>Ga0126330_10000263_pt1 | contig 11483 bp, 6 predicted proteins | sample InaspJWI91metaG_FD_97004 | JGI IMG/M metagenome (GOLD analysis project Ga0126330, IMG submission 97004) | Marine gutless worms symbiont microbial communities from Oahu, Hawaii - Inanidrilus sp. 2 OAHU.JWI-91 metaG | ecosystem: Host-associated > Annelida > Digestive system > Unclassified | place...
GCTTATCACTCTGAATTTTCTGTCTGTGTTTTTTTATTTCTATACGTTTTTAAACATTTTTTCTGTCATTGTTCTGTATGTTTGTCTGTCTGTCATGTTTTGTGGGCCTCGCTGCCTGAAATTAAAATTGGTGATGATGATGATGATGATGATGATTAGTCTTTGTCAGGCGCAGCCGCACTAGATAAATAAAGGCGACGGTAGCCCATACACGATTGCCGAGCGTATAGGGTTCCAGAGCTGATCCCGGTTCTTGGCAGTCAGTCTGCAGGTGACGTGAGTCGTAAACCCGGCGGTAGGCTGCCGTCACTTTCCGCCAGGCCCGCAGTTACCCTGGCAACCCTTAAGAGGGTTGCTACCAGTTTCGCTGCTTGGTGAACGATGGGTGTGAACAGTTTGCCTAAGACTGTTACCCGACAGCGTCGCGGCTGCGATTTTGAACCCAGACCCTATATACTGCGCCTGAGTGCAGCATGCTAACCACTTGGCTACCGAGCCACCGCGTCGAGATAAATACCAGGCAAATAATTATCACTGACCGGCATTGGACTTGGTCGCGGAAACTCGCTGTTTCGGTTTGACGCCGACTGTCAGCGACGTCGTCTTGGTCAGTGGAGCCTTCGGCCGATGTTCATCTTTCGGACGTTGTACGCCCGATGCCATTTTATACAGCGTGGTTTACTGACTCCCGGCTGCTATAATTCTTGCGCGCCGCCCTGCCAACATAAACATTGACGTAGACAGGATTGTAAAGTATCCTTATCGACACTGCTCGCATACTATGCGGCAGGGTCTGTGTATCGGTACGGTGTCCGTCTGTCCGTCTGTCTCATTCGTCTGATGCAACAGCGTGCGGCGGGTTTGCTGCTGTGGGCCGGCTGGCGGGAGATCAATCAGTCAATTTATTAGGCAACAAAGGGCCAAGGACCACTTACAAGCCGCAATATACAATGATTATAGTGCAAGATAAAGTATACAGTATGTAAAAAAAATCATGGATCGGTAAAAGCAGTTTATAAATTACGTAAAATTCAGTTTCTAGTACAATAAAAGATAATCATTATTAAGTGACTTGTCAGACTTGCGAAAGCTAGTAAAGTCTGTTGTACTAGACGGCAAGTTATTCCATAAGTTGACGATTCGATTGCTAAAAAAGTTGATTCTTCTATTATTAGCTCAAGCTATATCGCTTGACAGCGGCGGGCGGGCGCCCAGCAGCAAACGCGAGCAGTGTCATGTTGAGCGCCGAGGTACGAGGATCAGCGTAGACTTGTTTCTGGATGAGTTGCGGCAACGAGCCGCATCCGGTGCCAGCAAACCTCAAGTGAGCGACATCTGAGCCGACACTTACTGCTGCAGTTAGCGTAGCAAAAGTAGCCTACCATTATTATTGTTATTATTATTTTTAATTTTTTTACTCCAGGTGGTATGAATCCCCGGGGTTAAAAACTAGAAGCTAAAACAAAATATCACTGGTGGCTAGAGGTCCGGGTCTTCATCAGTGTAACAGAAGGAATCCATAATGAGAGCAAAGTTGAAGCGCTGTATAATCATCGAGAGGCACTGGAACAGAAACGACGCGTGGATCTTCAGATAAAGAACTCAACCGGCGACCCACCTCGCTTAAGAAGTTTAGAGCAGATACGTTGTTTATTATTATTATTTTTTAAAAATTAAAAACCTCGGTAACAGTTCCCGAGGTGGGAGACAAAAATTAATACTAGAAATTATAACTCTGATGGTCAATCAGCCGAGCGGTTCTCATCAGCAAAGCTCTCGTGCATCATTATTAAGTAGACACTGATTTCAGTGACATTAACTTAACATTTAACAACATTGCAGGAGCACTTTATACAGTTCAGTTCTCTGAAGCCCGTCGTTATTAAGTCAGTGAAATGTTGTATGAAAAAGGAATGTTTTAAGTTGTTGGCGGAACGTCAGCAGCGACGGTGAGGCCGTGATCGTTGGCGGAAGGTCGTTGCATGCTCTGGGCGCAGCCGCGGGAAAGGCGCAGTCGCCGAGTGTCGTGCGCCGAGTTGAACACTTGCCGAAGAAATGCTGACCAAACCTTGCAGTCGCAGAGACGTGATCATGCAGATGCACTCACGATACGATACGATACGAGATGCTATTTTAACGTGCGCTCGAAATCCGACATGAGTCAGCTTAATCTACCGCACGGAACCGACAACTAAAAAGTGTAAAAACAAAAAAATAAAAGTAGAAAACAGATGTAATAATAGTAATAATAATAATAATAATAATAATAATAGCCATGACAATGTTTGTGGTGCTGTCATCAGATGTGTTCAGAAATAACAGTAAACAGTCTGGGGAATCCATGTAGTTAATCCTGAAAAAGAAAACGAAAGGGCTACGGTGGGAACGATTTGCGGAAAAGAAAGGTTTTAAGCCTGGAATGAAACAGTGAGTGGGTGATGGAATACCAAATAATAGTAAGCATGACTGTAGGCAGATAAAGACCTGGGAGTTTAAAAAGTAGGCCTATGATCTTTCCAACGAATGCATACAAGGTTGAGGGGCGGGTAAGGAACTAGGTAGCCGGTGTTGCAACTCAACTCAAATCAACAGAGAATTACGGATGCAGTTGTCTAACACCTGCAATTGTCCGCGTCATTATCATCAACTATCATAAACAAACAATATCAACAGTGCAAGCATCAACGACTGAATTAAGCAAACTGCTCCAAATATTTACAATACGTGCAGGGAAAATGCTTTCGTAAGTCATAATGAAAAGAACGATTTAGCAATTTATAGATAGGGTGACATTGACGTAATTTGAATGCCAGCTGGTAGGTAAAACTCTTAGAAATGTATTTAACTGTGATATCGCTGAAATACGCTTTGTTGGCAAGCTATAGTTATCGTGCAGGCATTTTCATAAACCAATGGATCGAATTCTATTTTTTAAATAACACGATAAATCTTTGCCCCTTAACTCCACATTATGCGATAGGCCCTATTATACCCACAAAATGGCGATCGTATCGTGGCCATAGATTCTGTGACGTCACTTCACTATATGTGTAGTTGTTGCCTCTGGTAAACTTTCGTTGAAAGGTGCAACTGAGAAAGACGGTTGTGAACGTACACGTACGATAAGCAAGTCCTCGTAAGTGGAATTACGATGGTCAAAACTACACAGTAGGCTATGACGCGACTATCGTGGATTCGTAGTATGGGACTGGCGCATTGCTTTCCAACATTCTAGTTACATTATGGGAGTTTAAAAAGTAGGCCTATGATCTTTCGCAATTACATGTAGCTTGGAAGACGAATTTGCTGCAGCTCGTATCTCTTAGTGGGCCTAATCTGTCACTACAGCGCCACAATTACCTTATAACGCAAATGATACTCGCGAATATTTTTCTGATTAGTCCGATCATAAGCAGCCGAAGTAACTACAGTATAATGTTTCCGCATCTGCGGCCAACACCTCATTAGAAGAAGAGCGGGCGAGAAAACGATGCTGCACTATGCTTGATTAAACAAGGTATCACCCCGATGGAGGCGTTACGATATGTTCTGCCTGTTTCGGCCACTTCCGCTGACCGAAGGGTTCGATTTTCAGCAGAAAGTTTCCTATCAGCGTTCTAAACGCGCCTTTTTGAGCTATGGGCATTAAACGAAACGTCCAAAGGGTTGCCGTCGAAACGTCCAAAATGTGTCGTCGAAACCAATAAATCGACCAATTAATCAGTCGTTTTTAATTCAGGCAACTAGGCCCATAGACACACAAACACACAACACACAAACAATCTACGAACTACTAACATAAAAGAAAAAACTATCGAAATAACTAAAATCAGATATAGACGAGAGAATTAAAAGAACAAGAGAAACAGTGATATCATACTATCTCGCAAACAAGCACATACAGTTAGAATTCTTCAGGACTGACTCCACTGATTCCCTAGACTGTTTACCGATACCTCTGAGCATATCCGTTTTTACTTCTAGTTATTCTCTTTTCCACTTTTTAGTTTGGTTCCGTGCGGTAGATTAGGCTGACTTGTGTCAGCTTTTGAGCGCACGTTAAGATAGCTTCTCGTATCGTGTAGAAACAAGTTTACCACAATAAAATTCGCCGGACATGAGAAATGATACCCGGCGGCCTGGAACTCGTTACCGGACTACCTGCGAGATCCGTCACGTTCCTCTGACAGTTTTTATGCCAGGACATGAAAACTTTTTCGTTTTACTAGCGTACACAGCGCATTAGAGGCTTTGAGATTATGCGCTACATAAATCTACTATTGACACTGACATAACCTATTATTGGAACTGTTTAAAACGTTCGTAGACCAGAGAGACTGAGCCACAGACAGACAGACTGCAGCACTGCTTAACGCTCCTTACGAACGGGCGGAAGGATAGAGAGCATTTAGGCCTAACTGTGGAATCTTATACGGTCATTATTATCTGCCAACAGTCATACTTACTGTTACTTGGTATTCCATCACCCACTCACTCTTTCATTCCAGGCTTAAAACCTTCCTTTTCTGCATATCTTTCCCACCGCAGCCCTTGCTTTTTCTTCTTCAGAATTCATTCCCCAGACTGTTTACTCTTACTTCTGAGCATACCCGTCTTTACTTTTTATTTTTTCTGTTTTACACTTTTTAGTTGTCGGTTCCGTGCGCTAGATTAAGCTGACTCATGTCGGCTTTCGAGCGCACGTTAAAATAGCATCTCGTATCGTATCGTATAAAATTTTCACCTACCTTGACTGTCTGAGCGCGAGGCGTTTCGATTCGACGTTCGGGCATCGTAAGCGACAACTGGCAGGATGAGCGGAGGTTAAAAGACATCCAGCACGCAGGTAACAACAGTACTGACAGCGTAGCGGCGGCGAGCGATGCTTACACTTTGCTTTCTCATTGATCCGTTTATGCCTTGCGCCGCAGCAGCCGAAGCAAGCCGCACACCTGCGCCGCATGGTGATGCGCGATATATTAATATTGGCTCTGGGAAAGATTAGTGTCAGACGAGTATCAGCTGCCTCAGATGAACCCGCGGAACGTGCTGAATCATGCGCATCGTGCTGTACACAGAGATGGACGCAGTCATTGTGGATACATAGGATGACAGTGACTTAATTTCGTTCCATATCTATGCCAGCTGGTTTTCGCCTTCATCTTGTGGGTAAAGCTCTAAGAAATGTTTGTTACTCTGCGGTCACTTAAATACGCTTTGTCGGTAGGTTGATAACCATGTGGACATTTTCTTAAACTAACTAGTTAAGTTCTATTTGAATAACGTGGTAAATCTTCACCCATTAACCACACACATTATGCCAAGTTATACCCACAAAATGGCGAGCGTATCGTGGCCATAGATGCTGTGACCTCAATTCACCCTATGTATAGCTGGCCAAGGTGGTCGGTCGAACGTCGCAAGTATTGTCAACTCGCTTCGAGCGACGGCGGGCTCTCGCTAGTTTATTACATCGAGCGTCCACCTTAAGTTGGCAACGATCGACGTACCCTAGCGAAATTCTCTAAGTTTAGATTTCTCCTAGAAAAACCGTTACTCTTAACATGTTGCTGCAGTAGACTGACATCGCTGTTATCCCCTTGCGAATAAGGTTGAGAATATCGACTGCGGAAAAGTCTGGGACTCTGGGCAGGCCAAAATATTACTCCCCCAAAAAAATTGCCCACGAAAATGAACAAGTCCAAAGTAATTTGACATAAAGCCGCATCGCCGCCGCGCACTTTCGTTTAGTGGAAATCGCCACGGCGTGCATCCCCATCTAATACATGACTTTTGGGCCCCACAAGTCAAGTCCCCATTTCTATTGTTTTTGCACAGCTTCCCGCCAGTGCCGCTCACGGATCGATCCATCGTATGCGCCAGGTGGCGCCAATGTGCACCCCCATCTAATGCACACGGTGGTTGCTTGTGCCTCGCGACTGCCACGAGTCCAGATCTCGATCGCTTCAGCCGTTTTTGCATTCGCATCCAACGGACACGGAGACAGACCAGCCTGACAAACTGCGACAAGAAAGTGACGTCAGTCTTAGTCAAACAAGTCAAGCCGGACTGTTTACCGTTACTTCTGGAACATATCCGTTTTTTTACTTTTTAGTTATTTTTCCCACTCTTCAGTTTTTGGTTCCGTGCAGTAGATTAAGCTGACTAATGTCAGCTTTTGAGCATACGTTAAAATAGCATCTCGTATCGTATCGTAAGTTCTACATAAGTCCGCAGTTCTCTGGCAGCAGTTTGTTACATAATGTTTCCTGCAGACACTTTCCACACTGTTTTTACTGTATTGTATCTGTGTTGATAAATAAAATATTCATTCAGTCATTCATTCAAATCCGCGGCCAGTGATTTCGATAATTTACTGTGTCCAGCACAGATGTCTCCAAGGTTACCTGTGCACGCAGCGCCCTCTGTCGGACAGGTGAATAAGCGGTCGATTGGTCTCGCTATGGGATAATGCATTGTCTCTGGATCGCCGGTGTTTACGCTTCGTTAAGTTAGGTCCAGCCGGTAGCATAGTGTAGCTACATGTTCCCGTGCGTCAGTGGCGTAGACAGGAATTTGCGAGAGGGGTTGTGCGTAACTGGCAATTGCGTTGTTTATTTATTTAAACATCGGCGGCCGGTAAAATCAGTTCAATGAACAAATATGTACGATAAACAATAGTACAAAAAAACAATACGATAAAAAGATAAAATGACAATAATACAATGGGAATTAGCACGTTAGAAGGACACGCAGACTAAAAGCATTTATATTTAGTATATATTTTAAGGCTTAATTTGTTTAAGGAATTTCTAAATGTTGCCAATGAAGAAAAAATCACATCATTAGCATTTGCCTGTTTTGGGTACTATTTAAATAGTAAATAGCCTACTCTTTACTCTACTCACCTGGACTATATGAGGGATTCCCTTCCCCCTTCGGTCCCTTTTCTCCCCACTTCCCTCCTTTCCATCCTTTAGAAGTAAGCCCCATTGCGACTAGGGGTCTGGGAGATCGCATAAGCTCCACCCAGCCGGTCCTGGCGTATTTTTGTGCATTTTAGGTATAAATTTGCAGCCTTTTGATTGCTTTATGATAAATAATTTTTAAAGTTTATGGACCCTTAAAAGAAATGTTTCCGTGATTTTGCAATTCGTTGTCCCGGGCCGAGAGAAAAAAAAGATTTAGAGCATACAATTTGGCAGCCGTTTGGGGGATTGTAAGTTTTTTTGGGGGATTCCCCCAGATGCCTGGAGTAAACACTGTTTTAACTAGTTAAAATAACTGTTTCAACAGTTAACCAAAGCGGACTATTTAAATGCTATTTAAATAGTACAGGGCTATTTACTATTTTACTACGAGTATTAGTAAAATAGTAAATATTCAAGTTGAGCACATAGCATATGACTATAACTCGCACAATATGAACACTACTAAAATTTAGTAACAGCTATAATGACAGTTACACAAACCCGACAGTTACATAAACCATGCACTGCTCAAAGCGGAGAGCGTCAATAATATATTTTCCTTATGTCCTTGCGTACGCACCCAACAGCCCCAGCAGCCAATAAACGCCACTGCAATCGGCTAAACCCTCCTTCCGACCCCGGGAAGGGGACTTACACGTAAACGCAGGGCTCTTGCGGTCGATTAATAATGATTACTGGCAGTCTGGCACCCGCGCTGCCGTACGGTTGCATTAGCGATGTTCTATATCAGGTTCGATCGCATCGACCAGCATTCACATAGCTGCCAACTCTGCTGGCCTCGTATGCAGACAGACTGACCGAGAGAAACGCGCAGAGAACGTGAACGCACGTCTTACATCATCGCCGCGAAACGAGATCACCATTGAATCGGTTCTCGACTTTTGCTGTATTATCATGCATATGGGCATACAGGGTGCGCCGAAAAAAACTGCTGCGCCAAACTCAATACCATGTCAGCGCATCTCGTTCGAGATAAAAATGAAACGGATCTCACCAAAATGTTTTGAGAATATTTGTGATAACTGCTTATTCTGTCTGTCTGTCTGTCTGTCTGTATGTCAGTGTGTGTTTGTGTATGGGCCATGTTGCCTGATTCAAATAAAATGATGATGATGATGATGATAACAAATGCTCGGTTGCACTTTATATGAATTGGCTTAGCTGTTAAATATTTTTTTCAACTTAGCTCAACCTCGTTATACGCTAAAACTACTTCTTTAAAAAGGGAGGATTGTCAGGGATTCTGTCGCGTCATGGAAATGTTATGGAGAAAAATTCCCCAATTACGAAAATGTATTATGACCTGCATATATTCATTGTACTTGATTTTACCGGCATATAAGTGGCTTTCGCCCTTTTCCGCTGATGTTGAAATAAATAAGTAATAAACGACCTTTTTCCAGAAACGTCGAAAGGTCGAAAGATGATCTAAATTTGTTTCTGTGTGTAATACGCTACATGAACTGCTGTGAGGAAGGAACGGAAATAGAACAGGCAGCCTGCGGTCCTAATTAAACACTTAAACGGAATGACGGCAGAGCGCACAGAAAACTCGATGTTGTCGTGCACCATTCACTAAGATGTCCGTGTCGAGCTAATTAGCTCGACACGGTGCACGACAACATCGAGTTTTACACGTTTGCTTCGTTAACGAAGCAAACGTGTAAAACACGCAATTGTATTTTAGGCCGCATCGCACGCATCGCACAGATGCGGCCTATGCCTACAGAAGTCCGACGTAGCGTGGTCTGTGTCTGCCTGACCCGAACCGATGGAGATGTCCTTTGAGTGGCAGACTTGTTTTGGGCCAAAAGAACCATACCTTGGGGGTAGAGATCCCCATGGGCAACGACACTTTTGAGGTGGTATGTGCCCGGCAGCAACACTTGGACAGTGGACTTAGTGCAGAAACCATCTCAACCTTCCTGTCAGGATTTTGTCACAATACCGTTTCTGCTTGCTGGAGTCGACTTCTAATATCTTCGTTCCTGAGTCTCTGTAACCTAGCAACTTACTCAGCCAAGACATTTCTAAAGCAACTATCTTCCTCGTGTCCACCTTCCTCAATCTCCAGCATTCAGATCCATACAACAACACTTGAACGATTTATATACTTTTATCTTCGTAGTTATTGAAACATTCCTTGATTTCCGAATTCCACTCAGTTTCCCCAGTAACCTACTGCTGAGAGTACTGCTCTCTCTTTTATGTCATGTTCACGTTCTCCGTCTTCACTTACCATACTTCCTAAGTACGCAAAATTGGTAACTTGTTCAGTTCATCGTTGTCCAAATTTATGGACAGTTTCTTGTGCTTCCTTGAAGATTGTCATTGTTTTAGTTTTATTTCCATTTATCCTTAGACCAAAACGTTTTGCACCTTCCGTCACCATAACTTTCCTGCCAACTCCTGGAGCTGCCCTGAAGTCTCTGCGACTTCATTCATGTGTGATGCGCAGCAATTGCGAATACTATGATTGACTTGGCTATTTTGCTTTATTTATATCTCTTTATTGTGTCTGTGGCTGCCTATATGAGCGAATAAAGTTGTCTATTCGACTTGTTTGTTGTTTCGTTTACATCAGTTATTGCTGCGCGTCGGCATAGCACATCTATACCGAACTCAATATTGATGTACCAATAACTCTGTCCGTCTGTACATGCACCGCGGGCTGGTGGTGCGTTAAATCGCCTGAAATACACGTGGTCATCACGCAAGCGACGCTGCACGGTAGCCCACAGATAGGAACTGCATGTGGCTTTCTGATGCCAGAGATCTTGGCGAGATTCCAACGACGTCACCCAGACGGGAGCACTAAATTCACATCTCTATCGGCATCGCGTATATCAAAAATTTTTGTTTTGTGTCTGTATACCAACAACATTCAGGATCCTTTTTTGAATTGCACATGCACCTTGTGTTATTAGTTTGTTTATTTGCCTATATTTTGGAAAAAAATATTATCTGTGATTTGTCATAGGTGGCCAACATTGATGGGTTTATACCGTCCCTGACAACCTGTCAGTGTACCTGCTTGTTGGCGTGCTATTGGTTTGTTACATGACAAATAAATTCTTCTTCTTCTTCTTCTTCTTCTCCAACGTTCGCAGCTTTCTGAGATCTTCAAGGTCACTCGACATCATCTCTATAGCGATATTCGATAGACCAGATCAGATTTCTCATCAAGTGCATTGACACTGTTGGCTGAGCGTCAGGAAGAGCATCTGGTCTGTAAAAATTGAGTGATTAGGTGTTGGTGTGGTTATCTGTCATGAGCGACGTGCAGATTGTTTGCATATAGTCCAGCTGATGCCACTACATTCCAAAACCCCATTATCTCTTCTTGCCTTATTTAAATCCAGACTGGTTGTATCTTTCTGGTACCGGCAACCGACTTACCGAGGTTGTCCTGGAAAGGAAGCCGTTAGACGGGTGTAGTGTAGTAGTAGTAGTAGTCCTCTGGGCCGTTTACACATACGCTGCGCGCTGCTGCGCTCTGCTGGTAAACCGTTTATTGTGTTTCTGTAGTATAGCTGGGAAGGCTGGGAGTTGGTTGGATCGCTGTGGCAGAGATAAATGGGCTTGCACCATCCGAGGATTCACGTAAACAGATAAATTTGGTGTAGTTGTTGACAACCCAAAGACTCGCGCTCTCGTGGGAAGTCTGGGCAGGAAGAGCACGTGATATCGGTGTGCCTGACCTAGGACTGGGCCTGGAGGAAGGGCCTGAGCCTGAGCCCGAGGCTGGATATAGCACCGCTTCGAGGCGTGGTTCCCTAGCCGAACGAGCGATGTGATGCACCTTTTTAGATAACGGAATTGGCGACTAGGCAGCGATCCTAGAGATATTTAAGCTCGTCCGCCTGGACGCTTAGTCACTTCGCTCTCTGATGCTTGCTTGCACTGACGTGTTATACTTGCTTGGAAATCATACAGTTTGCGCTGGACGCATGTCTTCGACTTCTTATTTCTCCCTCAGGGAGCGATAGTATATTTCTATGAATGCGTTACTGCATTTTCCTGACGTCGTGTGAACGCCACCGTTGCAATAGACTGAGTTCTCGCACGGCACTCCCAGTCTGCCTTTACCGTCTACTCGTCTAGTCATCCTGTGCCAGCGCCTCAGATTCGCTCTCGCGATGTTTGGCGCTATATAAATTTGCATGCATGTATGTATGTATGTAGCAACGCCTCGTGCGGTGCAGTCACGCGCAGCGTATGTGTGAACGGCTCATTATACTGTCGCCATGTATTTCGCGCCGTTTCCACTTGTTTACTCAACTCAACTCAACAGAGAATTACGGACGAGGTGTCTAAAGCCCATGACAGACGACCCAAGTTCTCCGTCCAAGAAACTAGTACGAGAAGCTCGCACGAGAAACTTGGTCCAATTTATGCACACAAGACACACAAGAATCTCACACGAGAAACATGGCGTCTGATGATTCAGACGAAGACGCTTTGGCAGTCTTTTTAATGGTAACGGCGCTA
>Ga0126330_10000265_pt1 | contig 11474 bp, 8 predicted proteins | sample InaspJWI91metaG_FD_97004 | JGI IMG/M metagenome (GOLD analysis project Ga0126330, IMG submission 97004) | Marine gutless worms symbiont microbial communities from Oahu, Hawaii - Inanidrilus sp. 2 OAHU.JWI-91 metaG | ecosystem: Host-associated > Annelida > Digestive system > Unclassified | place...
CTGTGATCGTAAATGTTGTCATAGCGGCCTCCTTTTTAAGGTTATGAGGCCATTATAACCGCCGTCTGTGACAGATACGGTCACAGATCGGCACTACTGGAGTTTTTTAGAGAACCGCAATTCTTTATTCGGAAAATATTTTCCAACAGGCCGTCTATCACTGTCTGCGGCTTTATAATCTGGTCCCGGGCATCTTTTGATAAATAGCGCCCCTGCAAAATCGTACCGGATTTCTTATCATATGGTAACGCGATAACGGCCGTTACCGGATATACGGATAGATCGCCGTGGAAATGAAATGAGTCAATATTCTTATCCGTGATTTCCTGGAAATGGTAAAGTTTGGCGCTGGCTGCAACGTTACCTTCCGTCTTTTTGAGGATAAGCGTCTGATCCTTGATCTTGGTTACATCCTGATGCCCGTGCCCCAGGCCCTGTATCACCCAGGCCGTTTTGAGGTCGACAAAAATGGCCAGGTCATCCGGCGTGTGTGATATTTTGAGGATACCGGCCACCTTCATTTTCAATGGATAAATCCCGGCCAGGTCGAACAGTGTCTCCGGCGATGAAACCAGGCTGTCTCCCGGCTTCAGGTTCAAAGCCTTGGCAGCCTGAGCACCAACAACACAGTCGCCCAGTACCGCCATCTGGCGCCCCTTTTCGATCTTTAATTCTCTATAGCTGAAATAGTCCAGCGTCGTTCCAACAATGGGTTGATTGCGGGCGTGAAAACGAACATAGAGCGGTATGGGCAAGGCCAAGTCGGTGTCCATGACCTGGTCGGAAGCCTCCATCGAAATGAGCTCCGGGACTTCGTCGTCAAAGTAAAGCGAGTTCATGACCAGGTCCAGGGCACTCCCCTTGGCGCCCACTACGAGCGGAGTCGAAACCGCACGTGACATAAGTTGGCGCTCGCTTTCTTTTAACAGGCTCTGAAGTGCGCCCGGTAGAAACGAAATCAGAGTGATGCAGGCAATCAGGGTGGCCGTCTTTACCTTGTTAAAGGAGAGGTATTTCCAGGCCAAGTAGAGGCTGTCCATCATGTGGCCTCCTCACCCTGGAAGGTTTTAAAGTCAACCACCCGATCGAACTTGCCTAAAAGCTCATAATCGTGTGTCACTGCAAGTAGCGTGGCCTGTTGTTCATCAACGGCATTAAACAATAAATCGAGGATTCTGTTTTTATTGTCTGGGTCGAGATTCCCTGTGGCTTCATCTGCTAAGATCAGTTTGGGATTCGTGAGGAGGGCTCTGCATATTGCGGTGCGCTGTTTCTCACCGTGGGAAAGCTTAACCACTGATCGTTTGAGTTTATCCCCGATGCCCATTTTCTCCGCGAGATCAGCGGCGCGTTTTTTTATGCTATTGTCAAGTTTTAGAGCAGAAGAGATTCTGTAGGGGTGTAATATATTGTCGCGTACATTCAGATAGTCAACCAATTCAAATTCCTGAAAGACGAAACCAATCTTCTGAATCCGGAAGTCTCGTCGCTGGGCATCGCTCAGTGTATTGATAGTATGGTCGCCAACTCTTATCTCCCCAAAACCAGCCAACGTGATGCCGGACAATAAATTCAACAGGGTTGTCTTCCCGGACCCACTTGGGCCAATGACGGCAACTTTTTCTCCGGCTTTTACAGCAAACTCTGATATACTAAGAGAAAAGTTACCGGTTGGATATTGAAATTTGAGGTCCTTTATGGCGAGCATAATGATTTGGGGGGCTTTCTCTTCAACATGATTGCTTTGATTGGGCTATCCACTCCAGCGCGTCTTATCGATTACGGAAAATTTCACAGGTCTGGGGGCTGCCAAACTGACAGGCATAAGCTTCCCACACCCGGGCAAGGCCAAATGTAATATCGGCAGGGCCGACTACAGCAATCCGCATGTCAGGATTGACAGCGAAAACGTCTTGATCCTGGTGGGCCAATTGTTCAAGTTCATCGCTGGAAAGATCGATTTTATCAATGGTTACAAGGTCAACTATCTGGTAGTCGATTGCTTCTATTTTCTTTTTTCTGGAGTATATGCGGGCGTTGGCGCCTTTAAAATCCTCGAAGGTAACAATACCCTCCCCTTTGAAAACCACTCCGTTGTCTTCCAGGTATTGAATTTGAAATGGCATGGGGTTCTCTCCTAACTGGAGAAAAGGAATGTTTCGTTATTAGTATGTAAAAGTTACAACGCTTATCTAAAATCCGCAATCCAAAATCTAAAATTCTAAAAAACCCTCTTTTCATCAATCAGCTCGATATTTTGTATTTTCCAGTATCCGTTTTCGTTAATAAACCGCACCCGCGCATGATACTGGTTCCGTCGATAGTGGGTATGGCCGAAATGGCTCACAGATCCACTGACCGTCCAGCGAGCATTGGCGCTATAGCCCTTATCTTTCTCTTGCCTTACATCGTCAACAGCTAAAACCTTGACCTCATCAACATTGGCCCGTGCACCACCCCGATTCTCGAACTCCAGGGCTTTCCGGTTTTCAAGGTAGATTTTGGAAAGTTGTTCCCCGGTTACGCTCACCGCCAGGCGATCATAAACCCGGCTTTCATCGCGCACATCGAACGCTCGATACACGTTGGTGAGCAGACCATTCAGAATTATAGCGGTACGCTGATGAGATGGCGCCCATCGGGACACCCAGGGCAGGTCCAGCGGATACGTAGCAAAGGGGTACAACACAAACCCGAGACCAAGAACGCCCAACACTAGCGACCGGGGAAGATGGCTCTGTTTCTTAATGAACGCTACAAGGATAAGAATCAAAGCGATACTAAACAAGGCGATGGAAACGATCGGCTGGTTCTTTTGCTGAACGGCAATCTCTACGATTACCGGAACCTGGTAGCCGCTCAGGCGGCTTTTCCATTGCCACCGATTCGCATCTGGTGAAAGGATCACCGTGGCACCACCGAATGGATCCGTACTGGTAGCCTCAACTCTCTGCACGGTCTTGGAAAACAACTGCCAGTCAACGGCAACCTCATCGGCCAACGCCGGGGTTTCATAAACCAGGGTCAAACCGATGATGCCCTGATCCAGGCTTTCAACCATGGGCTCCTGCCGCAAAACAACACCGGCAGGGCCAAGGGTGACGAAATCGGTACGGGTCAGAACAGGTGCCGCAAGGTTACCGTCGATGCTGATGGGATTCGTTTTCTGAAAGACTTCCAAAATTCCCTGTTTGACCGCCTCCTGTGAAGTGACGGGAATACTGCCCATGCCCCGCTCATCAACCCCCAGAAACTGGACGGCCGCCCGAGCCCGGATGAGAACTTCCTGCCGAACCTCATAGGGCTCTACCGAAAGATAGGTCATAATCGGGCTGGTGAGTTTGCGTGCGCCACGTGGGCGCTGGCCGCCGGTCTGAGTCTTTCCACCAGCAGGTAGGGCAAATCGTGTGGCTATTTGTGTTTCTTCGAACGGTAGAATATTGGTTTTTCCGGCAACCACATTATCTTGAAAAACGATGAGCAATACCGTAACCGCCAATGAACCAACTGTATAGATGGCTAGTTTTTTCAAGCGCTCATTATCTCGGGCAACTTTAAAAAGGAGAAAAAGCAGGCCAGCTGTGGCAAAGTGCCCAAAATCTACTCCCAGGTTAAACATAAAAAGGGCCGGTGCCTGCTGCTCTGGAGAAAGTTCCAGGCTCTGCAATCCCTGGGCGTAAGCCAATCCGTGCAGGAGACCATAGACAGCAGCCATTATCAGAAAAGACCTGGTGCTCTTATTCCGAAATCCTGAAATCAAGATCAAAATCACAAGTACAATGCCCAGAACATCTACAAACAACAATTCGAAACCAGGTACCCCCAGATCACTCAATACAAGTGACAACGCCTGCCCGAAGATATAATACCCGAGCGCTGTGAAGGCCTTTGCTGCCGGAAACACCAGACATACGGCAGCCGCAAACATAAGGTGGATGCCGTGGAAACTTACATGCTGCACCCCCACCTTGAAATGTTCACGACAAACCTCGGGCAGGGAACGTTTGACATCCATGAGCAGTTTCACGGGAACATGGATGCCCTCGAGAGACCTCAGAAAGAGACCCTGCCTAATGGTTCCGTCCAGCCACTGGGCAGTGAGGGAGGCTCCGTTGCGCATCCAGGGCAGCAGGATTCTGTCTCTGGCAGATAAGGGCCCTCCTTCAGTCGTGGCCGTGGCCTGCACAACGATCCAGCCGGCCTGATTAATGAATTCTACTTCCGACACCTGGAAGCGGTCCGGGAATATCGGTGCCTTGATCGCCCACACCAGCGCCCGGTTCACGTCTGCTTCGATAAGGTAGCTTCTCTCCGACTTTTGGATAAGGCGGGCTTTTGTAATGCCGACATCGTCTGCCAATGCAGCCGTGCCAAATAATATGAATGCGAGGATGAGAAGGATATATTTAGAAGTTTTCTTCATTTTTGTTAAACCGGAAACCCTGTATTAACCGCAGACAAACGCAGACATTATCCGGCGGACCTGGCCGGATTAAACTTGCCATGCCCTTCGGGCAAAAACTTAACTCAAATAATTGAAAACTCGTGCCTTGTAATAGTGCGTATACCTTTTTCGCGAAGCGATGGCTACCCAAGCCCGGCCACGTTCCGTCGTCGCCTGAAGGCTATGCCGGACAAGCGGCCTAAACCTATCTGCGTGTGCCTGCCGGGCGTAGCCTCGTGCGTAGCCTGGTCGAGCGAGCAAGGCGAGCGGGCGGCTAATTTAATGTTTATTGCCCTTCCATCACAACTTCATAATTTTTCATCAATTCTTCAATCTTGCGCACTTGACTCTCCCGACTTTTGACCAGGAGATAATCGGTGCGCAGGAAGGATTCCATGTTCTCGAAAGGGGGCAGCTCCGGCTCGTGCGTAGCCGTCACCCGCACATAATGCACCCCCCGAAAAGACTCCACCGGTCCCTGCCACCGGCTCAGAGACATCCTAAAAATATGCTCTGCGAACGGTTTTCCGAAGGTCATGGCCGTTCTCTCGAATGAAATTTTGCTGAAACGATTGCCCAGCAGGGTAAATTCGCCCAGCTTCGAGATATCAGCGGTCTGCTCAAGTTTCTTGATATACGCTTTTGGGTCGGCAGGGGTCGCATTGTTCGTAAAGGAAAAATAAACCTGCTCAAATGTACGGGAGGGCTGGGTCTGGTATCGCTCTTTGTTTTCATCATAGTAGGCCCGCAACTGGGCCTGCGAAGGTTCCGGCATTACTTCGCTTAAAGAAGACCGCATGATATTCAGAATTCGTTTTCTTACACGGTAATCGTTCTTGTCGAAGCCGCGCTTGTATGCCTCCCGCAGCAGGACCTCCTCTTCAATATATCCCTCGATGAGGTCTTGCCGTTCTTCGGGCGTCGTTTTTGTCTGGGCGATACTGTCACGTTGCTGCACCAGGGCATCGATGGTCTGGGTGGTTACCTGGATGGTTTCCCGGGCCGGAGGTTTCAGGTGGGTATATGCTGCAAAGGCAACACTTCCTATGAGGATAAAAAACAGAATAGGTGATTTCAGCACAGATTTCAGCCAGGCTTTCATAAGAAACTCGCAAATAAATTTAATAGTTGTAGTAGGTTAGCAAGGTTATTTATAGGGCAAAATCATTTAGCGGTCAAACTATGATTTATTTTTATTTGCTATCGATTTTCCGTTAAAACTGACTATATATCACCACTTTTTAGCATGAAACTACGCAAAAAGTGGCCAAATATCACCAGTTCTCATGGTTGGCACCAAATTCAACCTTTCTACCTCTGATCGGTATATCATTTGATAACGATTGGTTAATTCGTCAAACCCGATAAACCGGCCGAAATGGTACGAAACCTGCTTTATATCTATATTCCGACATAGTTACTAGAAGCTATCTCAAAAGCGGATTCTTGTCCAAGATCAAGGCGGCCGTAAGGTTCAAGCCGGAGGAATACTAATCAGTATTTTGAGGACTTAAGCCGAGCGCCTAACGCAGAGATTGGGCCAAAAGGCGTTTTTGAGATAGCTTCTACCCAAATGCGTCAGCAGGGCGCCTCAACTAAGGGAGGTTACCAAATGGTCGCCGACAGTCCATTTATCGCCATTACCGGAGTCCCCTATCTGGATGTTCTCATCCTGATCTTGCTGCTATCGGCAGCACTATATCTGGCTCGCGAACCCTTTCATCGGGCGATCCGGTCCTTAAGCAAAGTAATATACAACGGTATGCGCCTGGCCGCACGTTCCGTCAAAATTTCCGAAAGTCGCCTGGTGGAGCGCAACCGGGACGTGCTGATCGCCGAAGGCAAGGAAAACGCCGAGCGGATCATCGAAAGAGAATTCGAGCGGCTGTCCAACGCCGTGAACCGCGATCTCCAAAAATATCCCAAGCTGCACCGGGAACTGGCTGACACGGTCGCAATGCTCGAAGACAATTACTCGGCCAGTGCCGAGATCCAGCCCGAACTGCCGGCCTGGGTTCCTGTGATCGATTCCATCTCCAAAATCGACCACAAGGGCGATGCGATGGTGGCCAACATCCTCGAAGAGATTCACAAAACCATAGAGGATCAGCACAAAACGGCTACAGACAACTACCGAACGGACTGCACCCGTCGCCACCGGATCCTGCACAAAATGATGCCTTTCTGGCGTCAGGTGATCAAAAAGCTCGACAAGGTGGGAACTTCCATCAAACGGCTCAACAGCCGCGCGGCGAGCGTGGACCGTTATATTCATGATTACGAAGAGATCCGTTCACAGACGGACAAGGCCACGCGCAAGCTTTCCTCTTCCTCGCTGACCCAGTTCTTTATCTCCGGGCTGGTGCTGGCTATTGCCTTTGGTGGGGCCCTGGTGAATTTCAATCTCATCGCCCTGCCCATGTCCGAGATGGTGGGGGGCGCCAGCTACATCGGTAGTTTTAAAACCTCCGACGTGGCCGGCCTGGTCATCATCCTTGTCGAACTGACCATGGGTCTGTTCCTGATGGAGTCCCTGCGTATCACCCGTCTGTTTCCCATTATCCACAGCATGGATGACCGCATGCGTTTCTGGATGATCTGGATCACCCTGACCCTACTGGCCACCTTGGCCGGCGTGGAATCGGCCCTGGCCTTCATGCGTGACCGGATCGCCCACGACATGGAAATGCTGCGCCAGACCTTGAGCGGAGTAGACAAGAACATCATGGCCCCGAGCATGATTCCCACCATCGGTCAGATGGTGATGGGGTTCATCCTGCCGTTCGCCCTGGCCTTCGTGGCCATCCCCCTTGAATCATTTATTTCATCCTCTCGTACCGTACTGGGTATTATGGGTGCGTGGGGCCTGCGCGCCACGGCTTTTGGCCTGCGCCTGGCTGGGAACATGTCCCTATATCTCGGCAAGTTTGCTGTGGATCTGTATGATGTCCTAATTTTCCCGGGATTGTGGATAGAAACTATCTGGCGCCGCAGTCCAGCGGAAGCAAAGCCAAAACCTCTAAAGAAGAAGAGAAAGGTTAGAAAACCCAACCTCCAGGAAGCCACGGAAGAAGTGGCTGCCGGTTCCAATTAAAGACCGGTTTACGAATTGGAAAAGGAGTTATGTCATGAAAAAATTTGCCATCATATGCTGCTGCGCCATTCTGCTTTTAGCCGGCTGCGGCGAGCCCCAAAACCGTGCAAAAGGGGTGTACATGCTGCTGGATACCTCCGGCACCTATGCCCTGGAGCTGAAAAAAGCCCAGAACATTCTGAACTACCTGCTCGGCACCCTGCAGCCCAAAGACACCCTGGCGGTGGCCCGCATCGATACCGGCAGCTTCAGCGAAAAGGACATCATCGCCAAGGTCACCTTCGACACGCGGCCTTCAGTGGCCAACAACCAGAAACGGGCCTTTAAAGGCACGTTGGATGATTTTATTAAAACCGTGAAGAGCAGTCGCTACACCGATATCTCGGGCGGCATGCTCCAGGCTATCGAGTACCTCAACGAAGCGGGCTCTGGCCAGAACTACATCCTGATCTTCAGCGACCTGAAGGAAGATTTGAAAAAAGGGTTCGTGCGCGATGTGCCCTTTGAACTGGACAATTACCGCGTGGTGGCTTTGAACGTCACAAAGCTCCGCGCCGACAATGTCGACCCCAAGGTGTACATGGGGCGGGTTGCCCAGTGGCAAGGCAAAGTTGAAGAGGGCGGCGGCAAGTGGAAGGTTATAAATGACCTGGAGAGGTTGGAGAATCTGTTTGTTATGTAGAGAACCAATAATTAGCCGCAGACGGACGCGGACATCATCCGGCCAGCCTGTCCGGCATAGCCGTTGGCGACGACGGAACGTGGCCGGATGAAATTCATCATGCCCTGCGGGCAGAAAATCAACAAGCCCATCTCTCACAGAGGTCGCATAGAACATAGAGACGTCCTCCTTAGAAAACATAATCAAACAGACAGTCCAGCGAAGTCGGGAAAGCGAAAATCAAAACCCATGCATCGCGCAGAGACGCGGAGGCGCAGAGACGTCCTCCTTAGACTAAGATCAATGAACAGTCCAGCGCAGTCGGGAAGGCAAAACCAGAATTTCGTCGCACTAACGTGCGAAAAACCGATTCATGCTCACTGCAAAAGCGCTCTTTTAGTTTTATCCGGCGACCTGTCCGGCGTAGCCCGAAGGGCGGAGACGGAAGCCGGAACTATTCATGGGTTTCCCCAGCCGAGCTGGAATGTTCATTTAAGCTTCGGTTTAGGGAAGATGTCTGCGTCTTTGAGTCTCTGCGCGAGAATATTGCTTTTACGGCATAGCCAATTATCTCTGACCTGGCCCTGATGACCAGGTTTGTAAGGATTGAATCAAATCAGCCCGCTTAGAAACCGGCTGGCCGACATCACCTCAATACCATCGCTGGTCTCGAACTCCCGGCTTCCTGCCAGGGAAATCTGAATCGCCCTGACATTCGGAAAACGCTGTTTGAGGTACCTCAGCGACCTGCTGGTTTCCCGATCGGAATTCTTGCACTCGATGAAATATACTGGCGCCTGGTCTTCCATAATCACGAAATCGACTTCCCGACGGTCAATGTCCCTAAAATACCGCAGTTCAACATCCCTTCCTTCGGTATCCGCCAGAAAATGGCACCACTTCAACAGATGGCAGGCCACCAAGTTTTCAAACCGCGCCCCGGATTCTTTTACCACTGTCCAGTCAATGTGGTAATGCTTTGCCTCCTTTTTTACGGCCCTTATCATGGGCGCACCGAAAGGATAGATCCTGAAAATCAGGTAGAGGTTCTCAAAAATCGTCAACCAGCGGGCTGCAGTCTTATGGGAAACCTGCAAATCCTTGCGCAGGGCATTAATGGAAAGAGGCGATCCTACCAGATCCGGGAGACGAATGGCTAGGTTTTCCATAAGCCCAATGTCCTTGACCCTCTCGAGGTCCTGCAGGTCCTCGCGGATCAGTCGAGATCGATAATCCCGACTCCATCGCCGGGTTTCCTTCTCGGAGGCGGCGAAAAATGGCTCGGGGAATCCGCCATAGACAAGCAGGTCGTTCAAGTCGCCTTTCGCAAACGACTGCAGTTCGGCGAGAGTCAGCGGGTGCATGCGGTAAAAATGGTAACGTCCTTGGAGTGAATCGCCCCCGTGTCGATAGTGGTCCAGCCGCGCACTGCCTGTCACCAGAACGCTTATATCGGGATGACGTTTGTCATACAACCCCTTCACTACCTGGCGCCACCGGGAATACTTGTGGATCTCATCCAGGGCCACCCATCCTTTCCCGGCCGGGAACCTTTCCCTGATTATCTGTTCGCGGTCTTTGGCCGCATCCCAGTTCAAGTAACGCTCCATGGGAATGTTGTTTTTCTCAAGCAGGGCCTTGGCGAAAGTGGTCTTACCGACCTGCCTGGGGCCGGCAAGAAACACCATTTTTTTCTTTAGGTCGCTCTCGATATTTATTTCCAAGTAACGGGGGAGATGGTCCATAATTTCACCCTAAGTCTAAAAAACTCGCGATTATTTTACACTCAAGTACAAATAACTCGCAATTACGGCCGTGTCAATTGATTTGACCCAATGAGGTTACTAAGTCGAATATTAAAATTTTACGCAGTGCGACACCCGGCCTTCGGTAGCCAACAACCAGAAAAGGGCCGACAACGTGGATCCCAAAGAGTACATGGGACGGGTGGCCCAATGGCAGGGGAAGGTCGAAGAGGGCGGCGGCCAGTGGAAGGTGATCAATGACCTGGAGAGGTTGGAGAATCTGTTTGTTATGCAGAGAACCAATAATTAGCCGCACGTCTTCCGCAAAAATATATCTTAAGCACAGTCCAGCAAAGCAGGGGACGGACGCGGACATCATCCGGCCAACCTGTCCGGCATAGCCTTCTCGTGACGACGGAACGTGGCCGGATGAAATTCGTCATGCCCAGCGGGCAGTTAACTATCAATTCAGCTATTTTACAACGGTGTACAATCGCCACTGAGTGTTTGATCGCGTAGCGATGGCTACCAGAGCCCGGGCAAGTCGGCCGGGCTTTGTCTGCGGGTGTCGAGCGAAACGTATGTGAGCGGGCGGCTAATTGCAGTTAGAATAGGGCTTCTAAAAGCTAAAAAGGCCATCACGGATAGATCTACACCATGATGGCCTTTAAATGTTGAAGCGCTGGTTACTTGTTTATTTTGATGCCGACGGCCTCGTCCTACTTCTTCTGGTACCCCTTCCAGCCCTTGGTCGGGGCGCCGTGGTCGAGCCACTCGGCATCCATGTAGAAGGGATCGGTGATGTTCTTCTTACGCATCGCCATGCCCACGAGCACCTCCTTCAGGGTCCGCAGCCCGACGTAAGGGGTGAGGTAGGAAGGGTCGACCACCGGGTTGACCTCGACCAGCTCGACACCGACCACCTTCTTGGCGATCGTCACCGCGCGGAGCATGGGAAAGAGCTCCCGGATGGTCATCCCGCCGAGTTCGGGCGTCCCCATGCCGGGCGCGAAGGGCGCGTCCAGGCAATCCGTGTCGATCGAAATAAAGACGTACTCCGGGCCGTCTTCCAACTCGGCCAGGACGCGCTTCATCACTGCCTCCCATCCGTAGCGGTCGATCTCGCCCATGAAATGGTACTTGATCTGGTTTTTGCGCATCCAGGCCAGGTCGCTCCCGCCGGGCTTGACCGAGTTCAGGCCAATCTGGATGAAGTTCTTGCCGAGGACGTGGCCCTCGTCGATAAGGCGCCGGACCGGGGCGCCGTGGGAGAGGTAGTGCCCAAAAGCAAGCGGGATACCATCGAAGTGGGCATCGAAGTGAACCACCGAGACGTTCTCGGGCCCGTAGACGGCGGAGATTGCCGCCACGTCGGCATACATGAGCGAATGGTCGCCGCCCACGACAACCGGGATCACGCCGGCCTCGGCGATCTCCTTGACCATCTCGTAGACCGGAAGCACGCTGCGCTCCCCGGAGAGGATGTCGATCGGCGCGTCGCCGTAGTCCACGACATTAAATTCCTGGAAG
>Ga0126330_10000267_pt1 | contig 11430 bp, 11 predicted proteins | sample InaspJWI91metaG_FD_97004 | JGI IMG/M metagenome (GOLD analysis project Ga0126330, IMG submission 97004) | Marine gutless worms symbiont microbial communities from Oahu, Hawaii - Inanidrilus sp. 2 OAHU.JWI-91 metaG | ecosystem: Host-associated > Annelida > Digestive system > Unclassified...
ATCAGCTGGGCCATATGCAAGTCTGCACCTTGCTCCAGACAGATAACCATGCCAGCACCCCACCACTCAGTTTTTTTACAGGCCGGATGCCCTTCCTGCCGCCCAACCAACAGCGTCAAAGCAAGGCAATAGTATATGAAGTACAGTATAAATAAACAAAGCAGGAAATAAACTCTCCGAGTCGGCATAAAATTATTTGCCACAACTCACGCAAGCATTAAATAATGGCGGACACACTAGAAGCAGTTAATTACATAACGTAGGCAGTTTTTATGACGATGAGAGGTAAGTAGTACCACTGTACTAGTGGCGTCAAGGTGTCAAAACATTTTGGGTATGTTCTCTATGAGTTCCCTTAGCTGATCCGTTTCTAACGCATCATTAAGACTAAACCGCCATTCCTGTCTATCTTAGCCATACGAAAGACAAACAAGTGAGTAAAGTAACTTGACATAAGGCCGCATTGCCGCCGCGCACATATCGTTCAGTCATATTCATTAGGTGGCGCTAATGACCACTCCCGTCTACTACGTGGTTTCTTGAGTCTGCCACTGCCCCAAACGGCGTCTCAATCGGTTCAGCCAGTTTTGCAGGGTTCACCGGTGTGTCCCAACACACACTGACGGAACATGCGACATCTGCAGCAATAGGCTGCATGCTGCATCGCTGTGCATGCGATCGGCTGTAAAGGTTACATATTGAGGGTGATTTCCCAAGGGGCGTACCCCTCAGGTAAAATATCGGGGGACGCGTCCACCTCATCGCCCCGGGAGACAGGAGTTGACGCATATGGATGCTGATATAAACTCACTGCATTGCATTGCATCGGAACGTAACATGAGCCGAAGCCACTGCACGATACTGCTATCGAATTGAGCGTCTGTTGCTGCTGACGATGCGGTTGCTGAGACAGTGATCCACTGCAGTCAGCCAGCACGGCGTGCATCATCATCATGCTGATGGACGGACGGACAGTCGACCGCAGAGAAGCGGTGTAGCCCTCGGCATGGCGGAATGTACGACATTTGCCCCCTCTCCTTCCCTCTCCGGACATCTGCCCCAAACCCTAATCATTACCCAGTCCTTTCTAGAGAAACTGCCTTCGATCGAGGATCAAAGTCAGACCGACCGCGTTACCATTTTGTTAACTTTGAGCCTAACCCTAACCTTAACGCTTGACTTTATTTTAAGACCTTGATTTTTAATACTCGGCGACCTATGGTCGTAGCCCACACACGAGCAAAAATTACACTCAAAGGTCACGCGGTTCAAAAGTTAGAGAGGAAACTAACGGACAAACGGATAAGACGGATAAGCGCGACCGGTTATATTATCTTCCTCGCCAGCGCGAGTAATAACCCTAACCCTAAATAAGGGGCAATATTCGCGATGGTAGATTTCGGGAGAGGGTGATCGGGAGCAAATTTCCGGGGGCAAATGTCCAGTAACGGAACGGTGCGGCCCCCGACTGAACGCGGCAGACAGACCGTCGCCGAAAATATCGATAAATGCGTCCGTTAAAAGATCACCGGTCGATGTTCAAAGAACAATGCTCCTCCCAGCGCTGTTCTTCGCTGTCCGTCTGAAGCAGCTTCTGAAGGAACGACCGCACAATTTGCTCATTATATGCCGTCGTCGGTCTGCCGCTGCAGTGCGTGCCGCCTCTCTCTGCCCATTCCATTTATTTGATGATATAATAGGTGACCAGACTGCATGGTTTTCACGAATTACGCCAGAGAGAGCAGTGATATTCTTTGACCAGTTCTAAACAAGTCTGTGTTCAGCTTCCTACGTCAACTGACGACATGACACTGCTCACATTTACTGCTGTAAGCTGTGCTGCTGCGCGCCGTGCTGCTGGGCGCCCGGCGGCCGCCGCTGTCGATCTGTTGATCTCCTGCATGCCGGGCCCACAGCATCAAACCCGTCGCAGCGGCGTGCGGCGGCCGAATGATGGGACGGTCGATATCGCCTGCCCGCGGGGCGCCCAGCAGCAAACCCACCGCACACTGCTGCTGCTGCTGCGGGATGGGACAGACAGACAGAAGGTCAGACAGACGGACGCCGTACCGTTACATAGACCCTGCCGCATACCATGCGAGCAGTGTCAAAAAGGTGCGGTATGTGAAACGATGCCTGCGTTTTGTCGTCGTGCTACCAGGCTACTGCTGCAGTGATGCTTCATCGTGAATAAGACTGTTTGAGCCGGCGTCGACGCAAATACGCGTCTTGACGTTCCGTGGTCGGTGTGTCTGTCGGTCACCGCCGTGAGCCTTGCGACAACGTCTCCAGCTATGGAGATGCCATTTGGATACCAGACACACGTTGGTTCAAGGAACCACACAATAGATGGGGTCCCATTGGCGCCACCTGGCCAATACGATGGATCGAACTGTGCAGCGGCGGTAAGGTTGGCTGTGGCTGCTATTACTGCAACAACTTCTTCTCTTTATGCTAGCAGGCTCTTACTTTGATTAATAAAGATATTCGCCAGTGTAGTGATATTGGGTGGTATATTATATTATGCCTATGGAATAAGAGAGAACGACATTCGGCGACCACGTGCAGGGCCAGGAAGTCAACGCCATAACGCATGCACGCAAGCCTTGGCGCGTATCGCTATCATCATACACGTCGCTGTACGTCCGACTGTAGCGTCGTCGGCAAATGCTACTGCCCTTTACTGCATAATATCATCGCTGGTGCGTCGGTAGATCGACAGTGCTTCTTGTCGCTGCGGCCTCCCGGCACTCTTTCGCTGCTCACCAACACGTTAAGGCTTGTTCACAGCACATGAGCTGAACTGAACTGACTGGAACGAGTCGACCCAATTAGACCGAAGGCGTTGAAGTAGGCCAGGCGCAAAGCGTCACGACCTGCTTGGTACTGATCGACTACTGACCCTGCTGCAAACTACACTCTGTTCCAAAAAAACGTCGACCTTTTTATTTTTTGAATAACTCTGACAAAAATTAACCGATTTTAGTAATTTTTGGTGCATTCAATCCTGAGAAAATTTGACAAGAATACCTTACACATTTGTCCACCTCACCGGCCAAATGTAATCACGTTACCTTGGGAAATCCAACAAAGTCAATTTTCAAGAATATTTTCATGCATACTTAGTTATCCCAGAAGAAGACAAACTGCAACTGTTGTACTCAATCAATCAATCAATCAATCAATCAATCAATCAACATTCGTTTATTACGACATGACAAAATGCAGGCCAACAACTCGAAGCAAAAAGGCAATACAGTTAGTAAGAAAAAAAGCATGTCTAGATGTCTAGATTAGTGAGCCTAATATGTGTTCTTATATAACATGAGTGTCTGGAAATTAGAATCGGATAATTGTGTTGAATGTTCAGGCAACTGTAGGGAGTGCACACAGTGTCCGAGGTTATAGCGTTGTGAGGCGGTGGATGATGGTGGTAATAGTGCGTGCAGTACATGGTTCGACAGTCGAACAGCTTTGCTGAATAGTTCATCGTCCGCAGTGTCGCACAGTTCATCAAACGTTGGTGTATCCGGCGAGCAGTATCCAAGTCGCCGGGCGCGGTCTTATCACTGAGTTGATGCGCTGGCGATCAGACGCCTTGGTGAAACCGCGCCATGCGCTGGCGGCGTACGTCAGACGAGCGACGATGGTAGCGTGGTATATAGTCGTGCTGCAGAGCCGCAGTGTTCAGTCCGTGGCAGCGCAACACTCGCAGCGCGTAATTTGTCTGTGCGCTCGACGTCACGAGTCGCTGAATGTGCTGAGTGACAGAGAAGTCGTCTGCAGCTTAGCTGTTAGTTACTGCTGTTTAGTGCTTCCTAGTATCTGCATAGCTCTACTGCCGCGTCTGGGGCACGCTTCAGGAGGAGCGCGTGTATCGATACCGACAAGTTGCGGCAGCGGCTTGTTGCGACATGGGCTGAATTTCAGCAGATCGCGGTGTATGATGCGATTGATCACTGGCGAAAAAGACTGGAAGCATATATCCACGCAGAAGGTGGTCACGTTGAGCACTTGCTGTGACGCTGCTTGCCTGACATCCCATTTGCCACTCATCACAACATCACAACCGGTTCTCTTCAGAGCCACCAACGCTAACCCACAACCGACTCTTTTCAGAGCCATCAACATTTGAAGGAACGCAGCAAACTTTCAATCAGATGAAAAGTTTTGCATTTCACAAGTTAGTGTAGTAACATTTTCAGGTGGGATGGGCAAGTAGGTTACAGTTTCTTTTCTTCTGAAATGACGTAAACAATCAGAAGTATGTATGAACAGTGCTGTTAAAAATGACTTTTGGGTTTCCTAAGGTAAAGTGGTTACATCTGACAAGTGAGGTGGACAAATCTAATAGATGTTCATGTCAATTTTTTTCAGGATTTAACATACCAAAAAGATCACTAATGTCCATTAATTTTTGACAAAGTTGTTAAAAAAATAAAAAGGTGGACGTTTTTTTGGAACACAGTGTGGTTTTGAACTCATGTATTCCAGCAGTCCGCCAACTCCAGTTTATTTCAGTTCGTGTGATATGACCACATTTATTGAAATACCCGTGTTCAGAATAATTTTGACAGTTCAGTTCAATTTATGTGAAGTGAACGAGGTTTTGCTTCTCGTATAAGTCATCTGTCGTTTCACATCATCGCAGGTCGTCCGCGTCGTGATCGTTCAGCGAAGCGTGTCAGCAATCAACCGCGACGTCATCGCCGCCAGCATCACCAGCAGTCCAGCAGTGACCAGCAGCAGCCGCAGCAGCATCATTGTATAGTGGGCGGGCCGTTGCGTGATGCGGTCATTAGTCGTCGCCGTGATCGGACATCTCCCCCCACACATCTGCACCCCCGGAAATCCCCATCTGCCCGCGTGGTTACCGTTATGGTCCCCAGAGCTATAGGTTACTGTTTAGGGTAACGGTTAGGGCTGTTAGGGTAGGGTTAAGGGCTAGGATTAGGGGGTTAGGGTCAGTGTTTGGGGTTAAAGTTGGGTTATCAAGGAGTACAAGGACAACATTGGTATTAGGGTTAGAGTTTAGAGTTAGGGTTAGGGTGTTCTCAAGCACCACCCGTGATTGGAATCTGTTACATACCAACAGACCCATCCAGTTGCAGCGCTGAACTCTTCAAGACACATCTCAGCTCAGATCCTCATCAAAATTCCCGTCTCACCCGGCTCATCGCATCGTTCGTAGTGCGCTAGTCTTGTTTGTTTGTTTAAACATGAGCGGCAAAGGGCGCAGCCACTTTACATGCCGATAAAATCAGTACTATGAACATATGCATGTTAAACAATAATACAAAATAAAACAATACTATAAAAACATAAAGTGACAGTTATACAATGGCTTTGAAGTCGCACTGCACCTCGAAGAAGAGGTTAGGGTTAGGACGTAGACTACCGGGGGCAGATGTCGGGGGAAAGCAACTGTCCGACATTTACTGTCTAGTGGGCGGTGCGTCTCCGTCAGTAGCGTGATGCGGCCATTACTCGACGCCGAGTTTTGCCGGCGCATCGTCGGTCTAGTCTATTCGGCGTGACGACGTGTTTATTGTCGGCGAGTGACCGGGGGCATGGCGGCGCCAGGCGCCGTGATAACCGTCCGTCGTCGGCGCCAGATCGCTCGGCGGGCGTCGTATCGGGCGTCAACGAGGCATGCCGGCGAACAGACGGGCACCGATCCCCGGCCGCGATCACGCTGACGGGCACATGCCGCTCCGCTCATGTCGATCGCGCCCATCCATCCGTGTACTACCAACGCTGCTAGTTCGTCTTCAGGAAAAAGACACGCGTGCTTACGAAATCGGTCATCAACTTGTCCCTGAAAGCGCGAGGCCGGGAGTCGAACCCGCGACCTTCGCAGTCGCAGGTCCAACGCCCTAACCACCAGGTCAACAAGTAACGTTCATCCATAGCCAAAAAGAACATTTTATCTCATGACCGCGAACTTTGACCTGTGACCTTGATCTTCGAATTTGACTCAGTTGAGCCAGACTTTGAAGTACCTACGTTAGGTCGGACGTTCAGAGGTCATTTAGGTCAAACGTCCTGACTCAAAACACACAGACATACGCGAACCACTGGCGGACCTGGTCTGCTAAAGTGGTCGGTTACAACTTACGGCAAGTCCGATGCTTGATCGCGAGTCACCTACAGCGCAGTGTGTCGGTCTAAATGCAAGTCCTGTCCGACTGCTGTACGCTGATTGGCAGACCGCTGAACGCGCAGAACTCGACAGCTGTCGAACGCAAACAAGTGGTCGAAGTAACTTGCCGTAAGGCCGCATCGCTGCCGCGCACTGATCTCTCAGCCGTATTCGCCAACTGCGCAACCTATCTTTGATGCATAGTTCCTCGCGTCCACGAGTCTGCCAGTTCTGCCTCCTAAATGGCATCTCGATCGGTTCATCCGTTGTTTCAGGGCTCGCTGGTATACTCAACGTGCAGGCACGCAGTCCACTGAACGTGCGTCGTCTACAGCAATAGCCCGCATCTATGCTATGCATGCGATAAAGGACTAATGTTATTGGCACTGCTCGCATAGTATGCGTAGCAGGGTCCATCTAACGGTACGACGTCTGTCCGTCTGTCTGTCCCATTCGCCCGCCGCATTCCGCAGCTGCGGGTTTGCTGCTGTGGGCCCGGTGTGCACAATCGACTGCTGCCCGGCGCCCAGCAGCAGCCGCGCCGCAGCACGGCGTGCAGCAGCAAATGCGGGCAGTGTCACGTTGTCAGCTGACGTAGGAAGCTGAACACAGACTTGTTCACTCTGCGTTTGCTGTGCATCGGTGACGCGCTGGCAGCGTTTTCCTGTGTACAAACTACAAAGTATGAGATCTAAGCAATCGTGTTGGTGTCGCGTGGTGATACCAGACGGGCGACTGACGACGGCCGGGTTGTAGCGACCATCACCACGAACGTACGACATTTGCTCCCTCGGATACTTGCCCCTCCCCCTGGGAATCACCATCGCGGATATCTGCCTCCGTACCTAACCAGAACCCTGAACACTAACCTTAACCGCCCTGATAACTCCAACCATGGCGTAGCGGTAGCGTCGTTGTGCGTATCAACGAAGTTGCTCTACGTCGAGCTCGGTTAGTATTTGAACGGGTGACCGTCTTCGGGTGGGTAATCCATCTCGGCAAGTAACCAGCCAACTAGGCCAACTCAGACTTGCAGCCCTCCTGGGTCGCTAAATCGAGTACCAACTTTGTTGGGACAAAGGTGGAAATGTCATCTCTGCCAGGTGGCAGGTAACACTAGAGATCCCATATGACATGTGAGTTCCAGCAGCGGTGAGGCTAGTGGCAAATTGCGATGCTCTGTTTACTTTACTATTATTCTTTATTACGCCAGAAAAAGGCAGCACGCAGATACAATGAACACAAACAGCTAAAATACAAAACATCAATACGAATCACAAATCTAAAACACCGAACAGAAGTAAGATAACCAAACACAGTGATCTATGAGCCTTAAACGCTATGAACAATGAACACCATACGCCAGTGTGAGATATGGAGAGCACATCGACACTATACACAGAACCAACCGTTTTACTTACTTTTTTACTAAACAGTAACCGTATACCCTAACCAGGGGCAAATGTCGGTGGGGGCAAATGTCTGGTTATGGACCAGCACGAACGCCTTGCCTTGGGCGACGTAATGACGCCGTGACGGCCGGCACTGATGAGATTGCTCCCATGTCCGGCAACGTCCACGTCGTACATTACGATCTGCCGATGTTCTGCGATACCCTGCTACACCCATCTCGTCAGCCGCCAGCCGGCCGGCCAATTAGCATGATGGAAAAAGACGGGCGTGCTGAACGGAACGTCATTCATTATGAACGATTTGGCGCCGCGCTAAACAGCGCATCATCGGCGCACACAGAGTGAAACCGGTTCGCGAGCGCGTCGACTTCTGACGTACATCATGTTTATTGCCCGGCGCGAGATTACCGTCGGCTCGCTGACACGCATAAAAACGGCGCAGTTATTTAAGTCTGCCAGCTCGCACGTACTTCCTATTATCAAAATAGCCGAGGGAATCATCCAAGTGATCGTATAATACTTTGTCTCCGTGAGAATGCGTATTTACGGCATGCATATTCCTGATTACAGCAGTACTCCAGTGACGAACCGTTGCGCGACGTTGTTTTTTTCATGTCGTTGTCGTAACAGTATGCGCTGTTTGAGAGCCTAGATGTGCAGGGTGGTCCAGAAAAAAACTGCAAAAACTTCGGTATACCATACATTTGCAATCATTCAAGATAATATGACACGGAATTCAGCGAAATATTTGTACAGGTCAATGAAATAAAAAAAATGAGACTGCAACTTCAACCATTTTTTAAAATTACCTCACTATTATTATACCCCAAAAATGCCATTTTCAGCAGTTTACTGATGATATTATTTGCGATAACTATGTCAATGATTACGTTATTTTGAGCACTTTTCACTGTTGTTATCAAAATGATCTCAGTAAAAAAACCTATTAAAACACTTTCCACCAAGTTTGCCCAAGTATGACCCCAAAGTGCCTCTGCCCGTGGGGGATCCGGGCCCCAACTATAAAACATGGTTTCTCGGGCTCCACTTGTCGCTGATCATCTGTGTTATGATAAGCGACGTTAAACTCCAATACCTGACCTCACCTCCACTAAAGTCCACATCCCAAACGTCATCTTGATCGGTTGAGCTGATACTATCGTTATCATCGCCACATAATTAGACAGTTCATTAATTACTCGCTTAGCTAGTTAGTTAGTTCGTTATTACTATGTAGAGCATTCAGGCCTAGTCTGTACAAAGTTTTATGTTTTGGATGTTTCATTGTCAAATGTTGCTTTGCGGTTGTCAAAGTTTTACTAAAGAAAGTTACTAGGCCATCACCAGTTCAGTTTCGTTCTGCCGCAGCGATGTGAACGGGCCCTAATATGTTCTATATCGCTAGCCATGCAACTAAAGCAATATAGGCTATTATACACTACTATCGCGAAAAATTCGAAACAGTTTAATGTTCACATAATCTGTCCGCTAATAGATCTATATACGATTTTGGGTTACCCAGATTAAAATAACTTGAAAATCAGAATAAAAGATCGACGTCAGACCGACATCGTCACAATGGAACTCTATCAACTGCCCTAACTTGCTAACCTTAACCCTAACCTCGACCTTCACTTATGACCTTGACCTTGACTTTTAATCACCTGCGAGCTATGGTCATGACCCATTTAGATGCAGAAATCAAGGTCAAAGGATAGTTGGTTCAAAAAAGAGTGGAGACATATAGACGGACGGAGACGACCGATTGCAGTACCTTTCCTGCTAACGCGGTCGGTATATTAACGTTATTTATATCCGCCGATTGTACGAAGTGTAGAAATAGCGGCTGCAGAAGGAAGCACACGATAATTTACATTAGCGGCCGACTGTCTTGCTTTTCGCCGAGTCGCTGTCCCCCGACGGTCGGTAGTAACGCATCGTGTAGCCGACCGTAGCGGTCGTTCGGTCGTTCGGATGTGGATTGCGTCCGTTTGTTTTTCGTCCACCGGCGGCGACAGATAAAGACGCCGTTCTCGAATTAACTGTCTGCCGTGAGCTCTGCTCGGCGCCTTCCACGCGTCAAGCCGTCTTCGATCGCTCATGTAGATAGTCGCTCGGCGTCTGTCCGCTGCCCATTTCGCAATTTTTCGTTCCACCGCCAGCATCGCTTAAGGGCGCTAATACGCGCTTGTCCGCGCAAATGCACGCATAGTGTGAACGGCTATGGTTGTGTGTTGCGTATACTGTATAGTAGATATCGGTAGGCCTATACCGGTGTTATACAGGAACTAAACGGAAAATAGTTCCTTCGATGCACTTAATATTGATTTATAAGACAGCATTCGTTCACGTTTTAAAATTCCCAGCCTAATGCGATGCCCAACAGACTAGCTGTCTGACACAGATACTAGCTACTAGTCGTCTGCTGGCAAATGGCAATTTCGTATATATAGGCCTATTTTATATTACAGCAGTGTTTGTGTATGCTGTCAGTGATCACACTCACTGCCTAGACAGATCTGATTCCACTTTGATAGAATCAGTTGCCAAAAAACAAAAAGCGTCAGTTGATAGTTAATTAACGGAAGGTGAGAAATTCATACAGCAGTCAGTCTATCGTTGAGATAACATACATGTACTCCGTTTCCCAAGTGTAATTCGAGGTCGACCTAGACGTTACGTGCCGCATGTCATCCACACTGCAGGTGATCAAACAGTACAGTATTAATGTGGTGTAAAGCGACTCTGAAAGTGTGCTATAGGCCTGTATGGAGGCGCAAAAAGGTTCCAGGAGTGCCATGTGGATGCCGAGTTTGTTCACCTGACAACGATTGTTGACCCGCTTCGCGTAGTCGCATATCATCGCTTCGACATTTTTTTGCTAATTTGCCAGAAAGTCGCCTCGACATCGGGGTATGATCATACTTGAATCATCACGGGCTGCGCGGTAGCGCCAGCCTGTGTTACTGTTAACGGCGACTGGCTTTGTCAATGGGAGATGGCAATTTTCGACCCCCACAGAATCCACACCCCTTGACCGATCACCAAAAAATTTGGTACAGGTGATTACATCGGCGGCCCCTACAGCTGTGACAAATTTGGTGCAAATCCTTCGATGGAGGGCTTTTGGGCAAATGGGTGAAATATAACGAATTTTTTTTTAATTTATACCTTTTTTCATGAACTCACCTACAGGTCAGACCTGTCGACGGATTTTCACGCTGGATGGCTCAAACGACGCGGACTCGCACAAGGATGTGCCTTTTAGGGGTTTTGTTGACATTGCTCCCCATTTTGGGGGCGAAATCCCCCGAAAACCCGAATTTTGGGCGTGAATAAACGTTTTCAAGCCAAACGGGCAAAATATTGAAAGTTTCATGTTATCGAAACTACTGCATCGATTTCGACCAAATTTTGCACAACAATAGAGACCGTCAAGAAGTCGTCGTGGGTGGTACCAATCGGCGCCCAACAAATCCAAGATGGCGGACGGCCGCCATTTTGAAAAAAAACCGTCAAATCGCCATATTTCTGGAACCGTTTGACCGATTTTGATGAAATTTGGCATGATGACGCACATTGGCCCACTACAGCGGAAAGACCATTAAAATTTCGACTTTTTAAAAATTCAAGATGGTGGCAGCCGCCATCTGAAAAATCACAAAAATCGCGATATCTCCGCAACGGTTTGACCGATCTTTACAAAATATGGTACGCTGATGCAAAATTGGTCTCTTAACCGCCCGACCGTTAAAAAATTCGAATTTCACAAATCCAAGATGGCGGACGGCCGCCATTTTAAGAACCGTTACATCATCCTATCTCAGCAACCTTTTGACTGATTTCTATTAAATTTGGCACGGTGATGCATGTTGG
>Ga0126330_10000268_pt1 | contig 11391 bp, 9 predicted proteins | sample InaspJWI91metaG_FD_97004 | JGI IMG/M metagenome (GOLD analysis project Ga0126330, IMG submission 97004) | Marine gutless worms symbiont microbial communities from Oahu, Hawaii - Inanidrilus sp. 2 OAHU.JWI-91 metaG | ecosystem: Host-associated > Annelida > Digestive system > Unclassified | place...
CATAGAGGCTGCTTTCCACCTGTCCCACAGTGTTGTAAGGAAATTTGGGCACCGCCAAAAATAAGGGTACTTCCCTCGGGAACTTTGTCCCAAACTCTGGATTTCACCACAGCAAGTTGATCACGAAACTCGTCGACGGTCGATCCTGTTGACGACACCTATACGACAGTCGTGGCTGTTTACTGCATATCGGCCAGCTGTAACCCTCTAACTCCATTACTTTGATTTGTTGTGGATTTGCTGTAAGCCCTACAACTTGTTTTTCAGTTGTGTAGCAGTTTACAAGATTTCGACTGACAGCGCGTCGCGCGGTCCATCTGCAGCAGCAGAGCTTTTTGTTCGGCCACTCGGCATGCTTATATTGTAGGTAAACTAATAATATAAGACTTTCGAGACAGCACATCAAATGCTTTGTTGTTGTTATCACCGCGTACGTACGTGCAAAATGCTGTGGTGCAAACAAGAGCAAATAAGAACTAGCAGACGCAACGGAAATGGGCCTATATCAGTGAAAATCCTGGTTGGTTTAATGACACGAAAATTCATTCCGTACATCGTGTGATGCAGAATTGCGATTGTTTGTTGGTGGTTCAGCCACGTTGCGTATCGAAAGCGGCTCTATAAATGCCTCGCGACATTCTCTTGTTCTTCTCGGTGACTGTGACGACGCGGCTATTATTCTCATTCGAGTCTTGTTACAGTCTTGGGCAGTGGTTGCAGAACAGTTGACCGATCACACTCGAGTCGGCATACATAAGCTTTTGACAGTTGACTCTTGCATTCGCATTTTCCACTTTTTAGTTGTTGATTCCGTGTGACAGATTACGCTGATTTATGTCAGCTTTCAAGCGCCTGTTACACTGCAGTGAGTCAAAAAAACAAGACACTATACCCTAGTAGTCCGTAACTTCGCCAAATGTTAACCGATTTTCAAAATTATTTCACTGTTAGACTCACTAAGAAATTTTTAACGCAGTCATATTTAAATACCCCACCACACGCTAAACGTGTTGCTACACTACCTTGTAAAATATCTGTGTTCAAAAAATTGCAGTAAGTGAAGCAAACTGTCAACCATTTTCCTTGTAACTTAGCCAAATGTTTACCAATTTCAAAAATTCTTTCACCAGCAAAGTGGATGATAACTGTGTAGTAAAGTAATTCATTACACCATAAATGCTTGGCTACACTACTTTGTGATTTATCATTAATTACAAATATTTCAGATTGATGCCATTTTTTCTGATTCTAACATTCATTTTTCACAAGGTAGTGTAGCGACATGTTTAAGGCGTGGTGGAATATGTAAATACTATTTGTTGCAAATTTACTACCGAGCCCGTCAGTGAAAAAAAAATTGAAAATCGGTTAATATTTGGTGCAGTTATGGACAAGACTGTGTTGTCTTGTTTTTTGACTCACAGCGTAGTTTATCGTATCGTATCGTTGCCACTGTATTGCAAAAGAAACAGGAAGTATCGGCGGCATCAAGATTGCCCAGGTCTGTCAAGTGGTACGAATAATAACGTTAAACTGATTGACGTTGCCCGCATAGAATGCGGCGCAGGGTCTATGTAACGGTCGAATGTCCGTCCGTCTGTCCGTCTGCCTGTCTCGTCGATCGACAACTGCCGCTTGCCGTAACCTGGGCGGGGGCAGCAGATATCGATCGGCAGCTGCTGGCGTCGCGTACCGGCTATCGATCAGCTCGGGCGCCTGCAGCTGCGGGCAGCGTCATGTTGAGAGCCGAGGTACGAGGCTAAACACAGACTTGTTTACAACGTCAATACTCCACAAACAGCATCTGTCACTGAACCTACATTTAAACAACACTTGATTGCATACAAAGCTACACAGCACAATACAAATTCTACAGTAACAAGTTGCTACATAAAGCAAAACGGGCGAAGTATTGAAACTTTCATATTATGGGAACTAATAAATCGATTCAATTTCAAGCTTTGCACAACGATGTAGATGGACAAGTACTTTTCGTCGATGGTCGCAATAGGGGTCCAACGAATCCAAGATGGCGGACGGCCGCCATATTGGAAAAAATCGATAAATCGCTCTATCTCCGCAACCATTTGACCGATTTCGGCGAAATTTGGCACGGCGATCGTACTGGTCCCGAGGGTACATGTTCCACTTGGTGATTACGATTGAACGAATAGTGTGCACGGCGATACGGCCTTTTGTCGAATTACTTTGACCACTTATTACTATTTTCATTAATTCATTATCAACCAATCTTGTCTCTACTACAATGTGATTAGTTGATGCCGCGAATCTAAAAAGTCTAGCATCAATGGCCTGTGCGTAATAAACATTGGCAGTAAATCATGAATGACAAACAAAAAACGTTTCGGTTGACGTGTGCAGCGCAACGCATGTGAAGAAGGGGGTGTGCGCAGGAAGGCAGCATAACTATCAGTCTGTGGACATCACCCGCTGGCCGGATGCAGTAGCACCTAGGCCTACCGGAGTTCGTCGGGTGCTTTCGCTAATTACCATTTTACGACGTCGGGTCGCCTCGCGCCGTGCTTCGATGAATGCTGCGGGTTGTGTGTGGACGATCCATAATCAGTCTTTCATCTGTCAAGAAGACGATTAGTACCGCAGCACCGGGATGAGTGGCGGCGGTGGGCGTGGCAGGCACAATGAGGGCGGGGCGAGCATCAGACCGAGCGACGTCGGCGATACGTAAATTATTTCTGTAAAATAATCATCAACAAGTTTAGTTAAAAATTTTGATCATTTTTAAAAATTTCAGATATCTTTATAAATTTAAAACTTCACATTTAAAATTGTAGTCAATTGTCCGTCACTGCAGGCTGCAGCATGCAATACAGCGTCGTCACCCGGCCCGCGGCTGTGGTGTGCGAATCGTCTCCCGGACAGACAAAAGGCGACGGACGAATCGTCACGTAATCGACGAATGCTGCGGGTTGCCGTTGGACCGGCGCTTGATGGTCCACGTCGTTAGCGGCGGCCGTCGACGCCCGACAGACGTCCGAAATTAAACACTTTCACGCACCATCGAACATGAAAGAAACTTTCTGCGAGGTAGAACACGAACGTAGGACACTTGACTGTCCACGGAAATCGCCGTCGCAGATATCTGCCCCCCCCGTACCTGACCCCCAAACCCTAACCGTAACCGTAAATTACGTCCGTAATACTAAGTCTTATTCCTAACATCTCTGTCCTCAAGAACCCAAATCTAACCTAACTTCCTAACACTAACCCCTAACCCTAACTAGTCAGGGGGCAGATGTGTGCTATGGTGATTTCGGGGGCGGGGGCAGATGTCCGGGGTCAGATGCCCGGTGAGATACTGGACAATACGTCTGGGCTGACTTTCAGAGCGGAACGGGCGCAGAGCGTCGCGGTTAGTACGGGCAATTCGATCCATCACCTGTCATCGACCACGACGTTGCGTATGGCCTACCTCAAGACGTACCGTTGGTATTTCGACAACATCATCGTCGTGATTTATTATCTACATTGTAGTCAGACGTTAGCTGCCCATTTACGCTGCACTGTACCTTGTTATTTTTAGCTCTTAATACAAGAGCGAACAGATGTTGATTTATTAGCGTGGACTATGGAGCCCTCTTCGCATTACTGTCGGAGACCTAAGGTGACCTTGAATGTTTATGGTCATTCAACAGCAGATGGAAAAGTCAAGAAGCAAACTCAAAGGATGCTTATGAACACTGCATTGACTAAATGTGTTAATCATCGAGTCTGATTCAATTATGCTTAAGTGATTATCATGCGCTTAAAAACTTTTTATTACTTACTTGCTTAATGTACAGTGATGTTAGGCCTATGCTGATGTGCTTGAATTAAAAGTCTTTGTTCCACAAAAATTATGCAGCATATAAAGAAAGAAATAAACAACGTAAACACCTTTATATCCCATAACTATTTCTAAATAAGCGAATCAAATGACAAATAAAATACGAGCAGGACTAATTATTAGCTCGCATTTGCATTTACACAAGAAACTAAAGAACTCGGCTATCGCAGAGAAACTGGGTGTATATCCTTCTTTCTACCATAAATGGACATTCAACGTCACCTATATAAGGTCACTAAAATCAAGAGCAAATGGTGTTCTACGTTGTATTCGTCCAAAAGTTCACATATTTGGCTTGCTGTAGCTTTGACATACATGAACCGATTTTGATAATTTTGTTAAAAGTGTTAATAAGGAAAAAACAATCAAAAGATGCTTTATTTTCTCGCCTGACCTAACTAATTCTTTTACACTTGCCGACTACCTGGCAAGAACAGAAACATGACAATTGCATCTTTTAATCCAAATGTATTACTGCTTTGCCAGACTTCAACCAGTTGCTGCTTGAGTTTTTCAATCTTGTGGATTCGTATTTGTACTTGTGCTGCTGTAAGACTTGATTCAAAATTTTGAAATCAGTGAACTCTTGGCTGCTGGACGGACCGTAAATCAGGAGAAAAGTTAATTGGCGCTGTACCAGACAAGTCTGTGTCCAATCTTGTTAAATCGGCTGTAAATACGACACTGCCCGCATTTGCTGCTGAGCGCCGTGCTGCGGCCCCTGCTGCGGCGCCGTTGCTGCTGGGCGCCAGCTGCCCGCCGCTGTCGATCGTTATATCCCCATCCTGCCTGCACGGCGCTCAGCAGCAAACCCGCCGCAGGCCGCTGCTGCGTTCGAATGATGAAACAGACAGATGTACGGACAGACGGACGGACGGACATCCGACCGTTACATAGATCCTGCTCCGCATACTATGCGGGCAGTGCATATAAGGGCGTTTAATACGGACATTGGTATGCCACGACATCGAAAGTCACCTGATTCGGACGTGGCAGTTAAAATGACTCGTGAATTAAGAAAACTCTGGCAGATTTTCCTCCGCTATTAATAAGCAGTTTTGTTTCAAGGAAGGATGGGCTGTAATAAAATGTCAAACAATATACACTATACGCCGAGTCACTATCTATTAAACTGATAAAAGAAATCCACTTGTAAAGCATTACAAGGCCTGCTTGAAACTGTTGCTCGAGTGTAAATGGTATAAATTTTCTCATACATTTCGATTTTTGCTGTACACTTCTAAGTTAGGTATTGATCAGATGACATACAAGAATAAACGACTGATAATAATGTAATTAGCCCTTTCGCACTGCGCGTTCATGAATAGACAGACATTTCCAGCATAAATAAACAGTGGAAGTGTGACAAAAGTGCCGGTTTAGGTTGAAGCGCCTTATAACTTTCTATTTTTGGAGCATAAACAGCGTGAAAACATTGCATAAACCGACATTTGTTTAAAATTCTGAAACAGTGTAACAGTCAATTTCCTTAGACAATGTAAGAAAATGCCCAATTTGCTTAAACAGTTAAAAACGCAAAGAAACTCTTCCTACTAAGACGAGTTTGTTTGCATAGGAGACTACTACAAAATATTAAATGTTTTTTCTTCAATTTTTGTAACTTTTTGCAAACGTAATAAAAAGTCGGTTCAAATTTAAGTATCACATTCCACAGGTTGATGCAAATCTACAAGCGGTCACACGCTGGGAAAGTTGTAATGTCTTAAATGTCATTTTCATGTCGACAGCAACGTCCGTCAATACACTTGTGCGAAATGTTGTAGGCGGTGTCTCCTAGAAATCACGCGAACGCTGACAACAGTGACATCATTGTAATGTGATGAAGTTCGAATCGCTCGAGCGTGGCTTGCGGACAAGCAAGACCGGCCGGCCGGCCGGCCGCGCGCACTGCAGGCCTCTGTCTCGGCGCCGAGCCCGCGGCCAAACGGGCACCTGCTCTCGGCCTCCAATAAAACATCGAGAATCGCGCGCCCGGGCGGCCGGCGGCGGCGGTCGATGTTTCGCGGATCATTACCGGCCCGCGTCGGCGATCAGGGCGACAATGATCGGCAGGAAGCCGCAGTGCTGTGGCGCCCCGGGCACAGGACGCCGACACGTGTGCTGATCGTGGGAGCTGGCGCTGGCCACCGGCCGAACCACGTTTGATGTGGACTTTCCCCGCTCATTAGTATAATAGGCGGGCGCGCGCGGCGCCTGCTGGCATCATTGGCCTTTAACAGACACGCGCAGCTGATCGACGTCAGCACTCGAAGACGTCAGTCAGTCATCCAGTCAGACTGAGAACGGACTGTCGTGTGAACTCGTCGATCTCTTGAGATTTTGTCTGCGCCGATTCCTCGCTAGTCTCGTTGTTTCTTCTCTCTACTCTCGGTGGACTACTCGGAGACTACCGAGTCCGGACATCGCGATGCCGCCGGTGGTCGAGGTGTACAACCGGGTGGTGCAGTGTCAGGCGGCCCAGCGTCCAGACCGACGAGGTCGTCGACGTCGCCACCTCTCTGAGACGAGCATCAAGACCGAGACGCCGCTGCCGCTGAACGATGTAAGTTGTATATGACGTCTTCTGGTTGTGTCAGCTAGTTTACACGTAGATATCTACTCCGCATCCGCTAGGGAAGCGGTGTATTGCGGTCAGCGTGTCTCTCTGTCCGTTTGTCTGTCCGCAGTCATAGATAGCTCAGGAACCACACGTCTGATCTGTACCAAATTTTCTCCTCATGTTACCTTAGCCCTGCTCTGGTGGCGTTGCGATATGTTATGTACTTCCGGTTTGTGGGTGGCGTCATGGAAGCACATAATGGCCAGGAATATAGGCGACGCGAAAAAGGCGTATACTCAGTGACTCAACAGTGGGCAGCACTGAATTGACATCGCGGCGTATACTCAGACTGACCCACCATGGAGCGGAGTCTGATATGTACGATTGCCTTGTTGCTAATTTGCTAATTCTTATTTCAGATGTTCAGTTAAAGCCGGATATCGAAGTAACAGCGTTAAAGTGACGTAGGCCTATACTGTTGCAAAGTTACAATGAGAAATTGGTGGTTTTATCAAGTTAATTCTTCCAAACCGTCTTGCAATATACGAAGCCTATTTTATTTAGAGTTACACGAATTATTCCTAGTTTCGCGGCACTCACGAATTATAAATTACGTAAGATAAAGGCGAGTAGTAGGCGACGCCATTAACGTTAGTCAGTAACGAACTAAATACGTGTATTTCTATGTGTATGCGTGTTCTCAGTCATCGTCATCGTCAAATTTAAATTAGCCGCAAACAGGTTTTCAGTTAGATGCTGCTTTAGCAGAATCCGGTTGATGGCGACTATCGTGATGCGCTGTGTCTGCTTGACAGGCGGTGCAGGTGCGCCTCGAGCTCGGTCACCGCGCGATTCTGCGTAGTCGGCCGACTCACGAAGGCTTCACGCATGACTGGGTGGTCTATGTGCGCGGCGCTGACCCCGCCAGCAACATTCAGCAGTTCGTCGACAAAGTCAAGTTCCATCTACACGACAGCTTCCCGAAGTCCAAACGCGGTCAGTCTCTCGATGAACGTGGTCTAACATTTTAGCTGTCCGCATTAGCCTGGTGGCGTAACGGTTAGGATGATGGACTTGCAACTGAGTTATCGCCGGTTCGATACCCGGCCGTTACGCTTTCAGGTAACAGCTCTGGGCAAGTTGTTTGCACTCGTGTGCCTATGTCACCAAGCAGTAAATTTGGTACCACTAAGGGGAGTGAATACAACTACAGTCTACTGAAACAACTTAAAGTTGTTACAGCAGTTGTGTTCACTTTTTGTCATCTTGTTTCTACGATCAGCAGAATTTTGTGCCTGAGAAACAGCCAGACTCCAAGCAGAAAACATTTTCAGACGTCTAGAACCATGGGCTAAGATTTACGGAATGTTTATTGCCGTGCCCCACTGCCCGGTGGCATGCACCTGTTGCGCGTATTATGATTCCCTCAGTCCAGGGTTGACGTGTTCATCTCAGTCTATAGGTCTACTTGCTGCTCATCAGACCGTGATAGCACCGAGTTTCATTTGGGCAGATCTCAGACGAGACGGTGGCTGATGGCGGACCAGGGTCTGTGTGGTGGTCGGTGCATGAGGCGACGATTTTCTCACGTGCCTGCGATCTCTCGGTAGTGGGACGTTTCGCGTACCTCCATTGTTTCCTGGGTTGAGACGATTCGCATAATACCTCGTCCGGACGGGTGCGTGTCGCCGGGCGGAGCTAATATAGGTAACGACATGTACCACTTCAATATGTCGATGAATTTGGAAAGTAGTTGTCGTCGTCGCCCCGCCTGCGCCGACACCCTCACTCGTCCGGTATACGAATCGTCCTTTTGACAGCAACGGAGGTATACGAAACGTCTCACAATCGATCTCTCGCGGTCAGTCTGTGGCCTGCCAATACCTCACCGCAGCGCTCGAGTCGTAAACGGGCTCCACCGCCGCCGCCATAAACGCATTAAGACGATGCCGGCCGCGCGCGCACGCACGGTCCCACTTCAAAGCGCTCGTCGTAATGAAACGGCTTCCGTGCGCCGAGGATTCGGAAGGTGTAGCGGGCCTCAGCACACACGCACACGTGGTACCGGGCGTCGCGTAATGAATTCGGCGGCTGGTGCGAGTCTCTTTTCAAACGATTTTGAACCCATTTACACTTCTCGTGCGTCGTCTTGTCGTCGGCACTTCACCGCGGAGCCTAGACAGCAATCCGACGCACAGATACAACCAACAGCGCACCTGTTTGTAGGCCCCTATAGCTGTCTATGGACTCATTCAGCTGTTTGAGTTGCATGAATAGTTTTCAATAGATATACAAATAAAACGCAAGTTACGTAACTACCTCTGTTATAATCCGGAATTAAGGATAATCAAACCGATATCTTCTCGACCACTCGCTGGTTTACGAGTATTTGTTCGATACTCGAAACAGTATGCTGAAATTCGCCAGTATAATGACAATAACAGTCTGCTACAGTAAAGGTATCGACAGGGCGCATCACCGCCGCTAGCTAAGATCGATCCGTCATATTCACTAAGTGGCGCCAATGTGCCATGATAGCACTTAACGTTTTTATAGTAAAACGTTAAAAAATTAATAAAACTTCCAAAAAGTATAAACTTGACAGAATTAAAAAAAAACATTTTACATAGCAGCCATTCAATACTTGGTTCCTTGAGCCCACACGATTCTGCCCCTCAAACAGCACCTCGATCTGTTCAACCGTTTTTGCAGGGCTCGCAGTGCGCCCAACACAGAGAGAGAGAGACAGACCACGCTACGTCGCAACGTTTGTAGCAATAGCCCGCAGTGCGGGCGATGCGGCCTAAAAATTGCGCATGGCGTTGCAGTAATGCTGGCTCAAGATCAGTGAAATGGAAATGAGCATCGTACTCCGGCGTCGCGTGGCGTCGAGTCGTCCCTGCTGACCGGCGGGTCATTTTACCTTTGCCTAAATTAACGGCAGTGATAAACTTGCCGGTATGTTGACGGAAATAATTACTCGGCCGGAACCGCACATCCAAACTTTACCAAACTTTCTGTGCATGATTCTGCCCTTGCTAGCGACGTGGCAATACGTTACGTACTTCCGGTTTAGTGGATGGCGTCATATTTTCCCACAATGTCCCCTATGGCGCATGCGACGTAAATAGGGTGCAAGCTTAGTTACTCACCAATGGGCAGCACCAAACCGGGGGCAGAGTCTGATGTCTTTACGACTATCAGCGCTATCGATCTTGTGTTTCTGTGATTGTTTAATCCAGCTTTCGGGTTGGCACACATCGATCGATCAATCGATTGATTGATTGGTTAATTGTAAAGTAACCACGTATAGCACTATGCCACAAGCCACACTGTTACGGAAACTCACGTGCCATACGGGATCACACAGTGTTACCTGCCATACGGCAGAGGTGACATTTCCGCCTATATACCCCAGCCGGAGCTGGTACTCGATTTACAAACCCGGAGGGATGCAAGGCTGAAATGACTTTAGCACTGCAGTAGAGGTTCGCAGTCCGTGCCCAAGGCTGCATATCGCAATGGCCGTCGTGATAAACATCTCCGTCCGCTGTGAGATTCGAAACTGGGTCATCTTGCACCGCAGTCGGACACGCTGACCTCTGGGCCACCGCGACCTGCTTGATTGATTGATTGGTTTGTTGGGCATTGCGTTGCAGTGGTGAAAGATCCTCCGTACCAGGTGGCGGAGACTGGCTACGGCGGATTCACTCTGCCCGTAGACGTCTACCTGCGGAACGCCGGCGCCGAACCCGAGAAGATCCGGTTCCAGTACGAGCTGTTCCTCGGCACAGGCGGCACCGTAACGCACAACCGCTGCGAGAAGATCACCTTCCACCAGCCGTCGCCGCTCTTCCGCGAACGACTCGTCGCCGGAGGAGCCGTGAGTAGTCGCGCTTTTTACTGACAACATGAACCTATTGAGATGCCCTTTCGGTGCGGACTTATGTGGCCCAAGGAACCATGTACCAGGTCGCGGCCCGGTGCCCCGGTTCCCCATACGCGAAGAGGCACTTTCGGAGGCTAGGTCATATTGGGTATGTCCAGAATTGCCCAAGGTCGATATTTTAGCCTTATTCGCAAGAGGGCAGCAGCGATGCGGCCTCAGTACTGTAGCAATTTATTTAATATGTAGGCCCTAACAGCAGTGTCCATATAAGAAGATCGTAGTTATAAGCTACTTTGGGGTTCGGGTTTTAGATAACTGTAGCCTCCTAAGGGTGGCTCGGTAGCCGACTGGTTAGCGTGCTGGACTCAGGCGCAGTAGGGCCTGGGTTCAAATCGCAGCCGCGACGCGGTCGGGTAACAGTCTTAGGCAAACTGTTCACACCCATCATTCACCAAGCAGCGAAATTGGTAGCAGCCCTCTTAAGGGTTGCGAGGATAACTGCGGGTCTGGCGGAAAGTAATGGCAGCCTACCGCCGGGTTTATGACTCATGTCACCTGCAGGTTGACTGCCAAAAACCGGGATCAGCACTCGAGCCTACGCTTAGTAATCGGGAATGGGCCACCTTTACCTGTTTAGCCTCCTAAATCTGCAGTTAAGTTCTGTCCGCGTAGGACATGTAGACTGTAGTTATCGACGTCACGTCTAGGCTATGTGTATGTGCGTGCAGATAACTGCGGAGAGCGGCGTGTTGGCGGCACGCGACAGCGACGAGTCGTCGTCGACGGCAGCTGACTCGACCGACTCCAAGTGTGACGCGCGGACACCGAGTACCAGCGCCAGCGGCAGACCGGCGTCAGCACCGCTGCCGCACCGTCGCGACGCCGACCAAGTGAGTATCCGCAACAAGTAACTACTGAAAATCTGTATTTCACCAGAATGATATATCCGGTAGCAAAACAAACGGAAAATAATAAATTAACTAACTTAACTATAAATATAAATGGTCAACATATACAGTATGACGAAGTAGGAAACACGTGAAATTATACAGAGCAAAACAATCTTTGGCTATAGAG
>Ga0126330_10000269_pt1 | contig 11388 bp, 8 predicted proteins | sample InaspJWI91metaG_FD_97004 | JGI IMG/M metagenome (GOLD analysis project Ga0126330, IMG submission 97004) | Marine gutless worms symbiont microbial communities from Oahu, Hawaii - Inanidrilus sp. 2 OAHU.JWI-91 metaG | ecosystem: Host-associated > Annelida > Digestive system > Unclassified | place...
CAGGAAGGGCATCCGGCCTGTAAAAAACTGAGCGGTGGGGTGCTGGCGTGGTTATCTGTCTGGAGCGAGGTGCAGACTTGCATATGGCCCAGCTGATGCCACTACCACTCACTGTCTCTTGCTTCAGTAAAATCCAGATTGGTTTTACCTCGTCATTTTGACTTAACCTTGAAATCCGGGACATTTTGGCGTTCCGGGGCTGGTCTTGCCGGGACGCGGGACAGCATGGGACAAATCCGGGACATCCCGGGAAATCCGGGTCGGGTGGCAACCCTAGTTCCCAACTGGCATAAGAGGTATTTCCCAAAAGCAGAATTTTAGAATTTCGGTAACGGGAAAACTAGGATCACAGATTGGCAGACTCAAACTGCAGATCTCGCCTGCACCCCATCTCAACAAATAATCGACTGTTTCTTAACAGAGCGTGAAACCTTCTCAAAATTCGACACCAATTAGCGCGTGTGATCGTTTGCTCACAGACAGATAGACAAAATGACAAACAAGTGATACTGCAATCCCTTTACTTTTGTGGTCTTTTTTTCGCGGAGATAATAACTATTCTGCTGCTACAAAAATGTCTGGCTAAGATTTACCGAACAGTTACCTTTTCTCATATCAGGATCATCGTGCATCTGGACTGGTCCGACTGTTGGCGACTTGTAAACTCTCTGCTCTGCAACGTACATGCAGTCTCTCTCTCTCTCTCTCTCTTGCGCTACACGGAGCTCGCGCCGCTCGATCGCGTAAACAGATGAACAGATCGAGGTGCCGTTTGGGGTAGACTCGTGTATGGGGCTCAGAAGAACCTAGTTTCGAATAAGGGTTCAGATCCCTCACGGAGAGGGGCACTTATAAGGGGGGCGTGTGCAGGCCCGTTGCAAAGTATAAGGACTACGCAAAGGTAGACGGCGATGTGGCCCTTTGTGCTATTACTTTGTACACTTGTTTTAAAATATTTACTGCGCGATGCTATGCTAGCGTGGTCCATGCTGTCGTCGTGTATCTGTTCGTCCGTCTGCCCGTCCGTTACACGCCGGTACTGCGTCAAAACGAAGGATCGTGCAAACAACGCCGCACAATAGCTCCGAGACTCTACATTGTGTTCTAAAAACGTCCACCTTTTTGTTTTTCGAATAACTGTGTCATAAAGTAACCGATTTTAATGATTTTTGGTATTTTAAATCTTGAGAAAATTTTACATGAAAATCCTACAGTTTTGTCCACCTCATCTGCCAGATGTAACCACTTTACCTTGGGAAATCCAAAGAAGTCATTTTTCAGCAGTGTTCTTCATATACGTCAGATTGGAATACAATGTAGTTAGTAAGTTGCGCAGCAAGATTTCGACTAAATGCGTCGCGCGGTCTCTCTGCGATATACCTAAGCTTTTTGTTGACGCTGCATAGTATGCGCAGCAGGGTCTATGTAACGGTCGGGCGTCCGTCCGTCTGTCTGTCCCATCGATCGACGGCGGCCGGCGGGTTTGTTGCTGAGCGCTCTGCGGGCAGGAGATATCGATCGGTAACTGCGGGCACGCTGCGGGCGCCGTGCTGCAGTCGCCGGCGCTCAGCAGCAAATGCGGGCAGCGTCAACACCACGTTGAGAGCCGACGGAGGAGGCTCACTCAAGGGCGTCCGCAGGATTTTGGTTAAGGGGGTCAATGCCCCCTTGCCGCCTGAGGCGAAGAAACTTTTGAAAATTTGACTACGAAATGGTGCATTCTGAAGTATATCTGAATAAATATGTGATCAGCATAGCGCCGTTCTCTACACCCCCATTCAGAAAACTGCTCTTTTTTGCATGTTTTCGCTTTTTAATTTTTCATCCATTTTTCCAGGGGGTCAGTTGACCCCATTTGCCCCTATGTACGGACGCCCGTGGGCTCACTGTTTCTCATCCTGTATTGTGTATCGTGCCGTAGTGCGCGCGCGTGTGTCGAATCATACCGAACTTGGTGCAGTTGCCGACCGGTCCGAGCCAGACCCCGTCGCGACACGTGACGTACCACGTCTCGCCGGTCCTGTTGCAGACCACGACCGCATCGTCGCCGCTGCGCTGCAGGCTCGCGCCCTCCGGCGGATCGAAGTCGCCGCATCCGAACACTGCACACCGCACGCACATTACCTTCACAAGATATTCCACATTCCACACTCCCGAACGAAACATATAGGCCTACCAGCCATCCACTACGCCCTGGCTCACTGTCAAAAGTCGAACAAGTTGTTGCAGTACTGAAGTAAATGGCTGCATCGCTGCTGCCACCTACCGAATAACTTTAGTTCACACCAGATATTCCCCATTCTTCACAATTGGCCGGAAGATGCCCCTAAAATTACCCTCCCCCATTCTTTGGGTGGCGGAATTCGAGCCCCACCTAATACATGGTTCTTTGGGCCCACCCGAGTCCGCGTCCCAAACGACACCGCGATCGTTTCAGCAGTTTTAGTATAGCTGACGGTTGTGACCAAGAGACAGACACACAGACCACGGAACATCGGTAACAATAGGCCGCACCTGATGCCTTGCATAGCGATGCTGCCTAAAACTGCATTTTGTCTTCTTAAAGTGATGAGTTTTGTTAGACGCTGGTTGTCGCGGTTCACTGAAGACAGCAATAAGCTTATCTGGGTTTCGTTCCATTAAAAGTAAAACTGCGTAAAACTAACCTGAATACTCGAGCATCCACGGCCATGCCGGGCCGTTGGTTTGAAAGTCCGATTCACGAGTCATAACGAACGCGGTTCCTGTACCAATCACAGCGATACACAATACATCAGAGTCTTAGAATACATACACGGGCTATAAAACAACAATCACACCACCGACAACAATGTCAACAACTCTAAAAGTCCTTGGCGAAGTAGAACAAAGTGGATGAAATGTTGGCTGTTATGACCATCTTTATTCGATAAAAGTGAGACCGTAAAAGGAAGCAGAATACAGAACAGTGGTCTGTACTGGCCTATGGTGAGCTGGCTGTGCGTGGAGGTGTAGAGAGTTGTGTGCCGGTGACCACGACGAGCACGGCATGCCGGGACGATCGTCACTTCCAGTCGAGTCGGCTCCTTGAAGCGCAGAGAAGCTGGACATGCCGTGGCTCGGCGGCTGCCGGTGTCGGAACTCGCAGAAGACTTGTCCAATCCGGCTTGAATTCCTTGCACAACACAGCAGCAGCAAAAACTGTCAAATGTGCTCACATTCTGCATACAATCGAAATGGATGACTATGCCCACGGAAAGGGAGACCACTCACTTCCGAAGCCAACGACGTTGAAAAATTCGCAAAATGTCTACAGACGATTTGCGAATCACAAATATGATTCTACTAGCCAAACGAGTGTACTACCGATATCTTATAGTACAATTAATATTTGATTTCTCTGTTCGGTAGTTTGTTTCGTATATTTAATATATCGGACTTTTTCGCTACGCCTGGAAACGGTAAAGGTTCGTCGTGCATTTCTTTTTTTAAATACCACCTATAGCTAGTTGACCAGACGTATATTTAAATTTGGCTCACATTTTTATGGTAAAATATATGTATACGTTAGTTGTTACTGTTAGGGGTATTTAATACTTAAGATTTAGTCATTGCTTTTCGTAAGTAATTTAACTTTGTTGCCGCCACTGACTGGCGAATAAAGGCGAATTACATCATCTAAAGTGTTACAATCACGTCGACGACGACGATTACGTTATCGTTGCATTATTGTCCTTAATTTTCGTTGCAGTTTTCATTGCGGTTAACGATTTAACGTGGGTAGAATTTACATCAGTGTGTCGCTTCAGATTCTGCGAAGCGTCCTGTCCGTGTTCCCGTCGTTTACGTGGACGGACCGTCCTTACGCCTGTTCCGTCCGTTTGTCGTAGAACGTATTGTCTGGAACGCAATACGAGAGGCGCTGCTATTGCAGAGAGGAAGCGCCATGCATCCGGGTCGAGTCCGTGTCTGGATTCGACCCGGATTCGGATCCGGACTCGACTGCAGACCCCCACCCAGGACTTGGATCAGGATCCGTACTCCGACTTTGATCATTACGCTGACCTCCACTCGGACCCGGATCCTGACCCGGACTCAACTCCGGACGCGAGCGCCGTCGATTCGAGTCCGGACTCCGATTCCAATCCGGTTTGCATCCATACACGTACTCGGACCCGACTGAACGTATCATCTGGAACGCAATAAAACGCGGAGCGAGTGTCATCGACGTGGAAGCAACTCGTGGTCGCACAGGCAGACCACCACGCCTCAACACACATCGACGTCGTACGATCCATCCACGGTTCAGCCGGGGTCAGCAACCGCAATTTCTCTCGTCCGCTTCGTCGGGCGCCTTCGGCCGAGGTGCGCCGGACGGGAAAAAAACTTCAATCCGCCAATCATCAGTCAACTATTTTGTATACTTATGAGCAACTTTATTATCACCAAGTGATAGAGAAAAAACAAACAAAAATAATATACAATAAACACCAAAAAACATCCGGTACGCTAGATTATCAAGCAGTTATCATGTGTAGTTTACAAATAAACTGTAAATAACTTATAGTGCCCCCTAACAATACAAAAGAGGCAAATCTTACAGCGGAGACGAGGTAAGCTTGTATAACAATTAATTGCACGACTCTTACTTTACACGAAATGTCATACAGCTATCCGCTTCTAGCGGTGCAGGGTCTATGAAACGGTCGAGTGTCCGTCCGTCCGGCCGTCTGTCCGTTGTCCCGTCGACAGCAGCCGCCTTTTGATCGATATATGCTGCAGGCGCCAGAGCGCAGCAGCGGGCGGGCAGCGTCAATGCTGTGATCCGAGGAGGATAGACGCAGACCTGTGTTATAATGCAATGTAAAACAGCCAATCGACGCCGTCATCAGTAACATCAGTAACGTCCTACATTCCCATAAACTGTCTATAGAAAAACGCCCCTAAAGTAGGCGAAGCTTGGCAGTAACCGGACCCTTGTTGACGACGAGAAGCGGATAGGCCTAGGAGCTCATGAATAATCAGTTTCATACGGTCGTTGCGGATGCGACTCCGCGTGCAACCGATTCCGCGCACCTGTCACATAAACCTGTCGAGACGGCCGTCCGTCGACCTATAGCACTGTTATCTGTGACGCTAAAGCCGTGTTCACACGTTTGATGTCATTACGATACGACGCCGATACGACGCGACAAGACTCTATACCAGTTCGATACGAGTTTCATACGTGCGCATAATCTTGCCTGTTTTCCTGCCTGGACTGTCAGGCGCATCCGACGTTTATCACCGGTCAGGTACCGACCAGAGCGACTAGTTGATTTTACAGTATCTGTGTTGCGATATGTCCGAACTGTTATAACTTAAAACAAGTTGCTACAATAATGGTAGCTTTAGCCCGCATCGCAGCGGCGTTACACACCGGTAAGTGTTAGTTGGCACGTAGTTGCGTTCAGTGGGCGCCCATTGCCCAAACGGTTGTCGAGTGCATGTCAACACATCCTGAATTGGAAACTAAATCAGTAACACCTAAGCTAGCTGAACAATCACAGTCGGCAGAATGTGGCTAAAGTCAATCTGGTAAGCCCGTTTCTAAAATCAGCGCCCGTTTTTAAATGTGTTGTAATTCACTAAAGTCTGCCACACTGAAGGCGACTTTTGAAAACGAATCCATCAATCAATTATTGTCCAATTAATGACATTTCAGAACAGAACTTTGTAGGAAGAAACTCACTCGCAAGTACAATTCCCACCGCGCATGTTCTTGATCGATACCGTACGCGGAAACGGTGTAGGCCTAAGCCAAGGTCACATTTCTGCTGAGAAATATCAACTTTTCAACTCGTAGCGTCTTCTCGCCAATAAAAATGAGCAAGTGTCATCCACAAGGGCGCGCGCTCAGTAAAACGTGGTTCCAACAAAACCCTCCAGTTGCTAGGTCTGGATGCCAGCTGACAATGTCACAGTTTGACCTGTATAATGGCCGTAATACGGTCCTGTGAGTATGTTCTTGTTGGCGGTTGAAGTGGCTGTAATAGGCTACTGACCGGAGGAAGGACGGGTCCAGGACACGACGATGTTGCGACCGGGTTCGGTGACCAGCGACCACTCACACGTCCTGCTGGTAAGCACGTCGTTCCAGGCGACGGCAAGTCGCGGCACGAGAGACAAGAAGCCGTGCGTCGTCGTCAGCGTCGTCACGTCGCCGTCCGAACAGTCGTCCGAGTACGACACTATATCAGCAACACCCGCAAACAGTAAGTAAGTAACTAAGTAGTATAGTAAGCAAGTCCGCTCATACTCAGTTCACACCGCCCGACGCGACGCGACGCGACAAAACTCTCGTCCAGTCGAACTCTGTGAACTGAGTCGGCGGCAGTCTGGACACGTTCAGAGTAATTGTAGAATTCACACCGCCAGACGCCGACGAGAGTCGGGTCGGGTGTAATCGGATACTACAAAATGCCTCTTATTGAAACTAAAGTTCTCAAAGGCGCTTCTGGCGAACAGGCTTGCGCAAGACAAAACCGCCTTTGGTTTCGCGAACAAATTTTCGACGACTAAATATCATCGGCACGCAAATGTCTTATGGATTGTTTCAAACAACTGGTGCGTTGGGAAACATGAGCATTCTTCATGTGCGCTCTTCCAGCGATTTCCGGGGCGGAGCCCGGCCGTCAAATGTTTCTGCGTAAAAATGTTAGCCAATAAATGAAATACTGTACGCATTAAATATCCAGCCGCGGGTTCAGAAAAATACAGTCTTTTCAGACGCTAACATCGCGCAACAGTGAGTGGTATTACAGCAAAGAATATACGAGCACAATAATGATTATTGTTTTGCCACTGAGCGGCGTATATGAGCCCGCGGAAGTGCCATTAAGAACTGCTCACATGCTTTACCCGCGCAACGCGCGCTACTATTATTAGCGCGGTACTAGCTGTCGCCCGGTATCTGTCTCTTTGTCTCTGTTTGTGTATATGTGTCTGTCAGAAGTCGGAATTCTATCCACATTGCTGAACACAGCGAGCTGGTTTTGGAACGGTCGACCGGTCCTACACTGCTTGTAAGGAAATTCGGGTATCTCCAAAACAAGGGTAGTTTTCTCTGGAACTTTGTCCCAAACAACGTCCACTGTCGCAACGTATTATCAGCTTAATTCGACAAAATCGGAGGCTCAGTGTGATAAAGTTGCGACCGTTGTCGGTCGAACTAAGTTGACAGTACTTGCGACGGTCGACGTTCGACCGACGACCTTGGCCAGTTTATCACATTGAGCCTCTATACCTCTATACACAACACTAAGCGCGAGATGCAGTGCGTTGCGCGGGTCCGTTTGCGCTAGCAGATAATTGTCAATATCATTACGTTAACAGACAAGGCGGGCGGAAAGGAACAGGCGGCGCACAGTATACAGGAAAGCCGCGGGCAATTGCAACCAATTTGATAATGTAAATGCTCAGGCGCAATTAGCTGCAGAGGCAAATAATCCGTTAGATGTTGGTATAAATACATAATGATGACGACGAAGATGATGTATGACACTGTCTTCAACAGTATCAGCCATACGAAGGAACTTACCTGGCCTAATTACATTAGAACACAGAGTCACGTCAACAGCCGCTGTCACGGGACAGTGAGGATTGTTCGATTACTGTTACTGCATACTTCCGTAAATAAGTCCGCCATGCATAAGTTTGAAAAAAGAACAAAAGTCTTGTAGGAATATGCTGCCTTCAAGCGTACAGCAACTCTGTACGCTTAGCTGGAATATGAGTGAAATATGATCGCAAAAATATTCGAATAATATGCCAAATCTTGTAGGCCTACGTAACAGTTACGTCGTTGAAATGTGCCGAAAGAATCGTACACATTGGTTCCGGCGTTTTACAGATTATGGGCGATCAAACACGAGAAACGACCGAGAATTCCCGTACACTGGCAAAGACGGTGCGGTATCGCGACGCAGTTTCAGCATTAAGTTGCTACCAAAGTATATATATGGCCAGTGAAGCGCCACGTTCTCCTTGCGATTTCAGTTATACCCGGGAGCTGTCATTCTTGACCAGCTTCGCTGGCCATATAGGTTGCTACAACGACGGGCTCGCGCGCTTTAATATACACTGTACAGCCAAGGAACATGCGTCAACGGATGTCCCCCTGCAATTTCAGCTCCTTTTATGCGCCCGACATCGTGCTTAAATGACTACACCGTGAGTCAAAAAACAAGACACCAAACTCTTGCCCATAACTTCCCCAAATGTTCACCGATTTTCAAGATTGTTCGCTTCTAACCTCAGTGGTGGTAAATTTGTAACAAATATTCATACTTAGATATCCCACCACACCTTAAATATGTCGCTGCACTACCTTGTGAAATATCTATGTTCAGAAAATCACCATGCTCAAAAAGTAATTGAAGCAAACTGCCACGTAAGACTTAGCAACTCAAAAACTGTTTTATAATATATGTCTGGGAAAATATTCATTATTTAATTCAATTCACATACAAAATGATGTTCACACCAGCCATATTAAAAATCCCATTATCGGCTGTACACAACTGCTGTAGCAAAGAAAAGATGGTGCATCAAAATGCCGTACATGATGGCAGTCGGTCAGTTACTGATGGCGTCAGTCTGTCAGTCACTAAATCAAAACAGCAGTTTGATATTTTGTTGGTAATAAACTCACATTAATCTGTCTTAATAAAACAACAATTAGCAACAGTTTCTGTCCGTTATACACAAGTTCTTTTACTTATCTGGCGAGTTCTGCATCTTTGAGGACAAACGTACGTATAAGCCGAGTGGGGTGTAATGGTGTATGAGTCCACAATCAACCATTTTGCTGTAACTATGTTAAAAGTTTACCGATTTTAAAAATTCTTTCGCCAGCACACTGAGTGATAACTTTGTGATGAAGTAACCCATCACAACTTAAATACTTGGCTGTGCTGTCTTGTGATTGATCATTAATCACAATACAAATTTTAGATTGTCGCCAGTTTTCTCACAGTCATATTTCACAATGTAGTGTAGAGACACGTTTAAGGTGTGGTGGAATATTTAAATATGAATTGTTGCAAATTTACCAGTGAGTCTGCCCGTGAAAGAATTTTGAAAATCGGTTAACATTTGGGGAAGTTATGGGCAAGAGTTTAGTGTCTTGTTTTTTGACTCACAGTGTAGTTTCAAAATCCGGCCAAGTACGTACTCGGTGACAGCATGTGGATTTTTACTCGCGTGGTGCTAGATACATGTATGGCCCGGTGTCTGTCTGTCTGTCTGTCTGTCTACGTCTGCTTGCCGGTCTGTTACAAGTCTGTGTGACATAAGTGGCATATCCAACGGCCTAAATATGTAACCAGTAAATGGTTATATACTACTCCTCGCCTACAGTCTTCGAAGGAGTAAGTCAGTGAGTAAGTAGCCCCCCCCCCCCTACATGTAAGTGTTTTTCTATGGCGCTCAGACGCACCTCTGACGCAGACGTAGTAGGCCTGCAGGTAGGACTTGAAGTCTTTGGCGCACGGCTGCGCGACAGAGTCCATCGTGGCGACGAGCAGCGTGCAGTTCTGGCGCTACTTGCGACCAACGACCGCGGCCAGTTTATCACACTGAGCGTCCACATCCTGGCGACCAGCAGTGTGCAGTTCTGGCGGTAGTTACAGGTGTCGCTGACGTAGGCCGTGACGTCAGCGTAACAGCCCATCACGTGACCGTAGTCCACGATCACGTGACCCATCTGACCCATCAGTGGACTGACTCATGACCCCCGTGACTCATCCAGATTTGTTGACCTATTTGACCCATGGCCCATGACCCGTGACTTACGAGTTGCGATCATTGCCTATCGTCTGCACGCATGTTGCAGGTTTGTAGATTTAGTACCAAAAGTTGTTATACTTGAAATCTGACCGACTTATTCCTCGGTTAATGGGTTATGGGCCAGTGGATCACAAAACTGACCCATGTGACCCATCCAGGTTTACTGACCCAGGACCCAGTGACCCACTGTCAGATCCGAGTCAATCACGTGACCGTAGTTGATCTAGAGATAACAATGGGTCACATGTTGTGACCCATGACGTGTCTGACCATTAGGGAAGTGACGCGTGACCTACGTGACCCATCCGAGTTTGTTGACCTGTTTAACCCATTATCGACTGACCCATTGTCAGATCACGTGACCGTAGTCGCCGGTGATGCAGCGGCCCGGCTGCATGCGTCCGTAGAGGGCGATAAGAGTTAGGGTTAGCGGTTATGGTTGTGGTTGGGACGATGCGTCCATTTTAGAGGATTACTAGGATTATTGTTAGGGATTACGGGTTATTGGGGTTGCTATGGGCGTGGTTCGGATGCGTCCGTAGAGGGCACGGCGGACGCTGACGACGTGATCGTGCGGACAGCGAGCGTTGAATCGCTCGTAGCCACAGTAGTCTTGCAGCGAGTCTGCCAATCGACAATCAGTCACACACGGCGTAACAAGTCAGTGGCGTATTTAAGGGAGGTTGGCATTGGGCGATGCCCCACCCTGCCGGGATACCAAATTTAAAAAAAAAATTAGACCAAGCCTTCTCTCTGCCGGCTGCATACACCGCGATAGGCTCCTGCGTTAGGTGATTTCACTTCAATTTTCCGCCGAGTCTTTCGCTGAGACCATAGACTGAGAGTAGACCATTTCTACTTATAGATTTCTGGGCCCGGTGAATAGGCTTGACTTACACGCGGTTGCAAACGGCGCATCGTTTGTGAAAAATAGGGTTTAGGGTTTAAGGTTAGGGTAAGGTACCGTTAGTGTTAGGGTAAGTGTTAGTCGTCACAGCGGCGTATCGGCCATTAGTTTTAACGATGCCATAAATTTCCTATGTTTTGAACGCCGATAACGGCCGATAAACCGATACGCCGATGCATTAGTTAGCTACACATAGCTGCAGAGGTAATGAAACTGGTTCAGTGATAAATTCATCGCATTGCCAGATAGGCTAGCCAGATCAAACATAGCTCCAGATTTAGAAGTGTTCGGCCTTATGTTGACCCAAACAGTATTGTTGTCCTCCTGTCTTTGTCGTGGTCTTGCACAAATGGCATTGCTTACATCACTGAGCCAACAAATGCGACACTGCGAGAAATATTTAGGCCGCATCGCATGCATAGTAGGAGAATGCGGCCTATTGCTACAGACGGCGTGGCGTGGTCTGTCTGTCCATGTGCTGGTTGCGATCACGAGCCCTGCAAAAGTGGCTCAAGGCATCGAGATACCATTTATGGGCGGCAGAATTATGTGGGCTCATAGAAACATGCTACCTGCCATATATCATCATCATCATTTTATTTGCCCAATAATACAACAGTATACACATTTGCATGGGTACGGTTTAGAAGAGCAGGACAGCAAGGTCCGATAAG
>Ga0126330_10000270_pt1 | contig 11349 bp, 10 predicted proteins | sample InaspJWI91metaG_FD_97004 | JGI IMG/M metagenome (GOLD analysis project Ga0126330, IMG submission 97004) | Marine gutless worms symbiont microbial communities from Oahu, Hawaii - Inanidrilus sp. 2 OAHU.JWI-91 metaG | ecosystem: Host-associated > Annelida > Digestive system > Unclassified...
TCTACTGGATAGCAAAATAGGCTGCAGCAACCAACAACTACTCTTCATCACCAACTGAAAACATTCCTGTACCAGTCTGCCTACTGACATCAGGAAACAGACTGATGATTGTTCTGTGATGTGCCGTCGGTCTCCTAGTAGGGGGGCGCAATACGCATGACCTGTTACTGTTACTGACAGCCTTTCTGACACTCAAAGAAGACTGTCAAAGTACTCCAATCACTGCAAAAAGGGACTCATTGGCCTAATTGTTTCTGGATCCATTAGCTGCTCCAATGCCTTTATCCTGACCACACAGGTTACACAAACTGACAGTGTGACAACTCATGCATCATTATTCACAGTTCAAAATAAAATTATCACATCACATCATATACAAAATAATGAATACACCGAGCACCATTTACCCACTGCTTATTATGTACACCCCGCAAGCACGGTCATGTACTTATCATAGTCGCTTTTCATCAGTAACCAGACTCTGGCTGTGTGGTAGATTGATTACCTAGTTACTACATTTGGACAATAATCATGTAATTGGGTCAACCACAACCGAGATATGCCAACCAGAGTTAAATGCCGGTTGAAAAGTTAAGGTGCTCATAGTTGAATGCAAGGGTCAACATGGCATCATCATTTTTGACGGCGAAAGTTCTTGAAATCAAAAACAAATTAACTGACAACAAAGATTCCATTCATCAAATTGGTGCTTCACGTTACTGATAATTTGAATAGTTTAAAATGACAACATCAATGAACGTCGAATTCCACCACAGATACGTGGATTCCGGATTGAAATCTATGCCACGGTTATAACCAGAGTGTTGCTGACTGTTTTTCAAGTGGTTGGTTTCATGCTGTCACAGTTAACCAATTGGAGTCTTGTTATGATGAAAAACACGACTCAACAGTTGTCATGGTCTGAATGTGTGAACCACTGGGAAGTGTAAATACCTAACAGTGGATACACTCACAACAGCCAACAACATTATACACCACAGAAACGACTCACACAGAGATAGTGGAATTACACATGAACATCCTGCAAATTATCAGCAATGCTCTTGCAAACTATGCACAAGTTTTGTACATTATTTCCTCAGCTTTGTGTTATGTCTTTGGGATATAAAAAAAACAGAAACATGCTAAATTAACTCTCACAAGTAAAAGTAATTATGCTGCAAGATATTCTCTGAGAATTTCTTTCTGTGGACAAACAAGTACTGTACACAGTGGCATCAGCAACTGGCTGTACTTCGAAAAAACGTTTTGCATCAGCACGAGTTGTAACTGCAAAAATGTACATCTCTGCCACTCTTACAATCCTGGCAGTATGTCTGACGTGCTTTACCAGAATGTGATAATATCTGTCACAGCTATGCTTGTAAAGTTTCTCACTGTTTTTGGTCCATTCACATCAATGTACTTAACAAATTCGGCTACAAATTATGAGCTCATTCGGTTATTCGTTGTTTGCATAATTATGCGGAAGATCATCAATCATGCAGTAAATTATGCACGTGCATAATTCCACGCTCCCTAGTCTCACTATCAGACAGCTGTCAGGACCTCACCGCACAACAAACTAAGCACAACTGCAGTTCCTAGTAGGGCTGTACCGAACGCAGGATTTGCACTACTCAGCCAAATACAAAATAGTTGTTCCAATTATTTGGACGAATACGGACAGAAATATCTAAAAAGAGCCAACAATGACACAACTCAACTAAGCTCAACGAGCATCTATGGATGCAGGGGACAAACAACTCAATGTCCATATCTCTTTAATCCAGCATTATACTGTAGGCCTATCATCATCGTGTGGCTTGTCTGCTGGCATACATTGCTGTTCCTACGAGAACGCTCCATGTACATTGGTTCTGAGCCCAATGATAGGTCGCCAGGCCAATGTTCAGCAGTGTAAGGCTGGACTCCACCATCCACAGCCAGCTGTCACGTGGTCGGCCAGATGGCCAGTTCCAGTCTCTTGGGAGTGGGGACATGCTGGCTCTGAGGGATCGATTGCAGACGAATCAAATCAAGTGTGATTTCCACCTGCGATTCGTCCCTTTAGTGACCGGCACATGGCACATTAAAGCTGCATATTGTTAACTACTACACTACACCCGTTTTAACGGCCTCTTTTCCAGGACAACCTGAGTAAGCCGGTACCAGAAAGGTAAAACCAGTCTGGATTTAAATGAGGCAAGACATGATGGGTTTGGGGATGCACTGGTATCAGCTGGACCATATGCAAACAATCTGCGCGTCACTCCATATATGCAAACAATCTGCGCCTCACTAACAGACAGATAACCACATCAAAACCCCATCACTCAAGTTTTACAGGCCACATGCTCTTCCTGATGCTCAACCAACAACGTTAAGTGTCGCTGATAAAAGATGATATTACAATATCAATAACTCCTTAATACTGTACATGCCAACTCTAGTATTTACTCTACAGTAAACTGTTGGCGTATGACTCAAGTATTCATACTTGACTATTCATACTTGGTCTGAGTGCACTATTTGGCCAAACACAAACAGACTATTTGAACTGAAGTGAATACAGAGAGAATATCCGGCACAGCCCTAATTACTAGTCGCTGACAAACAAAATATTGATGTACATCACAAAACGAAGTAGCTAGCGCGGAAGTCATCACGCACATCACCATGAGGCACAGTTTACCACACGGCTTAAGTACATTAACTGCAAGCACTGACAACATGTCTGTCACAGCTAAGAAGCCAGTACAAATATGAACAGATGGATGCAGCAAGTCTCTGCCAAACCTGTATGCATGCATCAACAATGTCCATCAGTTGCCGAAGCAAAATGCAGCATATTAGCTGAGAGACGGTAACGCAACATGTATCATCAGAATTCCCACTTGTCCGCTAAAAAAGAAATTCCCCGACTTTTCCATGACTAACAAGTGTGACATTCCACGACCACTTAACCCAAAATTCTGCACCAAAATAGTAGTTACCTCCTCCTCTGCTGCAGTGACTGATCCATCACCGCATTTTGAATGGGACAAAAGTTAATCGCAGCATGCAGATAATATGCCTGCTGCAATCAACTAGCATGCAACTGTCAAAATACCCCCAACGGTAGTGTTATCCTGGCTCTACACATCGGCAATCAAACTGTCCAATATTGCCAGGACTTTGAATGAAATTCACAGATTGACTTCATGATTTTTCTTGACTTTCCAGGAAGTGGAAAGACCCCCCTCTCTCTATGTCTTACAGTGTAGAAAAAACGAGGCAGTCAATATGAGACCAACTGAACAGCCACAAAACAGCACTAAACTAATTGACCTTACAAACACATAGGGTGACCACTATTCAGGTACTGTGGAATTTCTTGATATATTCCCCCATGTTTGTGGCACTCCAATTCGTGCCGCATTACCTATTTCAAGCATACATTTCTTACCATACTACCAGTGCACTATAAATGTCACTGCAAAAATGTTCAAAATGACTTAATAAGCTGAAAAATCCTTTAAAAGAGCAACTCAAGGCCTGCTACAGCCTACTAAACACTGATGTAGCCCAAAACTGGAAGTATGCAATACACAGTTTTCCCTGGTAAGATTCTTTCCCTGACATTTCCATAACCTTTGGCCAATTCCCTGACAACTGCCAAATTCTTCGATATCTCCAGATTTTCCAGACAACTGGCCACCCTGCAAACAGTACTAACATCTGGAAGGATCGGTATGAGACACACCGACTGCAGCATCACTAGACACGCGACGTGTCGACAGCTGCAGTGTTGTCAGTCGGCTGCGGCAGCAGGTGTGTATCCACGGCAGCAGCTTCATCATCCTCGTCATCATCAGCGATCTGGAACTTCACCTTCGGATTCTTCGTGTACTCCTTCTCAGCCGGCAGAGACGACTTGTGCGACTTGCTGCAACCAGTAAGTAAGTAAACACAGTATAGCAGTTTGCAACCAGCCCACTGTTATGAGACTCACATGCCATATACAATCACTCAGTGTTACCTGCCACCCAGCAGAGGTGACATTCCCGTCTTTACCCCGGCAAAGCTGTGGTACTTGATCACTCGATTTTACTCCATTTAGTGATCCACAGAGAGTGCTTGTTGCCTTCAGTGCTTTGACGCTGTTGGTTGGGTGGCAGGAAGGGCATCCGGCCTGTAAAAAACAGAATGGTGGGTGTTGGCATGGTTATCTGTCTGGAGCGAGGTGCAGACTTGCATATGGTCCAGCTGATTCCACTGCCACTCACTGTATCTTGCTTCAGTAAAATCCAGATTGGTTTTACCTTTTTGGTACCGGCTCACCTGGGTAGTCCTGGAAAAACGGCCATTAAACGGATGTGTGTGTGTGTGTGTGTAGTGATCCAGAGAGATGCAAGGCTAAGTTGACCTAATGAGTTGACATAATTGGCTAGTTACATACCACAATGGTATATTCGCCCAAAGATGGTTACCCATCACAGTACTGACCGAGCCCGACATAAAATAACTTCACTGATACACCCAGCAATGTTACCACTAAGCCATGCTGCCAAACAACCAACCAACAACCCACCAGACAACATACAATATGAGAGGCTTGTTTAACATGCACTCGAAAGCTGGCTTAGTCTACCAGACAGAACCAAAAGTGAGCGAGCAGAATCTTAGTGGCACATGAGCAAATTATAGTCTATTAAGTGCAATAAAACATTGTATGAGAATAAAATCCAGTAATAACTAACAAAGAGTAGAAACGAAATGTAAAATAAGTCTATAAAGCGAGAATAAAACTGAAGTAACAAACAATACAGATAATGAGTTTTTTTGAAAAAAATCAATAAGGTAAATTACAACAAAAATACACAGAAAAGTCGAAAAAGCAGGAACAAAAAAAACCAATAAGCTCAGAAGCAACTGTAACTGTGAGGCAGTCATGGGGAAAGAGTCTTCACTCCAACACAATCCTACGGTTGTTAACTGGGGGTGCTAGCTAACTCAGGAGTCCTTCTGATAGTAGTAAAAAGGTAAAGGTAGCCCATACTCAATTACCGAGCATAGGGTTCTGGAGCTGATCCCGGTTCTTGGGAGTCAGCCTGCAGGTGACGTGAGTCATAAACCCAGCGGTGGGCTGCCACTACTATCCGTCAGGCCTGCAGTTACCCTCGCAACCGTTAAGAGCACTGCTACCAATTTTGCTGCTCGGTGAACAAAGGCACAATGGCTGTGAACAGTTTGCCTAAGACTGTTACCCGACAGCCTCATGCTGCGATTTGAACCCAGGCCCTTCTGCGCCTGAGTCCAGCATGCCAACCACTCGGCTACTGAGCCACCCCTGATAGTAGTAATGGTAGTACTAGTAGTAGTAGTAGGCAGGTACAGGTGAAACAGCAGACCGGTGTCTTGGCTGAGAGACATCCGCTGCTGCTGATGGAGCTGGTGCAAGTGTGGGTTGTGAGTTGAGATGATGCCAGATGCCGGTCTTGGACACCTCCTCCGAGATGTTGACGTCGTCGTGTGTTACATGATGAGTAACTGATGGACTCACGTCCGACACAGTTTGGTGGTTCATGTCAGCTGCATCGACGCCCATGTTCACCACGTGCTGCACAAATAAGCAAGTAACACACACACATATGTTTAACAGCCCTTTTTCCGGGACTACCCAGGTGAGCCGGTACCAGAAAGGTTAAACAAATCTGGATTTTACTGTGAGTGGCAGTGGTATCAGCTGGGCTACGTGCAAGTCTCACATCGCTCAAGATAGATAACCACGCCAGCACCCCACCACTCAGTTTTTTACAGGCCAGATGCCCTTCCTGCTGCCCAACCAACAGCATCAAAAGCACTGAAGGCAAATACCTTCATCGCTAATGCAGTCGATAAAAAGAGCCAACAACAACGCACATGTTGCTACACTACCTAGTAAAATTTTAACGTCAGAAAACTAACCTCAATCTTAAACAGGTATAGTGTTCAACAATAAATCATAACACAGCACATGACATAAGATGGGCACAAACCACACACTTCTGATGCGATTAAGTGCAAAAAGGAAATTTCATATCTTAAGGCCATATGAAACTAAGTAAACCAATAACTGGAAGCAAGTAACCACCGACTTTCCATCACTTCCTGCCGGAAAACACACAATGATGTGGATGCAAAATCCGAACAAAAAAGCAGCACCTGAAAAGATATTTTCAAGGACTTTACCTCAAGAGCCAGCACCGAACTGTCAAGGATGAAGGCAAAGACCAGGACTTTGGTCCTTAAAAATTGGACCATGACAAGAACAGAACATACCGCGGCATCAATCATCTCCTGATTCATCTTCTTCTTCTTCTCCTCTTTCTCTCGCTTGTGTGACTCGGGCATGATGTCGTCGAGCCACTTCAACTCATGGCGTGTGAACAGCCAGTCGAGTGCTTTGCGGATGAAACACATCGCCAGCACCTAACACCGACAATCAAGTAAATAAGATACAGGTCAACTTATAAAGCACCTTTTAAGCTAATGTTCTCAAAGGCACCTCTGACGAACAGGCCCACATCTACAAAACTGTCTCAAGTTCATGCATAAATTCTCCACGACAAACATCACCATCAAATTCATCCAGTAACTGTCCAATAAGATACAGCACCTCAGTGGTTCATTTGCAGTTGATGAAAGAATAATTGCATGACATTAGGTAAATACAAAAGGAATCTATGAAAGCTAACGTGTAACTGTGACTGTCTTCACATGAACACAACTATCATAAATTAACAAAAATTAATATCTGCCGGCTACACTGAAGCTAAACAAGACTACAAGTAAATAGATCAGCATTTGAGACCACTGACAACAATCAGCAATAACAACTGACATCCACAAACCATGAGTGGGAAAATGATTGAGATCTCCTTGATGGTTTTGACGACCCAGAGGCCGATGAGACAGACGACCTGGATGGCAGTGAAAAGGTGAACGCGGCGCAGTGGGACGTGGCGCAGGTACATGTAGTCGGGCTGATACTTGGGAGGCATCAACATGATCAGAACACGCTGTACAAACTGCACAGGTACACAGCAGACATTCACACGATATCTAATTAGTTTTACACCCTCAAATACTTTGCATTCAGTGCTTTGACGCTGTTGGTTGGGCGGCAGGAAGGGCATCCAACCTGTAAAACACTTGAGTGGTGCGGTGCTGGCGTGGTTATCTGTCTGGAGCGAGGTGCAGACTTGCACACGGACCAGCTGATGCCACTGCCACTCACTGTCTCTTGCTTCAGTAAAATCCAGATTGGTTTTACCTTTCTGGTACCGGCTCACCCGGGTAGTCCTCAACAAAGGGTCATTAAACGTTGTGTGTGTGTGTTACATGCTCAAATACTACTTTTAGCAACGGCGTTTCGCACTATGATCTGAGGTCTTCATCAGGACTGATTGCCGGTTTCTGACGATAGTAAGTAACAGCTTGTCCCAGACATGGCTGAGTTGATAGTTCCCCTCATCTCGATTCATGTTGTTGCTCTTGTGGATCGATATTGCCTCATTGCTAGCAGTCAGTATTTGGCTGTGTAAAAATTATTAAATAACATCTTGATATCAACCTGATGAAACTTTTCGTAGGCTCTCACATGTCTGATTGTTTTCCTGTGCCCTAGAAGCTCACTCACTCAATTAATTACTCACACGTCATGGCAACAAACCAAGTCAGTAGAAAATGGCGATTCTGACAGGCAGGGTAAATTATGACTACAGCAGCAACACAATCATAACAAGGCAAGTCTGGGTCGAGCCTTGACCCTCGGCTCTCAACATGATGACGCTACCCACATTTACAGCAGAGTGTGTATATCTGGTACCAGCTATTGATCGATATCTACTGCAGATGCCTGCACTCAGCAGCAAGCCACTGCGGCTGTTGATTAACAGGACAGACAGACGGACGTATAGACACCCAACTGTTCCACAGACCCTGCTCTCAAAAACTATAGTGGGTAAGAAACAGACTAATCATCAAAGGCATTACATATGCCTTACTGACCAGATGACTTTCATCTGCTTACAAATTTGGCATAAGAGTCTGTCTACATTAATACCTTCAAATGTGACACTTGCTGACCAAGAAATGTTACTTGGCTCATTTTTTACAGTGAACTTTAAACAGACCTGTCCCAGACATGGCTCAGCTGGTACCTCATCTTGACGCATACTTACAAGTATTTAATAATTATCAGTTTTACAAATAAGATTCTGCACTACTGTAACACAACTAACTCATAAAAAGCTGATGGCTCAGACATCCAAGGAAGGTCAGAAGGCATCACACGGCCACTGGCCATCTGTGGAAACTGCGAATGACTGACGGTATAATTCATCATAGCCATCATAATGCAGTGGGTCAAATCTAACACGGTAGCTTTTCTGTTAATTCACACCAGTTAAAGGTTTACAGCTGCAATGATGACGCTACCCACATTTACCGCAGAGTGCGTGTGTCTGGTACCAGCTATTGATCAATATCTGCTGCAGGTGCCACACTCAGTAGCAAACCAGCTGCATGCCGCCGCTGCTGCTGTTGATTAACAAGACAGACATACGGACGTACAGACACCAACTGTTACATAGACCCTGCTCCGCATACTACATGGGTATGCATCAAAAACTATACTGGGTGAGAAACAGACTAATCATCAAAGGCATTACATATGCCTTACTGACCAGAATGACTTTCATCTGCTTACAAATTTGATATAAAGGTCTGTCTACATTAATACCAAAAAAAGTGACACTTGCTGACCAAGAAATGTTACTTGGCTCAGTTGGTAATTCCCCTCATCTCGATGCATATTTACAATTATTTACTTATTACTAGATGTACAAATATGATTCTGCACTACTGTAACACAATTAACTCATAGAAAGCTGATGGCTCAGACATCCAAGGAAGGTCAGAAGGCATCATACGGCCACTGGCCATCTGTGGAAACTGCGAATGACTGACGGTATAATTCATCATAGCCATCATAATGCAGTGGGTCAAATCTAACACGGTAGCTTTTCTGTTAACTCACACCAGTTAAAGGTTTACAGCTGTATAAGGTTGCGAATGTACTGTATACGCCTGCATAGCCATAGTTACCCAAAGTAAGTTACATAGTTACCCAAACGTTTACAGTTTACAGTGAACTTTAAACAGGCCTGTTTGAACTGTTAGTTGACAATATAAACACACAAATAACCTGAATGCCCTTTAAAGACGAGACACCCATGAACAAAAAGACTCCATATAAAACAGGCATAGGTATGTGCTACAACACAAAACAATTGCCAATCACAAAGCTGTAACATTCATTTCTCATATCTAACTAAAATTCTAATTAAAAACTATGACATGATCTCTATGTAACCACAAACTTTCTCTCTGATACACAATCCTCCCAATATGTCAGTCTCACACAGGGATGGGGTCGCTGAGGACTGTCCGCGACCACGAGGACAGCGAAGACAAAAATCCCTGGCCTTGGCCTTGAAGAGGCCTGGCATATCATCAAACACCCTTGGCCCTGAGCTGCATTGACCCTGACATGGTAGACAACTTCCCAACTTCCTAATTTAGGTGAATTCACAATGAAAAAGTCACTGCAGTATGTCTAGAATAATCAAACAGTGACCAAACCCTAACCCTAAAACCTGACCTTAACACTAACACTAACCCTAATCCTAACCCAACCTACCCTCTGTCCACGAAAGGCCTTGGCCTCGAGCTCCCTTGGCCTCAAAGGCGATGTTGTCAAACACATTCCTGGTGTCACATGCAATGCCCACATACGGGAAGATTTCCGTTGTAGACAGTTCAGTATCATCACTGCTTCTCTATCAGTCACCAACTTCTCACAAATTCAGGCGCATATACAATTTGCTCAACTTCATCATACCATCAACCCTACAGATCGTGACTTCATTCACATTTTTGTCTTGCTTCAAATTTAGCTGTCATTTGACTTGACATATTTTCCATCAATCGCCTAGCACAATCGTAATGATTTCTGTTCCACTGACAGTGGCTATGTTCTGGATGCTCCGACAACAGCACCCTAAGAACACTAAGAGTATTAAATATGAAATGCACAAAGTAGGCAATACCTTTAACAAGTCTGCCATAAGTGCTGAAAGACCAACCATCACAAACACCACAATGCCAGTAACCCTTTGTTCACTGACAACGCAAACATAACACACACAGTAAGCGTAACGAAAGTAACGGCTTAATTTGTACTTATGGCACAATGCCTGAAAAGAAGGTGCAGAGATGGCGCAGGTAACACTGCTGAAGAGAACTCTAGTGTTTTCTTCCTAATACAAGTGAGCCAGGTGATATAAGCAAGAGCACGCGAGCAGTAAAACTTTGCTCCAACAAAATCCTGCAGTTCTAAAGTGGGGTTTTGGCCAACAATGGTTGTCCTGTAGCAGCAGCAGTAGTTGTAGTCTCTGTACTTGTAATATTTTCTGCCGGTTCGCAAACTCTGAAATGGTCGGATTTTAACTTAACGCGAGAGACACATTTAATTAGTTGGTGCACTGATACTATGTTAGACGGTTTGGGGCATGCTGTCGATTACAAATATGATATCTGCAGACTCACCGAACACCAAGGAATTTCGGTCTCTCTCCAGGTGCAGCGCATTCTGATTCACGAGTGAGACTGCGAATGTGGTTGATAGAGAGAACAGTTGCCGCGACGAACCACGGTGTGCCGAGCAGTGAACAGATCACAATCTGCATTGCGATGATGAGCAGATCGAGGTGGTAACCACTGCCTTTCTACAGACACATGCACACACCGTGTGTCAATATGCAATCAATGTTTGTAGTTTAACCCTTCAGTGCTTTGACGCTGTTGGTTGGGCGGCAGGAAGGGCATCCGACCTGTAAAAAACTGAGTGGTGGGGTGTTGGCATGGTTATCCGTCTGGAGCGAAGTGCAGACTTGCATATGGCTCAGCTGATGTCACTGCCACTCACTATCTCTTGCTTCAGTAAAATCCAGATTGGTTTTGCCTTGATGGTAGCGGCCCACCCAGGTAGTCCTGGACAAGGGGCCTTCACTGTTTCTTTGTTGCTGCTACCAGTTGTTTCATGTACTAACTGTTACATTGATCACTATCAGTGTGTCACTAACTGTTATTAACAGCAGTGAAACAAGTTACAAGTTAAAGTTTTTACATCCCAAAACAAAACGACCGTTTAACGGCCTTTGATCCGGGACAACCCGGGTAGGCCGGTACCAGAAGAAACATTCACCCACTCACACCCATCCGGATCATCGTGCTTCCTTTATCATCTTTCTCCATTTGCAA
>Ga0126330_10000271_pt1 | contig 11340 bp, 10 predicted proteins | sample InaspJWI91metaG_FD_97004 | JGI IMG/M metagenome (GOLD analysis project Ga0126330, IMG submission 97004) | Marine gutless worms symbiont microbial communities from Oahu, Hawaii - Inanidrilus sp. 2 OAHU.JWI-91 metaG | ecosystem: Host-associated > Annelida > Digestive system > Unclassified...
CCCTTCCACCCGGCCGCGGCCATTTCCATATACTAAAGATGAGACGGCGCGCTGCAGTGTACAGCTGCCGCAGATGTAATTGGGGTCAAAGTGGACGACAGATCGACCAGCAGATCGCCAAGAAAGAGCTTCCAGATGACTCGACGGTCCGCTCAGATAACACGTGATGCCTGCTGCTGGCGAATCAATCGCTCATCTCTGCCTCAGCAGCCGAGCCCCTCCCCCGGCTCAATCGGCCGACGTCAATGAGGCCTGCAGGGGTGAACGCTACAAAGGCGCGGAAAATAATTGACCGCTTTCCGGCGTCGTAATGAACGTGTTGCATCTATCGCCGTTATTTGCTCGTTCGTAAAAAAACAACGTAAAGCATTTGTAGGCCCCTATAATGTATATTTTGTATATTGGGATACTCATCTCTGACGCGCTCATGCAGATTGAGCATTTTGTGATGTGAATGACAGATCCGAATTTTTGCTTGCCACCCACGCGTTTAAACCACACGTGGAAGCAGCATATCTCGTTCACGTGTTCCACGATACGATACGATACAAGATGCTATTTTAACGTGCTCTCAGAAGCCGACATGAGTCAGCTTAATCTACCGCACGGAACCGACAACTAAAAAGTGTAAAACAGAAAAAAAAACTAAAAAGTAACTTCGTGACTCTGAACATCTGCATAGTGCACGTTGATTACTATTTAGTTATTAAGCTGGCTTGTCAGTGTCAAGGTACACATGCATCTCTTCGTGCAGCCTTCAACAAGGTAATGGTGTATCACGCAGACTCCATCGTGGCCTTCCTTGCACGAAGAACTCGTCGAATCTACTCTCAGTGTCCGCCGTCGTCTATGACAAGAAAAGACGCAACCAATACCATGACAAGCAATATGTTGCGGCGTCGTCGCTGAAACGATATCGACATGCCTATAGTATAGGGCGGGCCCATGGAAAACGTGACGTCATCCACTAAACCGGAAGTACATAACGTACAGCATCGCCGCCATCGCGCCACGGTCATCGATAACACACACGCACACAGAGAAAATTTGGTGAAGTTGGGGCCGGTGGACGGCGGTTTTAGATATATGCTCGTGGGCAGCTGCAGACAGACAGACAGACATGCTCATCACAATACTCAGCTCCCCTATACAAGGAACGGAGATACAAGAATAGTTACTGTATATTAAGGCTGAGCTAATTATGGTCATTAATATTGTACTGGCATAATGAGTAACGGCATGTGTATGATGTGCTAATTCAATAGCGAGCAGAACTGACGTATGAGTATAGAGATGAGCGTCTGTTGTCGAGCGCTGTATATAGAAGTGCAATAAATGGACAGTCGATTAGGTTCGGATGAGCGTAAACCGCTCGCCGGGCACCGTGAAGCAGTTAATCATTGCGGCATTAGCACCTTGAGCCGCACGGATTATCATTAATAATTCAGGATAACGCTGGACCACCCACCGAGCAGCCCAACAGAGATTTGTTCCGTGTTGTATCGAGCTCGAAACCATATTAACGCAAGTAAACTTTTAAACCAACCCCAATTAGAGTATTATATCATATACACGTTCGCTCACATGCACGTTCATTCGTAAAAGCATACAGGTAATTAAATCATTTTACCATAAAAGTTTATATCAACGACATTAATTTTCTTTAGTCAACGGCATTAGGCCTATTCAGAAAGTTGAGTACACATAGTCACTAGATGGTATTATAAAGAAGTGCTATTTGCAGTCTTAAACACTGCTTCGGCTTGTCAGTATTTTGTTAAAATATAAAATTGCTGAAGTAGACTTTCGTAAGGAAACAGCAGTGAAGCTGAAATAATGCATTCAATAAAAGTCATAGTTAACAGTGATCTGTAGGTTGTCGTTTTTGAAAGTATAGGGTGCGGCAGAAAAAAGTATCCTCTAAAGATTTTTGGCAATATTAGACGTCTTTTGTATGTTCATATCTAGGCAAAATTGCTAAATTTTATTTATTATCTCCAACTTTGACAACGTTATGTCATATTAAACACGATCATCTGCATTTTTTTACATTTTACTGGAAAAAAAACGAAAGGTTGCAATATCTCTGCTACTGTATAACCGATATCCACAAAATTTGGCAAGATGATGCAGAATGTGTTTCTGAAGTGCAAGGCTGTTAAAAATTTTAATTTCAAAATTCCAAGATGGCAGACAGCTGCCATCTGGAAAATCGAAAAATTGCAATATTTTATGACGATGCTGAACAGGTCTCTCAAGCTTGTCGGCCGTCCGCCGTCTTGGATCGTTAAAATTAAATTTTTATCAGGCGATGCACTCGAAAGACATGTTCTGCATCATCATGCCAAATTTTATGGAGATCGGTCGTACTGTTGCAAAGACGTAGCATTTTTTCGCGTTTTTCTAGTGGAATGTAAACATTCGCTAGATGATCACGCTATGGCATAACTCTGTCAAAGTTAGAGATAACTGAATAAAATTTTGCATTTTGCGTAGATATAAACGAACTAAAAACGTGTAAAATTTTATTTTATTTTAAAATTTTCAGTCGATGGGGAAATATTGCCAAAAATCCTTGGAAGATACAGTCTGCGGTCTGCCACACCCTGTGGCTCACAAATATTGGCTCACAAATAACAAAGCATTTATAGTTAAAAACAAAACAACTGCAAACACCAGACTTCGCCACCATTGCTGCCTTTGGTGAGTCACTTTAAGCATATGTTGTGTTCGCATGCCTAGTCAGACGGACACTCATCGCAATACTTCGCATTCCTGTAGGCCTACTACCGAAGTATTAACAAGAAATATAATGTTGACTGCATCGCGCAATCAGTTAGCCGGAACGGTTGCGTATCTCGGATAACGTAGTTAATTCTTCTTTTCCGGGTTTCGCAGACTGAAGAATGTTTCTGGGGACGTCCTGATCGATCTTTATGGTAAGGCGGATCGGTCGCTGGGGGAGCTGGTTGTATTTATGGAACTGGCGACAAATCCCTTGTTGCCGGCGCACGCAAGACGCGGCCGGTGGCAACGTACACGGAGTGCTGATAATTTTCAGTTAAGAGGACATCAGCCGGCGCGGCGCATTGCATTGCATTGCAGCAGCAGCAGCAGCAGCCTTCTGGATGCGGATGCACGACGCGGTTCTGCTGTGAGAATTGCGAGATGATTTGCCGTCGTCAAATCAATGTCTATGTAACAAGTATTGGTTAAGCTATAATTAAAGTACGCTGACAACGTGGCACTGCCCGCATTCGTCGCCGCTGTAATCGATCGATATCTGCTGCCGGTAGGGCCACAGCAACAAAGTTTGCTGCTGTGGCCCATGCTGGGACAGACAGAGAACGGACAGACATACGGACGCCCGACAGATGCATAGACGCTGCGTCGTCAAATCAATGTCTATATAATAAGCAACAAATAACGAGCGGGCGCTCGTATATAGACGGGCGGCGGCGGGCGAGGCGAGCTCGGCTATACATCAGGTGTCGGGTCCGGCGGGGCACGGCGGTCGTCGGCGCGCCAACATCGATCTTGCGCCAAGACGCGCGCGCACAAAGACGTCGAAGTGAACTGGCGACGTTGCTTGCGGGAGGGTGACGCCACGCCGCCCGCCCGCCTGCCTGCTCCTAGTATATTAGGATTTATATTTCATTGCGCTTTTATTACCACGTTCGACTGCGGCAGAGGCGGCGGCGGCGGCGTTGAACGTCGATGAGAGGGCGGGCGGCCGTGCCGGCGTCGTGTCGCCGGTTCTCCCGTCGGACGCTAGTGCGACGTTTCGTATACCTCCATGGTTGAGACGATCTGTGTACTTCGTGCGGATGGGTGCGGGGCGCCGGGCGGAGCTAATACAAGCAACGACGGGCATCGCTTTAGTGTGTTGGTGATCCTCGAAATTACGCAGCAACCAAGTTGCAGACAATTCACGCTTCGTGCTACTACAGTGATATAAGACACGAATTCGACATTTTCGCCGTGATAAACTTCTGCTCAACTGATACACCGCCGCAGACCCAAGTCTCTCCTACGCCGCCGCTCTTCCTCGTCCGCTACACGAATCGTTCTTTCGGACATCAAAGGAGGTATACGAAACTCCCACAATCCATTGGACGACCTCCCTCCTTTGTGCCCGGCCGCCGCCGCCCGCCGCATCGCGAGATTGATGCATTATTGATGCCGTCGCCGCCCTTGCTGTCGTGTAGTTGCCGCGGCGGCGATGCCGGGGAGACCGCCGCGCGGCCGGGCGAGTCAGTCCCGTCGGGCGGTTTAGATCCATCAAGCCGTGCGCTGCGCGGACGCACGACATTCTTGCAACTACGACGCAGTCGGCGAGCGCACGTGTCGCGCCGCCGCCGCCGCCGCAGTGAGCGACGATATCGTCGCATCGTCGACTGTATAGTGCGTCAGCAACAGCCACACGTGACTTCTCGGAGACGAGCTAAACTGTGACAAGTATAGAAGCCAGGTTTAACTGGGTTCAGAAAACTGCGTCTTCAAGACAGATTTAGAAAAAAAGTTACTGCAAGGCAGGTGGAGCAAGAGCGAGACTGAAAGATGGAGGATTCGTTGAGACGCCGAAGCAACCATTCTGTGATCGACTGTCAGCGACTGACATCTGCGATGTTATGTCTCGGTCGGACTTTGATCATCATTCAGCATCTTCTACTGCTCTGTACGCCAGCTGATCGACCAACTGGCACATACAGAGGTAGGCCTAGTTCAATCACAGCTTTATTTCGATGTACACTGTGTCCAGAAAAAAAAGTAAGCCCCCTAAATATTTTGCAGTACCATGAGTAAAACTTCACCGAATTAAATATAATTATACGTAAGGATAGCCACGTGTATTTCAAACAATGATGTGACGTTTCTGCAAAATACACCTAAGTGTTGGTCTGGTCAGAAATTAAACTCTAAATAAAACCAGCCAGATCCAGTCGTATCAGTCTGGTGCAACAGACGTTTCACAGAAGCAAGCGACCAGTTTCTTCCTGGAAATTCCGTCATTATTTATTAGCACCATATCGCTTTTCAACTGTAAGAACTTTAATTAAAACTCTATCTTCTTTTGACAACATTTCGTTTATCAACAAAATGGCGTCATGCGAAATGACGTCATTCGTGACGTAAGTGACATGCGTAGTAAGAGTCATGTCGGTAACTGAAATCTGTGACAACAATTTGTAGAAATTGAAAATCTGCTAAGTAGTATGATGGAATCGTATGAAATTTAGCGACAATAACTCAAATGCTTCTGGGCGACTGCATGCTTCATTTTGTTCAATATGGGGCATGTTTGCACTTGTCAGTGTAAAATGTGTGGGGGCTCACTTTTTGTGGACACATTGTATATACTACAGACGTCTGACTATTCGTAGCTAATTCATTTGAATTCAGGAACAGCTAGAAAATAAACCGTGTTCCATAAAAAGAGAGACACCATACTCATGGTGATACCCCAGTCAGATTTTAAGCGACTTTCAAAACTCTTTCTCTTGTTGATTCTCTGGTAAATTTGCAGTAAAATGGTTATTTAAAAAATCCCACCACAGCTAGCGTATGTTACCACACTACCTTGTGAAATACTATTGTCAGAAAACAAGCATTAACGACAAATTACCAGGTAGTGTAGCAACATATTTAAGGTGCGGTGGGGTTGTCAATAATCAAATTAGGAACGGTGCCTGGCCATCATAAAGTCGAAGAAAGTGCACGACACAATCCACCTTTTTGCCCGTATATATGCCAGATATTTATCGATTTCAAAAAAATTAACTGGCAGACTCGGCGATAAACCTTGCTGAATTTCAAATTTGGTTACTGAAATCTCACCAAGCCTTAAATATGTTACTGTTGTACCTTGTAATTTATCGTTAATTACTACATTAGTTTGCGATTGTCGCTCATTTTGTGACATCAGGTAGTGTAGCGAATAGCGACGCATGTGAGGTGCGGTGGGAGCTTTAATAAATATTTTGCTGAAAATTTACTGGAGAATCTGACAGTGAAAAAAAATTTTGAAAATCGGTTGAGAATTGACACAGTTACCGGCATGAGTATGAGTTTGGTGTGTCCCTTTTCTGGAACACGCTACCACGCCCACACGCGCTGGAATCCGCCGCGCCGTGTTACACGCCTCGCCACCCGAGCTTGCAGTTGATTACGTCACAGTAGAAACCTACTACTACGTCCGTCAATCACACGACGCTGAAGCAGACACTCGTGTAGCACACACATTTCTGCATTGACCTTTGACTTTACCCTCCCCTGTTACCTTGACTTCTAATCCCCGGTCACTCATGACCCATGCACGTAAAAAATCAAGCTCGTAGGTCAGTTAGTTCAAGAGTTAGAGTATAAACAGACGAACGGACGGACGGACAGACACGACCGATCGCATTACATTCCCCGCTATAATTCGTATAACGAGTCAGTATCGTGGCTAAACCAGAAAGCACCACATACAGTCGCTCATCTTCGGTTAATTTTGCTTGTAGTGATAACTATAGAGCCGATATAAAATCGACAGCTAGTGCACAAAAGACTAAACTGTCGTCGTGTAATTCTCTAATAAGAACGTAGGTTGGACGTCATAGGGCGAAGAATGAAAGAACAACCGCCGCATCTCAGCCAAGCGTCGTCATCTTGCCATCGCCGCCGTTGTTTGTCTCGCTTGGCTGGCTCCGATGTGCTCCAGTGAGCATCGCTGTCGCAGCGTCACCTCCAGCAGCAGCAGCAGCAGTAGTAGTGGCTAAGGTCTGCTCGTCGTCGTCGCCTTCGCCTAGCTTCGTCCGCGTAATTTGCTCTCGTCTTCGGCGTCGATCAGCAAAGCGGCCCTAATCCAGCACATCAGACGAGCGAGTTGCCCGCCGTCGACCAGCTGGTCAAACAGCATTAGGGGCGCGAGCGGTGCGGGGTGAGCGGCGCCCGAGGCACATCGCGCAGTCCTCTGAAGACGGGCGCCGCCGCCACCGTGATGTGGCCAACCAACCGACCGAGCTTTTTATCTAGGCCTACTGGATGATCGATACTAAAACACGACCTCTGTGACCAGTCGCAGCACTACAACACACTTGCTCCGTTCTCACAATCGTACAGCCGACAAACTACAGCCATTTCTAAATACGAGTAACTGCATATTCATGTAGCAGAGAACGGGAATCAGTGATGTAGATTTTTGTTCATACGAAAACTATAATAAACTTTATTCGCACAGTAACACGCAGCAATAGACAGAGTGTACAATAATGACTAATTAACTAAACAACAAACAAACAACTGACAGACAGACACGGCAAAACTATGATTTTACGAATAGTTTGGACATTGATGTGGTCTGCCATTCATAAACTACAGAATATTTTACCGACACGGCAAAAAGTGGCAAAATCACGAATGCCACGATAACGTTCGCAGTGTTTAACCGTAACGTGACCAGTGCTCAGGTCTTAACTGGCCGCAAAAGATGAAATGAGAATTGACGAAAAGGAACGGCGCGTAAAGAAAAACCAATTATCGTAAGTAACCGTAGAAGCCATCTGAGAGTCTTCGAAGGCCGTCACCGGCAGTGGTATGTAATGAGAAGGATTTGTGAAAGAGATAGGCCTATGAATTTGATTTAACAGTGGAGTGATGGATGATGAACTGATGATAAGATGTGGGATGAAGAGAAGATAGAGATAACAATTTGCAAATTTGCGCTGTATAGACAACTCAGGTGACAAAGACTGATCACGATAGCAGACAAAACGAACAGAGTCGTCGCTGGTTCCAAAAATAGCGTGATGCGTTTTGTCAGCAAGTTGCCACAGAACGGTAGTTACCAGACCGCATCGCCGCCCGCCATCACACAGATCTATCTTTGTAATGGGACAAACGTTTGTTTTTGTTCCACACCGCACCTCCCTGTACTTTTCGGTGGGCAATGGATCGGCACGTGGAGATCAAAAGTCCCTGGAGATGGACCTGGACCTGCCATTTAAAATTTAATAATTAATACTTAATATTGCTTCTTCTGACCCTCGCGAGTTTTTCCCCAGACAGCATCTCGATCAGTTCTTGCGTTTTCGCAAGGCTCACGGTCGACGGTCGTGACCAGCAGACACATAAACAAACCATGTCACTCAGTCTGCTGCAGTGGACCACGTCTGCACCAGGCATGCAAAGCAGCCTAATAATGTGATTTTGTAAAAATAGGCGAACCTGTGACGGTCGAGTGGGAACGACAACAGGCGAAGAACGTCGATTAACGAATGATGCGACGTGGTTGAACGAACGGTGATCGGCTTAGGCAATTAAGTACCTGCTTTTCAGCGTACTTAATTGGATAAGCCGACCAGCGCTGAACCACTTCGCAACACTCGTCAGCGACGTTTTTCGTCTGTCAGAAGTCCTTTTCTGAAACACTACCTTTCAGTCAAAAGAAATGTTAGAGAAAGCACTTCGCCTTGAAAGCCTTGGTTTGTTGACGTACAAGGTAAAGGAGTGCCATATTCTATGAGGAGTGTAGGCGGGGTGCTCATCTCTCTTTCTTAGGCCGTGAGCCCGTAGGTGGATAAACGACTGAAGTCTGTGACGCATGGCCAGTGCAACGCCAGACTTATGGTTACCTTCTCAGTCGCAGGACATCATCGTCTCTTGACCGGTACCAAATTATACTGCTTGGTGACAGAGGCACGTGTGAACATCTTGCCAAAAGTTGTTACGTGAAAGCGAAACGGCCGAGATTCGAACCCGCGACATTTTGAGCTGCAAGTCCAAAAATTGGCGGTCTGGTGAATGTGTCTGTCTGGATGCTCAGACCGTAACTTTTGAAATAAATGACGTTTGACGTTTAACAAAGATATAGATAATTCAATTTGACAAAAGCACGTCATGCAGTAGTAGAAAAGCTTTGAGAAAGATGGTCAACGGGCGAAAATAAGAAAGGAAAAAAATAAAAAAATAAATAAAAAAAGACATGTGTGATATATATCAGACCCCGACTCTCGCTGAAACCAGAGCGGGCGAGCGACCATTAAGTGGGACTGATGAAACTGCCGATGCAGGCGTATCTTCCGCCTCCAACACTGCAACAGAACGTGCAAATTAGCCTCGTTACTATGCATAGCAACGCCAGTCGTCAGCGCTACATTCGTCTTTTTGTGTCTCGTTTCATTGCAAGATGTTCTGGTAACTTGAAATATCGCTGCGTGAGATAAAGAACAATCGAATAAAATTTTCCGAAATTGCAAAGTGCACGAATATAAAATATTTTTTGCAGCTGCCCGTAGTAAAAAATTAAACTTCTGTAATAAAAATTAGCATTAGGTGTATCTATTATAGAGTACATACGCGTAGATATTTTATTAATAGTGCAATTGTCAAGTGCTGTAACGCTGGGCGGAGCTTACGACAGAGGCGGAGCTTCGCGCAGCTATCGTTATTTGTTCCAGTGGGCGGTAGATTTACAGCAGCAGCAGCGACACGGAAGAGCGAGATCGCAGAAAGCTATGAATAAGTTTTATCTGGAAAAGACCCAACATTCAACATAAATTTGCAGTTGCAACGGACAGCAATCAGCATCTTTCTCTGCCATTACTGGACTCGTGTATGACAGATGATTCGGTCTGCCGATGTATGGATTATGAATGGACGGATATCCGAGCCGATTATCTGAATCCGGTTATGCCTCTACTATCTGACAAAGTGCGGCTTCGGTCCGGTAGCAAATCTCATGTCAGATCGGATAATTTTCAAAGTCTAACGTTCTTGTAGTCCTTGGCGGTCTGCTGTGACCATTATTCATACATTCATTTAGCACATGTGGGGAGTGACGACTATTTATTTTGCGCTATATTTAAATGCACGCATTGTCATTGTTGTTTTGCAATGCGTCGGTCATATACATTGCATCAGCATAAGCAAATTACTGTTACAGCAACAAGGAGCGGCTTGTCGAATTTCACAAAGACATGGGACATCCCATATCTAACAGGTTACAGCGTGCTTTGTTTCGGGCCATGCCACTCAGTGCTCAGTTGACCTTGTTGGTCCTGTTCAACCACTGCATATGACCTTCTTGCTCTAGACCCGTGTACTTTTTATGAACGAATATCAATGATAATGAAGGGTGACGATGACAACGATGATATCTGTGCCATAAACAAAATTTGACGGAGTGTGGGCCATTTCTGTGCGGATGTAAAACTAGACTTAATAGATGTGAATAAAGCTATGCACATGCAAGCATAGCAATCGTACTGGCTGCGCTTCGAACTCCCTGGCGAATACGTAAGAAATTTATGACTAGCTCCTGCTTCCATTTTCACATGATGACATCAGTCTGCATGCCTGCGATTAGGACTTGTTGGCATTATGGCCTATTATGTGATAACGTGACGTCATCCACAGAACCGGAAGTACATAACGTATCGCAACGCCGCCAGAATACACCGAGCCAGGTCCACAATCAACGTGCACCAAAATATTAGTTAACTGATTTTTGAGATGTGCTCGCGGGCAGATGCGCATACACGCAGACAGACGGACATACAGACACGCTTATTGCAATACTTCGCATTCTTTGTGAAGGTCAGTAAATATAATCGGGGAGAATCCATGATTCGGATAGGGGTGATTTCAGGGATTGAAGGAGTAAAGTCCTCTGGCTGCGTTTAAGGACAAAGCTATCCACCCAGGAACCTGGAGGACGAAATCTCCGACATTCTCGGGGAGAATCCAATCTTCTGCAATTTGTTTTTCAATGGTGTACTCAAAAAGAAAACAAAACAATATTTTGGCAAATTTAGTACATAGGGTGACAGTGACGTAATTTCGTTCCATATCTATGCTAGCTGGTTTAAAACTCTTATAATGTTAGTTGCTGTAATATCACCTATATATATTGTATATATATATACACCGTGAGTCAAAAAACAAGACACCAAACTCTTAGCTATAACTTCACCAACTATTATCCGATTTTCAAATTTTTTTTACTAGCGGACTCGGTAGTAAATTTGCAACAAACTCATGTTTAAATATTCCACCACGCTTTAAACATGTCGCTACACTGCCTTGTGAAATATGAATGTCAGAAAATGGCATCATTCTGAAATACGTATTGCAATTAATGATGAATCGCAAGGTAGTATAGAGACGAAGTTAAGGTGTGATGAGTAACTTTACTACACATTTATCATTCACTCTGCTAGTGAAAGAATTTTTAAAATTGGTGAACATTTGGCAAAGTTACAGGCAAAATGGTTGACTGTGTCATACACCCCATTTGCCTTGCACTTTTGTCCTCAAAGATGCAGATCTCGCCAGATAAGTTGAATAACTTGTGTATTA
>Ga0126330_10000272_pt1 | contig 11308 bp, 11 predicted proteins | sample InaspJWI91metaG_FD_97004 | JGI IMG/M metagenome (GOLD analysis project Ga0126330, IMG submission 97004) | Marine gutless worms symbiont microbial communities from Oahu, Hawaii - Inanidrilus sp. 2 OAHU.JWI-91 metaG | ecosystem: Host-associated > Annelida > Digestive system > Unclassified...
GATCATAACAGTGTGTATAAAATAAACTACACACAAATTCAATCATTCAAAATGCAAAAATGTGACATTCTAGCACATAAGTTACCAAATGATAATCACTAGTAACATTCCATTACTTGCAAAATTACCAAGACAAAAACAGAACAGTAGATTTTATAACTTATAAAACCATTTCTGACGCACAAAATGATTAAATATATTTAGTTGATTTTCATCATAAATACTCACTGACTAACAGCTGATAGCCGACATAGAGACAGTAGATCCAGGTAACTGATAATCAACTGAACCACTTCATCCTAATCACAATCAAAGTAACATCACTGATACCATCAGACACACCAAACAATGCAGAATTTCCCATATTTTCCACCCCTGCAACACTGAGCTGCATTTTCTTTTCTTGCATTTTTGGTATCAATTTCATGTCTCGCATTCTCAGTTGCCTTGGATCATAACAAATTCACGTTATGTAATAACAGGATAATTTTCAAATAACAGCATAATTATCACCAACATATACCATATTACTGTACAAATAGCCTGCTAAGATACAGTGAGTTCGAATAAACCAGAAAAACTAAGTACTTTCAATCTGATATTGCCTACCGGTAGCAGATCAAAATATCCATTGTCAGAAATATCGAGTGCCGCAGTCAGTCCATTCTGGGCATACAGTCGTGCGAAGCCGCGAGACAATATATCCATCGGTGTTAGGCATTCCCGGATAGAGACACTGGCACCAGACTGGATACAGTGGTGTGAGCGGACATCGGAATGTGATAATTTCACGTGACTTTCTCTGTCAACACTGCTTACATGATCAGTTGGCGATCTCTGAAAGTCTGCAAAATGGCATCGTGAACCCTCAAGACATACAGCATCAAGCTCGGTGTAATAGTCAAGATGTGATTGATTGAATTCCAGTCGAATTGTGCTGCGCATTCAAACAGCAAAACAATTGCGTGATTTGACAAGATTCATTATTATCATTAACATAGGCTTACGTTATCTTTACCCTCAGGCTGAGCAGCCTTATGTTGGCTGCTTACTGCTCATTGTCAAGGCCACATAATCAGAGCAGAAGTGTAAACAAAATATGTTTAAGTAATTCACAAAATATGCTGGACTTAATCAATCACAACAACTGATATCTTTTCCTCAGCGCCAGCTTTGTTCAAACCACATGTACTCTGCTGCAGTGACAGTGACCAATTCACTTTACAGACACCAAGAAGTTAAGAACTCTTGTAAATGAATCCTAACAATCTGCTGATACCAACTACCACAGCAGGCAGACTTCTATTAAACATCCTCTTTTCTGGAATAACATGGATAAGACAGTATCATAAAAGTAAATCATTCTGGATATGGATGAAGCAAAAGATGATGGAGTGGCAGTGGCATCGACAAGACAATATGCAGCTTATATATCATTCTCCTAACAGATAACCATGCCAACACCTAGTCATAACCAAATTTTTACAGGCCAGATGCTCTTCCTAATGCCTAACCAACAGTGTCAAAGCAATGATGGCAACAGATGTTGCTTTGTTGGTTTATTAACACGAGCTTCAAGCCTCAAAGGCAGAACAGTCTGTTCCATTTATCCCTTTATCAATTACAATAACTAAATAAACAGAATCTAACTCAGTAGGAAGTGGGCACGGCAACAAGTGAGGCTTGAAAATCCGTGCTTTACTCTCTACTTGCTGTTGCTGCCCAGACCACAAAACAACCCATCTGCACACAACCACAATGAGAGACACGCAATACTTTACACACTATCGCAATAGTAATTTAAAAATACCAGCATGTCACAGATACAGAAAAAATATTAAAACAGTGTAATGCTCAGGACAGCTCTCCTATAAACCTTCTTCTATTTTGACTCTAAAACAAAGTTTTACACAGAAGGGAAAAAATAACAACAAATTTAAACAAGGCAGTTGTAGACAGCACACTTCACCCCAGTGCTACTCTCTGGCACTGGTGTCAAAAACCAAAGCCTGCCCCGGGGCAGCATGACCCGCGGGCCCCCTATGGTGGATGCAAACTTGTGCAAAGTTGACTAGTTTCATTTGAAGTACAGTACTCGGATAATGCCTGATTAAACTGGATTTTCATTGCATTCACTTCCTATCAAAAAAATGCAGCCTAGCCTGGGTCACTACGATGGGTCCACTGTATTTATCTCTTCTCGATCCCACTGCTCCCTGGTGAGTCACTGTGAATATACATCCTAACTGCAACGTCTTTATCTTGCCGACAATATACAGATGATGCACAGTAGTGAGTGTGACATCCAAATATGATGAACCCAACGCGAGGTTGAAAATGTTGCATGAGGGCAGTTAGGATGTATACTCACAGTGACTCACCAGGGATCAATGGCATCAAGAAGGGAGAAAGGAGGGTACAGTGGACCCATGGTAGGGACCCGGGCCAGGATGCATTTTTTCGATTAGAAGTAAATGCACGAAAACCCAGTTTAATCTGTCATTATCCGAGTACAGTACTTCAAATGAAACTAGTCAACTGCGGGCAAGTTTGCAAAGCAGCTCATAGTTGGTCATATGACAATGAGTAATGATGCCACAGGAGGATCAAGTCGCAGCCATATGCAAAATGCATTTCAAAAATTTGGGGGACATTTGGATATCTGTTTTTTTTCAGGTATGCTCTAAGACAGACAAAAATAAGCACAGACGCACTTATCACTTCACACCCCTGCCGAGTGCAAAGTACAGAAGACATAAAATTCTGCAACAAAGTTAGTAACATTCAAATCACTATACTGAGTGAAAGTGCTACTGACCGAAAGCTGGTATCTCCTGCAACTGAACTGATGCAGTAAGCTAGAATTCGAACAATAGCTCCAGCATTGTAGGTTTCATATATCTCAATAGATTTTGGATACAATTTCTCAGGAAAACGAAGCTCTGTGCAACATAATCATAACAAGGCAATGAAAAGTAAGTCATGGCATCAGACAAACAGATGTTAAGTTTTTCACAGTACAATCTGTATTTGTGTATAGTTAAATCCACAATATTTTACTTGTTTATTTTGATATTTAACAAGTCACATATCAAATTTTTCCCAGCAATTTACAGCAATTACGTAGCTACAGATACATTCGTTATGTCTAACTGGTTTCCTATTGCGGAGCTACTCAAGTACTCAGTGACATAACAATGTTGGATGCAAGCCGTAAACAAAATAAACATAATAATCCAAATTGTAAGTTTGAAATTGTGCCTGATACTGAACTTACCAATAAAGTCTTCACTTATGAAAGACTGTGGCATTCGTTTGAAGCCCACAACAGCAGATGGTGCTTGATACCACCACTGGCCATATGTTCTCTGTTAAGCAATATCAAACAGCTTACAAAAGACAGCTATTATTCTACAACTGCTTTCAATTTACAGTCTCCTTGTCTGGAGTAAAATTTTCAAACTAGGCTGTATAGGTCTACCTAGTTTTGCCTTCAGTGCTTTGACGCTGTTGGTTGGGTGGCAGGAAGGGCATCCGGCCTGTAAAAAACTGAGCTGTGGGGTGCTGGCGTGGTTATCTGTCTGGAGTGAGGTGCAGACTTGCATATGTCCCAGCTGATGCCACTGCCATTCACCGTCTCTTGCTTAAGTAGAATCCAGATTGGTTTTACCTTTCTGGTACCCGCTCACCTGGGTAGTCCCAGAAAAAGGGCCGTTAAATGGGTGTGTGCGTGTGCTGAATAGGTGTTGTTAAAACACGCCGGGACAGCAGACGCAGGGACACAGGTAACTGACGTGCCGGTAATTGACGCCGGGACAGCAATGCAGCACATACGTCACGAGCCATGGACGACCAGTGTGATCGAGCGCACCCCCGGCCAGCTGATCAACTCACGTTAATTGTAACGACCGTTCGCGGGCTATATGGCCTATATAAAGAGCACCACATGCCGTAAGCTGTCAGTCTGCGTAGTGGTGAGCGACGCTGTACGTGTTATTGTGCCCGCATTGTCCACATCAGTATTATGGTGCTCTATAGTAAACGACATGCGTCTGCTGTCCAGGCGTTCCAGCACGTTCCTGGCATCTGCTGTTCCGGCATCTGCTGTCCCGGCATACAATAGCACAGCCCAGCTAAATTCCCAAAGAAGAACTTTTTGACATAATTGGTTATACACACAGTAAGCCAACAAATACAGTACTTAACATTTTATAACCATTTTTGTAAAGAATGTTTGGCATCTTCAAACCATCTGACCTTTTGACCATGGAAATTTTTTGTAATACACAAAATACGAAAATGTATTGTGAGAAACAACAATATACCACTTCACTATAAATATGTGTACACATAACCTAAAAATTTTCTTAAGTAAGTAAGTAAGACAAGAGTTTTATATAATGGCGCCAGACTCGCAAAAACACTGCAACAGGTGTTCATCATACTCATCATTAAATGAACTGCAATCACTGTCAATGAATGCAGAACTCTGTTGCCAATCCTCACAGTCAGTAAATGCAAAATGCTGTTGTAAAAATATAATTAATGATGCACGGCATAACACAACTGATCAACTGCTGTAAATTTACTCAATTAAGTGATTTATAAGATAAAGATGCATATTTCTATCGACTGTGCTGACTGATAACGGAGAAAGCAGACGATGAAGCTAGTCTAGTTTCACACGTCCCTTGCAGATCTGCCAGTAGTGTGTCGCAGCTATTGCAGCAGACTTTTCCTATAAAATTTGTTTTATTTTCCTGGGGAGGAGCTTAGCCCCTCCCAGGACCCCCCCCCATTAATTTACTACAAAATCTATCAAGTGAGCAAGTTCTGGCGCAATCAAATACTCTGGTAATTGTGGATATTGCATCATAACGTAATGGGGTCAAAGGAGAAAAGTGTACTGTACAAACCAAGACAGCGGTTTGTGTGAAGTCACCATAACTCGGATATGTCGAAGAACGTCCCGCAATATTGGACACCGTGTATGATATGCTAGTTTCATTCCCGTACTGTGAACTGAAGTCCACAACTTCTTGCACATAAAGCCTAACATCGTCATACAAACAGGCACGATCTACCATATCCACGATTAACGTAACAATTAGTACAAAAATAATAAAATATTATCTGACAGTAACGACAATGTTTACAATGATATGTCAACATCCGGTGAACAGAGATAAAGTAAGTAATTGCAACCGATTATCTTTGCTGCAACCAGGTGCAAGTTTGCAACTGCAGTTAATCGCGTGCACCTACACAAGACCCCCCCCCCAACGGATCCACTACCACCAGTGCGCGACGGTTCACGCAACACACGGCCAAACGTGCTTTGGCACCTAACTTCCTATTAGTGGTCTCTAAAATAGCGTTTTCTATCATTCTCAGACTGTTACGAGCTACCGCAGTCTATAGTCAACAGACTAACAGATGTGTTCTGAACAAAACGATGTTAAAGTGTTTCAAAATCATTCAAGCTGGTTTAGGTATTTTGGATCAAAGGTAGTGAGTGGCCCGTGGTTTTTTCGCCCACCCTATAGGTGCAGTATGGGACTGGTTTCGCGTATGGGCGAAAACACAACGCAAAGTTTGTTGTCACAGACTGCATTCGCCTTCAACATGTTTAACACGAGTAAACTCGTAAATCAATGTCATTGCAAGCGGACCATGGAGCACAAAGCCTAGCACAAAATGATCTCAGTTCGCGCGAACTGCAGCAGGCCACCCAGGTGTGTCTGTTTACAAACAACCCTCGCGGGAGCCTGCGAGTGTTATTTGCATATTTCACGACCTCGAAATGCGTTGTGATTGGCCAGCTCTCTCTCACGCCAGATAGCCTTCTCTTCTGCCGAGTTTCGACACATCTCTAGAAGTTCGCTATTCGGCACTTCAACACTGTGTTGAGACTCCGCCATAAACCGCCATATATAACGGCTGCTGCTGATAACCGACTCTCTGTTGTGTGACAAAAACGTGTCGACTCACTTCAAACTTGCACAGTGTAAATAATTCTATTCACGATTTGTCGGCGGATACGGCTGATTGCTGTTTGGCTCAAAATGTGAATAAATAGAGTGGGCTTTTGTTCTCGTTCTTATTTGTTGTTTGTTGTAAAAAAAGTTGCCCTACATTCTGGATAGTATCAACTGTTCAGTCAAAAAGTACTGCTTTAGTCGGAGAGGTAACGTCAAATTTGTGTTTGTTAAGTGCTATTGTCAGTGAAAGGTTCACTAACAAATGAGCATCTGCTAGGCTATTTCCAGTGAATCGTTTACTGCAGTCAGTGAACCAATTCACTGGACTGACAACTGGGTCGTGTATCCCATCACGTTGCCAGCGTCTGATGAACCTGAGCTCAAACCCATTATGTATCAGCTTGGGCTGAAACAATAACGGTTTTAAAACAAGCGTATGATGTTACCAGTCAAATCAAGAAATTAAGACTATTATTCCGAAACTAGTTAATTAGATTTATAAAGAACAATTTCGGTTTCGCTGGCAAATGAAATGGATAGCAAGACTGGAACCGATGGACAGTCTGGTGTGTCAGCGGGTTACTGGACGTTTCCCTGAATAACGTTCCCGGGCACTAATTCGACACTAATTTGCACAAAAATGTGAAACTTGCAACGGTTTATGTTGAGTCGTTATCCTGGTCACTGGTCCTGCAGCATGAACCGCTGGCCACTGAGTATGCAATGCTTAACTACTTGAGTCATCATCTTGAAGAGCGATAAAGACCGGTCATCGCATTTCTGATCATGCCCGATATCCAGTTACCCTGTCATCATCTTTGTATGACGCCTTCCCCTTATATATGTCCGGGAAAAAGTCCCGTTGGGGAAACGTCCAGTTACCCTGTCATCATCTTTGTTTGTTTTTCTGTTTATTGTGTTTTACGGTAGTGTTTTGCACACTATGTGCATGTAGAATTGAGTTGGAATTATGTATATTCTTAGTGTTTTGTATGTGTTTTTTTATGCATACCAGTGCACAGTTTCAGCCGTTTGGGTGCGACAATGTCAATAAAGTTTACAACGTTATTTGTCCGTGGCTTTGTCCTTTTCATCATCGGTGCAATATTTGCTTTGGTGTTGAACTTACTGCAAGTCCAGCGACAAATTACGCTGTTTCCTGGCGTCCTAGACAATGTATTCTCATCAGCATGGTGGGTTCCACCCAGCTGTGGCACGGCTGCAGGTATGATTGGCTTATAAAATTTTGCTTGTTGATGATACGGAAAAAATAAAAGGCATTAGTGACTGTTGTATTTTGTCTATTTTTTAAATAGTAATTCATCATCACATTACGTTATAATTGTAACAAAAAGTTGTCATAAGATGTTGTTAGGTTAAACTGAAATTTTTAGGCGTGCATTACAATAAGTTGTCTTCGTATTTTGCTGCCATTGTTGCCTAGCTTTTGAATATGCATTATACAGTGAGCGCAGCTTGTGTGTTTTCCTATAAGACAAGAACAGCAATGTAATTTCAACTGCAGCTGATGGTGTGATTGGTTGTTGAGCAGCTGTGATTGGTCTGCTGTATCCATATCTTGATGACCTTCTGGGAGAGAAACGAGGTCGCAAGCAGGAATGGTCGAGTGTCATGAGATGTATTGCCGTCTTTGTAGGCATTAATCATGCCAGTGCAGTATCCTTTGCAGACGTAGAACTTTTAAAATTGCACACTTATTGTAGTTAGTGACATGGTATAAAAGTTTTGAAATTTCCTGTTAACTGACAGAATCAGTAGTATCCAAGAAAACCCTCAATATGGTGTTACACCAACCACTTTATCAACATTTTAATTATGTCGACATTATGACCTGTGATGCTGACCTTTCAGCATGACCTAAATGTTGTTCAGTTAAACCATTGTGACATACCTTAGATTAACAGTTATTGTCCAGAAATATGCACAGGACCACTAATGTAGATCCTAAACTCACCTGGTCTTGTTGCGTTTTTCATGGAGTACACTACAATAAGGTATTTCAATGTGCACTGAAAAGCTGACATAAGTAAGCTTAATCTACTGCATGAAACCATAAATACAAGTAGACAAAAGAGTCGGTTACGTTGTTTATGGGCATGGTGATTAGATAGGTATATGTATGTAATATCTCAGCATGGGTAATAGCTTCAGTGGAATTGTTATGCTGGCAGTGAGAACACTTTTGTTTACTGTTTAAGTTATCTGCTGGAACAGTTACCACTTATCATGATAGTACGACAGCTTCTTGTGACCTCAGCCTGCATAGTTCATGTCTGGATATTGCACACTGCAGTAAACAGTAATTGGTGTGTGTGGCCAGAGGTCAGCATCTACACTTGAGCATCCATCAGGGCAGTAAGTGCTTCTGATGTGGTGCCTGTTGTGCAGAGGCTTTGTGCCATGATAGTTAACTGGGCCTCTCGTAGGTCATTGCCCACGATGATTGATGATCACTCGGAGCTTTGAATGCTGTGACACAACAACAACAATAAATAACAACGCCCATTGCCTGCAGACAGTTCTATTTATGTTGCTGAGTGCTGACTGACTCACAGGCTCAGCCATGTGTGAACCTAGCTTGCTTGACACTTTGGACTGCCTTTGAGATATTTTAAGTGGACAAGCAACATCTTTGGGTCTTGAAATATATGGTATTGTTTTGTTATCATGCAGTACTGAAGCCCGTTAGCCAGGTGACTGGCTGGACAAAGCACTTGCAAAAGCTTCCAGTAAGATTTCACCCAAGACGAAGTTGAGGCAGTCGTTTTTTTTTTGTGTTTTAAGATACTGTTCTGTCCTATAGACAACATTTTCGCATTGATAGCTTGTCTGGACTCGTATAATTCATATACTGTATTGTGTATGTTACCTGTGCACGATGATATTTTCATGCATGGATTGGACAATTGGACAAAAAATATGCAAAAAGCAGATCTGACTATGTAACTATAAATAAGTAACAGTTGGCAAAAATGTTGTTAAAGTGATCAGTGCAACTCAGATCTAGAGCTTTCTAGTTAATTTTACTGCCTCTCTTCACTCATAGAGAGACTTGATAAAGTGAATAAGCTATCTAGCAAGTAATATTTTCCCATGTGAATTCTGTTGTTGTCCTTCACTGAGATATGCAGAAAATTGACTTTGCCAACAACTTGCAGCTATCATTAACACTGACAGCAATGTCTATTGGGTTGTGGTGGCTGTTTGACCGATCTCGTAGTGGGTTTGGTCTTGGAATCAGCATCGCTGTTATTGCCACTGTAGTATCTCAGCTTCTCGTCTACAATGGAATCTACAGGTAGTTACCCATTTTATCTTAGCTGTTTGTGTTCTGTAAGCTGAACTGACAAAAATTTGTTTTGGACAGAGTTGCTTTTTCACTTTTTTGAGTAACTGGCTTGTTATTTGTTACATTACTTTCAGTTGCATACCTCAAGTGTTCAGTCTGTTCATTCCTCAGTTTGTTACTACTGGCTCTACAGCAAGTGGTGTCTAGCACTGAGTTTCAGATGGTAGTGGTGTAGACTTTCAAATGATGTTAAGTTCCATGTGCACTTTTTAAGGAAAGGGCTTAGACCAAGTTTGATAGCTGAAAATGGAACCACTGCTTTCACTTGCCTTCTTTGTTGGACTTGCTTTCAAGTGATTGAAGAATCATAATGTCCAGCCACCGAATTTAATCTAAACCAACCATATTGCACTCATAACAGACATGCAAACAGCCTTAGTCAAACCTTAATATCAGTACCAGTAGAAACTGAATACCAGGACTGAGGGTTCTTTGTCATGTCTTGTAACTTGATTGATCAAAATGTATATGATGAAATGCCACATGCCTTAGAGATTAGCACATTAGAGACTTTCGTGATAATAGCGCTATATAAATCTACATTTACCATACCATACCATGCCTGTATGATTGTTCCCACTATTGTATTTCACAATAGATAGACTTACATTGTGTTTTCAGGTATACTGCTCCGGATTTTCTCTATGTTCGGTCATGGCTTCCTTGTATATTCTTTTCTGGTGGAATCACAATGGGAAACATTGGCAGGCAATTGGCTCTGGTAAGTTGACTGTGAAATCGTGTACTTTCACTTCATTTTTTACTTGTTAAAATTTTGTACATCTTAAGAATGTCAATTCACTGTGGCAGTTTTAAAGCTTGTTAAATTAATACTGTGCACTAATCACTGGAAAGTTTTTCATATTCATGTATGCTGTTTATGCTGCCTTCAGTGCTTTGATACTGTTGGTTGGGCGGCAGGAAGGGCATCCGGCCTGTAAAAAACTGAGCGGTGGGGTGCTGGTGTGGTTATCTGTCTGGAGTGAGGTGCTGACTTGCATATGTCCCAGCTGATGCCACTGCCACTCACTGCCTCTTGCTTCAGTAAAATCCAGATTGGTTTTACCTTTCTGGTACCGGCTTACCTGGGTAGTCCAGGAAAAAGGGCCGTTAAACGAGTGTGTGTATGCTGTTTATCAGTAGTAAATGGCTATAACATGTCTAATCTATCCCGATCTACCTTCTTAGTCACATCAGTGGTTAGTTCTGGTGTAGCAGTTCTTAACTTTTCTTCCTTTCTTTCACAGTAAACCCACATACCTTCGTATGAACGTGATCAGTTGCAAGAAATGTTGGTGAGCTTTTCCCTGCCAAGTCTCTGTGACATATGAGCATGCCCTTCAACCCTTTGTGTTACCCAGCCAATGCCCCAGTTCAGCTGACGGTGTACCGGGTAACACAGCATTTAATTCGTTAACATTAACTCTGTGATGTCAGTTCTGTTGATAGAATAATTGATTGTTGATACGTTTATTTCACTGTTGCATGTACATTGAACATGTGCTAATTGTGCTAATGGATACCTCCTACATACTGTAAGGTAGAAGTAGCCGGGCGGTAGGCTGCCATTACTGTCCTTCAGGCCTGCAGTTACCCTCGCAACCCTTATGAGGGCTGCTACCAAGTTTTGCTGCTTGGTGAACAGAGGCACGATGGGTGTGAACAGTTTGCCTAAGACTGTTACCCGACAGCGTCGTGGCTGTGATTTGAACCCAGGCCCTTCTGTGCCTGAGTCCACCACGCTAACCACTCGGCTGCTGAGCCACCCCATACTTACAACAACAACAACAACAACCATTTAACGGCCTCTTTTCCAGGACAACCTGGGTAAGCTGGTACCAGAACGGTAAAACCAATCTGGATTTTACTGGAGCAAGAGACAGTGAGTGGCAGTGGCATCAGCTGGGCCATATGCAAGTCTGCACCTCGCTCCAGACAGATAACCATGCCAGTACCC
>Ga0126330_10000273_pt1 | contig 11306 bp, 7 predicted proteins | sample InaspJWI91metaG_FD_97004 | JGI IMG/M metagenome (GOLD analysis project Ga0126330, IMG submission 97004) | Marine gutless worms symbiont microbial communities from Oahu, Hawaii - Inanidrilus sp. 2 OAHU.JWI-91 metaG | ecosystem: Host-associated > Annelida > Digestive system > Unclassified | place...
AACTGGCACTGTGCCAATTGTATGGGTGCACTTTCGTTCTCCATTAGTATGAAAAACTTTTATGTGTTACACAAGCCATGTACACACACACTCACGACCGTTTAATGGCCCTTGGTCCAGGACTAACCAGGTGAGCCGGTACCAGAATAGTAAAACCAATCTGGATTTTACTGAAGCAAGAGACAGTGAGTGGCAGTGGCATCAGCTGGGCCATATGCAAGTCTGCACCTCACTCCAGGCAGATAACCATGCCAGCACCCCACCGCTCAGTTTTTTACAGGCCGGATGCCCTTCCTGCAGCCCAACCAACTGCGTCAAAGCACTGAAGGCAAAGGCCACAGGCCACGTACTGGCAAACTATTTCATGGCAGTACTAACACAAAGACTGCAAGAGCTTTCAGTTGATGCATAGGACAAACGTAACCGAGCAGTAGTTATTGTTGTCGGTGTGGGCTGAATAACACACTTAATGTATAACACACATGTGTTAGACAAGCCCCATGCAGGCAGTCATGTCACTGATGAGCAATGGCCCTGTTGGTGTCATTGATTAACTTTGTACACTGGTCAGTGTTACACAGCTGGTGACTCTGCACTGTGTAATACACTGTGAGTCTAGAAAGTTTGCACTCATGAGGTTTTCTGAGAAATTTTTCCAATGGCTGAGAATTTTTAACAAATGTTTTGCGTGAGTGTGTAAGTCAGAAGATACTAAAACACAGCGTTGGGCACCTCTGGTCGTCATAGCAGTATGCCGGTGGTACCAGTCAACTCACAGAGTATGATTTTTTGTTAGTGTTTTAGGTGGAACCATTGTCAGGTTATAAGCCATTAATGCCATTAAATTTTGTAGACTGTAAACCCCATGAAGAACAGTGCCATGAAGTATCAAATGAACCGTTTGTGCTATGTGGTGCTAATAAAAACTGAAAGTAGTAGTCTTAATATGCACGGCTGCCGCAGAGAAGTTGTCAGCGGTGTTGTAGCTCAGCAAGCAGTGTGTGTTTGCTGTATGTTAGGCTGACAACAGCGAGTGGTCTGCTTCTTCGTCCTTCAAGACCTGCCACTGCAATTGACTCTCAGATGCTGCAGGTCACGTGACTATCACTGTTGCTGTCTACTGACAGTTAACACATTCTTTTTAATGTGAGAATTTCAGACGTGTGTAACGTGCATGCTGTGGTCTCAATACTTATTTTGCCTGCTATGTGGAATAATCATAAAATGATTGTCATAAAGTTACTGTTATAATACTTGTCCTTTTGCATGTTGCAGTTGCTCAGACTTCGCAGGAATTCATGCGCATCACCATGGGCCCCCCTCGGCTGTAGTGGACAGTCTACATCTCCATATTGAAGCACAAAAAATATCTTATTTACTGTCTGTTTGCAAGGTTCCTGTTATTTTTAAGAGTAAGACACTGAGTAATGTACCGCCTACCACCTACCGAAATTGTGAACTGTCATTGTCAGTGTACTCATTCATTATTCTTTTCACTGGGATCTCCGTGGGAGGAATGCGATGTGTTTCTGTGGTTAATTTGTTAATCGAAAGAGATATACACTTAGTTTAGAAGTGCATGAAAATGATGCACCAAAACGTATTTTTTCCAAGGATACCCACCCCCTCGACGCCTTCGGCGGCTCGGTGCCCCTCCTGTGTTTGCTAATGCTCCTCCAGTTGGCTGTGGCTGGTGATGCAGCTGTATATGCTGCTCTTTGATGAAAGTGAAGTGGTTCTAATACTGCATATAGTTGCTGTTGTATGTAGGCTGCATTTGGTGGTGGTGTTGGGCCGAACGGACAAGTATGGACGACCGAGAGTATCATAAGTGGGTGGCTGTTTGGCATCATATTTGCAGTAGAGCTGTCGAAGCCATATTCTCTGTCGGCCAGTGAGACTGGCTGGAGTGCTGAGGTGGGTTGTATAACTGTGGTGAGATTTTGTCAGATTTTTAGTGTGCATTAATTTCCTTCAGTGCTTTGTCACTGTTGGTTGGGTGGTAGGAAGGGCATCCAGCCTGTAAAAACTGAGTGGTGGGGTGCTGGCGTGTTTGTCTGGAGCGAGGTGCAGACTTGCATATGGCCCAGCTGATGCCACTGCCACTCACTGTCTCTTGATTCAGTAAAATCCACACTGGTTTTACCTTTCTGGTATTGGCTTACCCTGGTAGTCCCGGTAAAAGGGCCGTTAAACATGTGTGTGTGTGTTTTAGTGTGCATTACTCATTTCCTTGTCTTCTCCTTATGCTGGTCGCAATTTTCAATGGACCTAGACCAAATTTGGTGTGTGGCATCATTATACCCTCTGGATGGTCATGAGGGGGTTTTGCAGAGAGCCCACAGAGTGCCATGAATGCTACAGGCACAAGCACTGAGAGAGCATGAGCAGATGTAGATCGAACTTACGATGCCACCAAACATGGTGGCTGACTGGTTCTGAACTGCTAGTAATGTTATTGTTTTGTTTTGTTGTCACTGCTGATTTGGTGTCGGGACAGGCATACGTTTTGTAAAAATAGCAGTTTCTGAAGGTTTTTGAGGACATACCATATTCAATACCACTCTAACCCACGTTTGCCTTGAAGTGAATATGTATGTGTAGTCATAGTTTTGTTAAGTGAATAACTTTTGATTTTCATTGACACTGCATTGAACATGTTAGTCAGCAGCACATTTATGTGTCATTTTTCTGTCTGTTATTTGTGGCAGTTTAGGATGAGCAGAGAGATATTTGATATACCTGAAACAGATATGTATCTGAGTAATAGTGCAGTTCTGGTTAAATGAATAGCATTGAATTTTTAATAACAGTGTATTTGACATTTTAGCCAGGAATAGATGACAATTTCTGTACTAGAGCAAAACATGTTGTGATGGTATGGGCATGTGTTGCAAATGGAAGATGATTGGTTGAAGAAATGTATGGAGTATGAAGTAGAGGGTCCCAGACCAAGAGGAAGACCAAAGAGGACCTGGAGAGAGGTTGTGGAAAAGGACTGTCAAGCATGTAAATTGAAGAAGGAGGATAATATGGATCGTAGTAGATGGAGGAAGTTGATAAAGGATGTCTGATGATCCGGATGGGTGTGAGTGGGTGAGTGTTTCTTCTGGTACCGGCCCACCCAGGTAGTCCTGGACAAAAGGCCGTTAAGCGGTTGTGTGTGTGTTGTGTGCAGCAGTTAAAGCCGAGCGTCATATACACGTCTAAGTACATGATGGGCTCGTGGCAAGCCCAGCCATTCAGTGCTGACTCTTCTCTGTTGCTGGACTCATGTGACAACTACACATCGATGTGTCTCTACTATACCTCGCCACTTCTTGCCGCTCCGTATGTTCACCAGCATGTACTGTGTAGAACTGCAGACTTGCTTGTATCACTGCTACTGAATTTGTAATATCATATTAGACAGTGACAGTTATTTTGGAGCGGTTGTCGATAGACAGGCTGCTTTACCGTTGTTACTGTGATCTGTAAATGTGCTCCTTATGTTGAGTAGACCTTTAGGTCAACTGCTAAGCCATGTAGTAACTGAGGGTTAGAGTCATTCATGCCAGCACTGACATGCAGCTGACATGCTCTGCCTTCTGTGTGCAGTTGCAGGTGTGCTTAAAAAGCATTCAGTTCTTGTTATTGATTCTTTCCAACCTGGAGTTACTCCAGAAAAGAACACCCATTAAACAGAAACTCAGGCAGATAATTTCTGACTAACTCAATGCAGCTGAAACTATAGTATGGTTATCATTATCATCATCTTTATCATCACACATAAAAACATACGTGTAAAAAGTAATTACATAGACATGAAGACATGTATGAACTGGATTATAAGGCCACGAGTGACACTGATAATAACCCAGAAAAACATAACTTAATGACGTAATAAAAACGTCGATAAGTCAATCTGCTGGACCGTCCATTTAAATGCAGCAAAAGATGAAAAGTCAATACGATCTTCCGGAAGTGTGTTTCACACTTTTATAACACGATTAGTAAAGTATGAAGCTCGAACACTGCTATAGCTATGTTTTTTGTATAATTTACAACGATGGCCTTTAGTCCGAGGTCGATCTTGTTAATTATTTCTTGGGTACATTCTTTTCACGATGTCATCCACAGTCGGTCGTTTTACACTGGTCGATTGTTTCAGAGACGGCAGGAAGTTCTTTCTGGCCGGGGAGATGAACAAGGCGTTGCCGATGTCATCGCAGCGTGTCCGCTCCATGTCTGTCTCAACGCTGGACACAACCGTCGAGCTCATGGGAACCCCCGGTGAACCTGTCCACTTTGACGTGTGTGACGTCGTCAGTAACCCCGCGCAGCGTTACAGTAGTCAAGGCTGGCACGTGAACTGTCGCACTGTGAGCTGTAGCATCACTGGCAGCGGTGTTACTGTGCTGAGTACGCTCCATTCTGCTTGCTACTGACTAGCAGTTGCCTCGTCTTTCACACAGCGTTTTATATACCGGCATTTTTATTGTGCCTTCAGTGCTTTGACGCTGTTGGTTGGGCGGCAGGAAGGGCATCCGGCCTGTAAAAAAACAAGGGTGCTGGCGTGGTTGTCTGTCTGGAGCAAGGTGCAGACTTGCATATGCCCCAGCTGAATGTTTCTTCTGGTACCGGCTCACCTGGGTAGTCCCGGAAAAAGGGCCGTTAAACGGGTGTGTGTGTGTGTGTATTTTTATTATCTATGGTACGGAGACAGTGCAGATAACACTATTCAGGAGAACTCCAGCGTCTTCTCCCTGATCCAAATGTGCTGGTTGCCGTCAGCATGGACATGCGGGCAGTAAAACTTTGCACCAACAAAACCTACAGTTCTTGACTGGAGGTGGCGGCTAACGCAGGATGACCTGTATAATGGGCATAACATAAAACGGTGGTTGTTATGTTGTTGTATTTTTATTATCTATGCTGGTGGCTATACAGCCGATGTGGATAATATACATGTTCCATTTGTTACAGAGATGGGGAGCACATTTATTGGCACTGCTCACATAGTATGCAGAGCAGGGTCTATGTAATGGTATTGATGTCCACACAGAAAAGGCCAGTTAAACCAGATTTGCAGTTGCATTTTGTTTACTTTTTGCATACCAAGACTTTGCTCCAGAGGTCGTTTATTCTCATGCTTTCTTCAGTGTATTGGTATTGTTGCTGATGGTCGGGTGTTGTTGGGAATGGCGTCTGGCACAGTAGAAATCCAGCTTCAGCAGTATCCAGACTGCAGAAGTTACAATCTGTTACCTTTAGAATTCCACACAGCGCAAACAACTGTTGCCATTTTAAACAAAGCCAAGAGACTACATGCTGATCTTGGGTGTCAGAAAGTAGGAAACCGTTACTGCGTCAGTATCCCGTCACTCATGGCAAGACAGAAAACTACTTTAGGCCATAGTGCAATACATGTCATAAGATGTGGCCTATTGCTACAAATGTTGCTTGTTTGGTGGTCTGTGTCAGCCCCGTGTGGGCTCGGGGGCGTTGTAGAATAAGCCCACCTCGTTTCCTGGCCGAGTGTTGTAAGAGGCAACTGAACCAGGGTAGTTTTGTTTTGCTGTATTTTTGGTTGTTTACTTTTTCTGATTTGTATTGAGTTTGTATTTTCCTGTACTGTTTTGTTTGTCAGTATCAGTCAAGTGATTGCTGTGAAGACCACCTCCGAAATGACCTATATTATGTCGGGTGGGGCGTTAAACTCTACTCAAACCAAACCATACTGTAACACATGTCATAGTTTTGTTTTGTTTTCATTGCTTTGACACTCTTAATGTGGTACGTTAATATGGTATCAGAAAAGGCATCTAGTCTGCAAAAATAGCTGTTTTGAAATGTTATTGGAGTCGTATTGGGAACCACTGCCCAGTCGATGTATACTTGGAAATTGATATGTATGTGTAGTTGTTGTTTTGTTGACTGAATAACATTGAATTTTGAGTGACAATGCATTTAACTTTTTAGTTGGCAAAATCGTGTTCTGTGGTCAGTATGTTTTATCTTGTGTTGGATACACGGTGCATCATTCAAAAGGGTTGAACCAATCGTGGGCTGGTTTGACTTTTGTGGACTCAGGGAACTGTACATTGGATTGCGGGTGCACATTAGCGCCACCTGGCGAATACGATCTGTGTGTGGCAGTGATGTGGCTTTATGTTAAATTACTTTGACCATTTGTTTGGGTAATGACAGGGTTCTTGAGTGGTTATCAGTTCAACTTATGTTGATAAGCCAGTTATAACAGTTCTGTGCTGAGTCTCCTCCGTCAGCTGTCAACATGACGCTACCCGCATTTGTCCCTGAACGCTGGCACCTGCAGCACAGTGCCTGCAGCCATTGATTGGCAGCAGCTATGCCGGCGCTCAGCAGCAAACCCACCGGCCGCCGTTGCTGCTGTCGATCAATGGGACAGACAAACAGACGGACAGACGCTCGACTGTTGCATGCATCCTGTTCCACATACTATTCGAACAGTACCAATAAATGTGAGACTCAGGGAATTGGTATACATTGTAACACAAACAATAGTTGCTGTGATTATGTCAGTTTTTGCTGTCATTGTTCCTAGTAACACTTGATGAGCTAATTTTATATTTTTGTAAATTATATATCATTTCTGTTTAGTTTTAGTATTTTTGCATTTGTGGCTTTATATGCTAGAGTATGTGGCGTCTTACAGTGACTTAGGAATGTTTTATGCAAGTAAAACATAAGTACTTGTATGAGAGCAAGGAAGCTAGCATACTATGGTCACGCCATGAGGAAACAAGGGGAGAAAGAGATAATGCTAGGAACAATGCCAGGTGCACGCAGGTGAGGAAGACCACGCACGGCCTGGTTGGACAACATCAAGACGTGAGCAGGACTCCCGTGGAAGAGTTAATCATGCGTCCATGGTGTGGCCAACCCTTGGATCGAGGATTGCTAAAGAACAGAACAGATGTGAGCCTTTCCATATCACAGTTGATGTACATTTACTATGTCATGAGTTAATTTACCATTTTTTTTGTTTTATCCAGATTACTGATCGTTGGGACCGTTACTTGTGCAGTTGTCAGAGTACACATTGACAAAGTTTGCAGTCAGCGCTTTTGACTATAGGCCTACTAGGTCTATGTGGAGTAGCCAGGGCAAACCAGAACCTGTCAAAACTTTCATAAAGTGTGGAGTGAAACACACGTGCAGCCAACGGCATTCTAGTAATAGTGATCACAGTCATAACCATAATACAAATGATAATGTTTGTGGTGCTGTCATCATGGCAATTGAGAAATCCGTTGCCCCGTTCATTTCGTGCATTTGATGAATGTCGAGTTTACATTCTGCAGACTCAGCACTGGTTGGCCGCCAACCCTCAAACCAAGCCAGCCGACTTGGGTCTGCCAGTAAGCTGCTATACCATCCACACCCAACATTGCCATCTGATTTTTCTGATTTTACCGTCCCACCGAGGTTGGAAGGCTGAGTGACCTAGGCACTGCGATGAGGGCGTGAAGCCGTGCTCAGCGCTGTATATTATTCAGGGCTGGCAAAATTTGGTTTTTGTGTTAGGTTTTAGGTTTTTTACAAAAAAAATCTGGAAAAGTCTAAAACGTTGATTTTAAAGTCATTTAAGTTCTCGCATTTTTGTCAGAAAGCTACGTAAGTTGTTTTTTTTCAAGTTAGTTTGACTAAATAAGCGATGTTATCAAGGTGTGTGTAGCTAATCCCACAGTTGAATTTCTAACACTGTCTGCACCGTGGGTAGGCTACACCTAATTAACCTAAACCCTTTACAGATTATATTTTTTTTTGAAAAAGAACCTTAAAATACCTTTTAAAACCTAAACATTTTCTTAAAAACCTAGGCTTTTACTAGCCCTGATATTATTGCATTTGCTGTTGTGATAAACACGTAGCACGTTATTAATACCTCCTAGTGAAATTGGAACACCTCACACTCCTGTCAGCGTCAAACACGTTGTCACCAAACCAGTGCAACTCTAGTCACTCGACTCGGTGTTTCACTAAAGACAATAATAAAATTTCAATGAAATCACCGCTATTTTATTTGCGGTGAAATTTTTTGGCCAAGGCACAACTCTAAATTATTGCTTAAAAATAGCGTATTTCAGCATCTCGTTTTTAGTCAAGTCACCTCAGTTTTTGCCATCATTCTCAGTGAAGTAGATGCGAGGTTTGTAATTATGGCAATATTTCTGTTGCATAATCGGAAATCGGTATTTGTATCAAAGATAAAAGCGCACTTTTGCACAGCAACAATTGATGACTAAATATTACTGGTTTCCTAATCGGATAGAATTAGTGTTAGTTTTGCTTCTGCTTCTAGTTAAGATTCACTACATAATTATCGGTATCATGCACTTGTTTCCATTTGGCGAGTTTCAACAGAGGCCCATCACTACTATTATGCAAATGAATTTAAAGGTCCTGGCTGCCAGATCCAATAAAACAACTGACATATAGGTCACATTGATACATTTTGGTGTGGTTGCCATGGATATGGTGTACAGAGATGAATAACGTGAGAAAAGTGCGATAAACGTGGTTTGCCTTTGTTAGCTAGATTTCTGCCGACATGTTAAACCAATAGATTGACGAGACTTTCGGTTTGTATTTGTTACATTCGCCTCTGTGCGTTGTTTAATTTGGTGTGTACTCGAAGTTACGTGTTGTAACGCGTCGCGCATTCCAGAGCACACTTCCTCGTGTCTTGGTGAATCGCCCACGTATGCTTGACTTGCCACGCGGCTGCTGGTGGCATGTTGGAAGATCGATAGTCGTTGAATGAGACAAGAATGCAGTAGCAAATCAGTCCAACGAATGGTGAGTGTGCGTGGTCGGACGATCATAGTCTTGCTGGAATTTTAATTACCGGAATATGCGCACGTGGTTAGTGCTATTTTCACTAAAGGGTCCTCTTAAGCTTTTTGGTCACTGGTGTTTCAGTGTTCTTCCATGTTTAGTGCAATTTCATAGTTTCATAGTATATAGGCCTATATACTGTTTTCATCGCAGACTTTGCTGAGATGTAAGCAGGGTCTGGAAAAGGTGGAAAAAGTTTTTTGTGTCCAAGTGTATGAGTACAAAGATAAAGACAACAAGTTGACTGTCAGCACAACTACACCGTGAGTCAAAAAAACAAGGCATCCAAACTCTTGTCCATAACTTCACCAAATATTAACCGATTTCCGAAATTCTTTCACTTCTAGACTCAGTAGGAAATTTGTAACAAAGCCATATTTAAATACCCCACCACACCCTAAATGTGTCGCTACGCTACCTTGTGAAATATCTATGTTCAAAAAATCACTATTCTTAAGGAGTAAGTGAAGCAAACTGTAATGCAAGACTTAGCCACTCAAACACTGCTTTAAAATAAATGTCTGGAGAAATATGCATTATTTAATTCACTACCAAAAAGATGTTTACATCGGCCATATAAAAAATCCCATGACCCACTGTACACAACTGCCGCATCAAAGAAAAGTGTCGCAGCAAAATGCCGTACATGATCAGCAGTCGGTCAGTCACTGATGGCATAAGTCTGTCAGTCAGTAAGTCAAAACTGGTCTACAGAAGTTTGATGCTTGTTGATAATAAACTCACATTAATCTGCCTATTGACATAACGACGATTAGTAACAGTTTCTGTCCATAATACACAAATTATTCAACTTATCTGGCGAGATCAGCGTCTTTGAGGTCAAAAGTGCAGTGCCAATGGGGCGCATGAAGCAATCACCATTTTGCCTGTAACTTCGCCAAATGTTCACCAATTTTAAAAATTTTTTCACCAGCAGATTGAATGATAAATGTGTAGTAAACTAACACATCATTCTTTAAATGCTTGGCTCTACTAGCTTGTGATTTATCATTAATTACAATACATATTTCAAATTGACGCCATTTTTCTAACATTCATGTTTCACAAGATAGTGTAGTGATGTGTTTAAGGTGTGGTGGAATATTTAAACATGAGTTTGTTGCAAATTTATCACTGAGTCCGTCAGTGCAAAATGTTTTAAAATCGTATAATATTTGGTGAGGTTATGGCCAAGAGTTTGGTGTCTTGTTTTTTTGACTCACAGTGTAATTATTATAACGTAAAAGAATGGAAAATTTAAGATTAAATCGGACATTTTGCTTAATAAAAGACATATAAGCTTCGCTTTGCCTTAAATAAGCTTAGCATTTTTCACGGGTCCATAAGACAGGTTCAGTAAAACTTTGCTTCAGTCTTTAGCCCCTTTGGGTTATGATGACTTTGGTGCCTTAGTGTCCTTGCCTTTAGTGCTGTGCATGGTTTCATATCTCTGCACTCACAAACGCAGCTCATGACTTTTTCAGGCCCTGAATGAAAGGTGTTAAATGTTATCTTTGGTGAATAGCTTGTGGTGAAAATACAGCAGAATAATCTAATACATATTGTGAACTTTTAATGTTTGAGGTTTTCTCTGGCCGTGGTTGCTATTTGTTCCCAAACTGCTGGCAATTGCACCAGCATGGCAGAACTGTTAGCAGACAGGACACATGTCTTCGTATATGTGAGCAGGGCTGTAGATGGCCGGGGTGGTTATTTGGTTGCTGGAGGTTTGACACCAGACATGACAGAGTGACTTGTGTTTCACAAATCCGATAAGAGAGTTCTGAGATAGTGGGTGTCCATCTCCCCAATTGCAGCGCTTTTATGCTAGTACATTCTTGCAGGAAAGTGCAACTTCACAAACCATTAATTGAAGTTTGCAACAGACAAATGGAGCAAAAATTTCCATTATTGTTGTAAGTTGGTTTCTGCCATGCAGTATACACGTTTATACGACAGTCCACTTAAAATTCCTGGTGCACCTCTATCTGTAAAAAGCTTCTGTCGACTATGAAAACATTGGTTAGTTAAGCAGGTGAGCAGCTGCTAAGGTGCAATACATATTTCTATTATATAGAAGCTACATTTTATTGCCTTCAGTGCTATTGCGTTCAGTGCTTTGACGCTGTTGGTTGGGCAGCAGGAAGGGCATCCAGCCTGTAAAAAAAACTGAGCAGTGGGGTGCTGGCATGGTTATCTGTCTGGAACGACGTGCAGACTTGCATATGGCACAGCTGATTCCAATGCCACTCACTGTCTCTTGCTTCAGTAAAATCCAGATTCGTTTTACCTTTCTGGTACCGGCTCATCCGGGTAGTTCCGGACAATGGCCGTTAAACGGGTGTGTGTGTGTGTGTGTGTGTGTGTGTGTGTGTGTGTGTGTGTGTGTGTGTGTGTGTGTGTGTGTGTGTGTGTGTGTGTGTGTGTGTGTGTGGGGGTGTGTG
>Ga0126330_10000274_pt1 | contig 11280 bp, 9 predicted proteins | sample InaspJWI91metaG_FD_97004 | JGI IMG/M metagenome (GOLD analysis project Ga0126330, IMG submission 97004) | Marine gutless worms symbiont microbial communities from Oahu, Hawaii - Inanidrilus sp. 2 OAHU.JWI-91 metaG | ecosystem: Host-associated > Annelida > Digestive system > Unclassified | place...
CAAAGCACTGAAGGCATGACAAAGCACTGAAGGCATGTCAAAGCACTGTACAAAGTAGTACAAGGCAAACAAGATGCAAACAGTACAAATCGGTAAACACATACATCGACTTGTGTGAGAACATCAATAAATCCACAGTTGTGATTCGACGACCAGCAAAGTGCCTTGAGCACTCCAAGCCACTCTGAACTCAGAGCATTGCAGCATGCAGTCAGCTCAGCACACAAACATGAAATGTCATTCAACCTGCAACAAACAATAAATTTTACAAGACAAGTCAACTTGATATCATGTGCTCACATAAGCTTGGTGAGCTGGACATAACAATAATAATTTGTGCGACTTGACTTTTGACCTGACTAGCAACTGCTACTAGATACTCCTTCAACTCCACAAGTCACATCGTTCACATCAGTAATCAAACTGCAGTCAGCACAGCGGATGAGTGACCAGCAACCAAACTTGCAACAGCCAGGTAACACAAACCATAGAAAAACACACACCTGCTTATGTATTCACAAACATATTACAGACCACCAAAACTGTTTTTTTGTATAAAAAAAACTTAGCATAACAACAAACAGCAAAGTGCATACATCTGCCATGCACACTGATGTTACCACAGGCACAGTGAGTGCTAATCCTAACTGTAACTTTCCAATGTTTGACTAACACTTCCGTGGTCTGTACTCTACTTTACCCAAAATTTCACAAAAAAATCCAACTGCAACTTTTTGAGATATTCTGAATAAACAGACTGTCAGTTAAAACAATACCACCACCAAGCGCTGGTGGAAGTAACAACGTACAGCACATCAAGTTTGTGAGGCATGGTGGTGTAATGGTTAGAGCACTGCACTTGCAACTCAAAAGGTTGTGGGTGTGACTCCTGGCTATTCCACTTTCAAGTAACAACTTTGGGCCAGTTGTTCACATACGTGTGCATCTGTCACCAAGCAGTATAATTTGTTACTAGTCAGGGGGCGGTGATCCCCTGTGGCTGGGAAGGTAGTCGTAGTTCTGGCACTGCAATGGCCATCCATCATAGACACCAGTGGTTTATCCACCTACGGGCTCACAGCCTAAGAAAGGGAGATGAGCACCACACCTACACTCCTCATGGGGTATGGCACACTTTACGTTACATCAAATTTGTGGCTGTTTCAAGTTTCATGTGAGCGCCGGACTACATCCTGTTTTTATCATCTGCACTGCACTGTTTTTATCCGAAGTTACTGTTCACTGTTTGCTGCACGGCTTTCTCAACACACATCTGCTTATTCACTCGTGGTGCAATATTGCTCGGAATCGAGTCGGCACCGTTATCGGAAGATGAAGATGACGGAAATTTGACAGAAACTACATTGCATAAAAAAGTCAATTTCTAACCTGTCGTTGTGCGTCTGGCAGTTACAGATGTCGACTAGAGCACTGCAGACAAAGCTGTATCGGTTTGATGGCGATTCATTCAGCTGCTTGATAAACTGTGGGTCCATCCTCATTCTGCACAGCACATACAACTGAACAGTTCAAAGCAAGCCAGACTCAACAGTACAGCAGAATAAAAAAAGGTAGCCCATACCCGATTACCGAGCATAGGGTTCCGGAGCTGATCCCGGTTCTTGGCAGTCAGCCTGCAGGTGACGTGAGTCATAAACCCGGTGGTAGGCTGCCATTACTTTCCGCCAGGCATGCAGTTACCCCTGCAACCTTTGAGAGGGCTGCTACCAATTTTGCTGCTTGGTGAACAGAGGCACGATGGGTGTGAACAGTTTGCCTAAGGCTGTTACCTGACAGTGTCGTGACTGCAATTTGAACCCAGGCCCTTCTGTGCCTGAGTCCAGAACCCTAACCACTCGGCTACCCAGCCACCCACATCAGAATAGATAAGTTAAAACTGAACTCCATCAACCAACAACTATTGGTTGAACTACAGTAAACATCTGTTTTCTACCACCTTAAAATGATCTTCCTTACTTGCCTAACTATCAATTTAGCTACCGTACTAGTGTTGAACAGCTGGTGTACAGGGTGCACAACATCAACAGCCATTTGGCAGATCAAAAAGAAAATGCCAGTGGGTAATTTTTCTCTGGTTGGCTTTGAATTCCTTACAAAACTTCAAGACTGTTGGTGAGGTGAGATAATGTAGACTCAGACTCTAAACATAACCATCAAAATGTTCACTATTAATTTCCATTAAAAACAACTCAAGCAGGAATTAGACAGCACAAGTTACCTTGGATTGTCCATAAGATCCTTACAGAACTGTTCTTCCCAACGTAAGTTGGATGATGATGGTTCAACTTCAGCATAAATAGTTCCTTTCACTTTGGCACAAGGACCAGCAAAGAGTTCACTGTATCTTGTCTGAAATAAAGCCAACAATTATCTCGTCATCAGTGGAAATTTTAGTACAATTCATATCATGCTCACAAATAACATGTAAATGAAATGAAGCCAGCATGCAATAAAAACATAAAAAGACAACAAAATGCACTAATGCACAACCCATAATTTCTACCCACACCACAGCTGGCCACCCCCTCCTCTGTGGGCTTCCTAATGTAAACTGCTGGGAAATGCCAAATGGGCAAATCTAACAGGCCATATTGCCTTCATGATGTCCTATCATTGTCATAACATTGAATTATTATTTTTTAAATGCTTTTTTTAAATTTTACACAATAAGACTAGGAAAAACTACTGTTCAAAGTTGACACACCTTCAAATAACTACAGGAAGTGTAGAGGTCATAGAGATATGCCAGAACAGCTCGCTCTGCTGATGAACAGTCAGAAGGCTTATCGACGTGTTTCACGACTTTACACAAACTACACTCAACACACAAAAATACCATAACATGGTGGGACATACAGCAAAAATAATAACAACAAGAACCGTTTTATGGCCATTATAAAGGCCAACCTGCGCTAGCCGACACCATCAGTTAAGAATTTGCAGATTTTGTAAGAATTAAGTTCTACTGCCCACATGTCATTTCCGACAGCAACCAGTACATGTAAATTAGAGAAAAGATGCAACAGTTTTCTTCAACATTTTTACTTACATCACTTCTGAACATGTAATTCTATGAGAAACAGTACAGAAAAAAACAACCAGAATTATTCTCCAGTCTTCAGTTGGCCAACAGAATTTTAAACACTGGAATGTATTAAGAATAATTCAAAGGCTGATGCAAACAACATTAAAAAGTCATAGAATAGCAGTATATGGCTATATAGCATCCTACAGAAACATCCTACAGAAACAGACCTTTCGAAAGCTGATGCAGTTTGTTCTTGTGAAACAAGAAGACAAGCATGGAACTTTCGCAGAATGCCAACAATGTACAGTCCGAGGTTAGTGCAGTATGTGCCTGCAAGTCGACCTGGTGTTTTTAGTGCAAGCTGGTTATCAACAGCTGGCAAATCGTTCAACAGCTGAACAGAACAAACAGTAATACAGAAAACTTTGTACCAGCATCAAAAAGGAAGCTTCTTCTACCTCACTCAGAGACTCTTTGTTATTAACCTCAACAATGCTAGTGTATACCAGGAGGTCCATAAAAATGTTGCTGATTCAAATTATTGTAGCTCGGATACCAAAGCTTACCAACTACATGCTTACAGTGATGCAACTGATGGTGTCATTACTGGTAAAGTACTTTTAACGCTGCATTCACAATCGTAATTTTATGTTACAGTTTGCACAATAAACATCCGTTTAATTAGCAATAGCATTTTTAAAATAAGAGCTAGCCATTATCCACACAAATATTTAGGCATGATGGAATGGTAAAAAATTTGTTGAGAATTTCAGGTTCCAGTAAATGGACAGACTGTCGTGGCATTGTGTTTTAATGTAAACCAGGCCCACGCGTGATGGCAATGTTTGAGCAGTTAAAAAATGTCATCAAAAGAAACTTGATAGGGACAGACATGATTGCAAAGCAAGGATACAGTGGAAATGTTGTCGCTATTAAAAGGAAAGACAGACCTATTCAACACGACTTCGGATAATCTGTAGGCCTGTAGCTTATAAAACTTGTCATGTAATGTTCTGTATCTCACTTATGAGGTTGCAAAATGAAGTACTTAGGAATATTGCTCTGTCATTAGTTTCACAACCCGCTAAAACAACTATGGCTCCATAAGTCTGTCTGTTTGTTGAGAAGAGTCCATAGTGGCAGAGTTTATTTTTTCCTCACAAATTTCCTATCAGCTTTCTTTTTGTTTGGCACAAAAGTTGGGGACATTTCTTATGGACCACCCAGTATATGCTAAAAACAATAACATATCTTACCACAACGTAAATAGTTTTTACTACTGAAAGTCAGTTTCTGCTCAAAACAGCTAACTTTGTATGATCACCAAAAGAAACCACAGATTGTTTCTGTGCAACTTCTGGGTGACTAAAGACAGACTTTTTTGCGGTTGAACGACCTTCCTGTCGCCAGAACAATACAGCGAGAGCACCAAAGAAATAACATGCATTATAGATTCATCAAGAAATAACATTATTTTAAAAATCACCCTCACCACAAATCCTTATTTACTTAAAAAATGCAGTTCACGTTCACCACATCTACAAACCTGAATAGTTAACTCCAGCAGACAACTGATGTTCAAGCAGTATTCCATTAAGTCAAACAAGAACGAAACATTGTCCAGAACTGGCAAGTATGTAATAGTTCCAGCTGCAAAGCAACTGATTGTTTCGCTCAGATTCTTTGCAACTGTCTGTGTAACCGCATGCTGATCATGATAAGAAAGTCTCCTGAATTTTCCAAATGTGTTCTCCAGACTTGCCACTGGGTCACAATCTTTGTCCTTCTTCTTCTTCACCTTGACGACTGGATCACCGCTGCCACTCAAATCCATGCAGTTTTTCTTTCCAAGCAACTTCAGAACATCTTTTGTGACTTTCTTGGCCAGATGTCGGGCGTCGTCGCGCTGTCGACCGACGCCATAAAGGACCATCATGCGCTGGTTGGTCTCATGGCTCGACTGCTCGTCATTTGGAATTGGAAAATGTGTGAGAAACACCAGATGTCTCGGCGGCCCGCGGTGCAGTCTGGCCCGTTCTGCTGACGCACTGCTGTTAGGAGGCACAGCAGATGCGGGAGTCTGTGCCATGCCGAGCGAGTGGCATGGCACTGCTGAATGAAATGCAGATGCACCACCGGGCGTCGCACTGCCTGGGGTCATCACGCCCGGCGTGTGTGCCGTGCCGGGAGTGTGCGGTGTACCGCTCGGCGTTCTGGCGGAAATCGGCGTCATTGGAGCTCCGGGAGTTCTAGCCACTCCCTGCTGACCAGGAAATGTCGACGGTGTCGGGACCTGCATGTGCCCTGGGGTCAGACCCATTGCTGACTGCTCTGCAGATGACATAACTGATGCTGTCGCAGAACATAAATCAATATGCAGATAACATAAGAAACAATTTCTCTGTGTAATAAATAGTAAACTAATGTCGACGGCAAGCCGACTGGAGAAAGCCTCCAGCTGGGTGCATAGGTACACACAGTACTTATGCATAGACAGAGGGACAACCTAGAAACAAAGCCTCCAGTTCCATCTATTGGATGGTTAAAGGCATAAAAGCAACAGCTACAACAGAATGCAAAATTTGTAATATGATATACTTCTTGCATGATTTCTTACGGCCGATGGGTTACTACTACTATTACTACTACTACACTGGCAGTAGTGAGCTATATATTACATGGATTGTCAAGTTACTTGGCTGCAAAATAAACCTGAGGCAAACTTAATAATGTATGCACGATAATAGTTTCTGTTAGGCATGTTCTTAATGAAATCAGTGGAATTCAGATCTGTGTTTTAGTTTTAGTAACTAAGCATTACATAAAACACCAGAACACGACAGATAACATATGTTAGTGGCTAAAGTGAACACCTATTTGAAATAAGACAATGAACAGAAAACAGAACACAGCTGCAACAAGTGAGCCAATAGTAAAACACGGCCATGAAATTATGAAGCCATATACAAAAATATTCAAATCATGAAATTTAGGACATACTTTGACAAAACAAGTTGAAACAACAGCAAGGGTGAGAAAAATCTTATGACCTGGTCTATCAGGAGTCGTTTTTGGCTCTTCTCTGCAGCCAAATAATCCAAATTCTGAATCAAGATTCTGACAATCAAGTTCCATTTTCATGTCATCATGACTCTTCACAATGAAAAAAAACAACTATCATATACTGTGGTGAATACATTTGATGCTGTCATCATTACTATTGTGAAATGTGATAAGGTGATAAACAACAACGTTAATCGCATCACTTTGCTGCTAACACTACTACTACTATCCTCGAGATTAGATCACGCAATGCTGTCAACACAAAATGCTGCAAACATCACAATCTTCAACCAAAGCATTTTTCAGTGAATAACAATAAGGACACTAGAAGTCACAGCTACTTCATTTGCATTTTCTCGCAACAACTTCCAATACATGTGTCAATATTAGTATTACTGTTAAAGAAAAATGCAAAAAACAAGCAGCAGTCCCAGAAATTAAATATACTACGTGCTTGTATCACCTCCTGCTTGATGCCTTCACTCTTTACACTCGACAGTTCCGAGTGATCTGGATTCACAGAAGTGACCTGCATGTAGGAATTCCAGCTGTTTGATGACAACAAGTCTCCACGTGATATCAACGTGCAGACATAAACGTCGTGCGAGAAAACCTCGTGCCGGATCAGTTCCGTAAACAGCGATATGAGATTTGCAAATGCTTGTCGATTGTCCACAGTTGCGCTCTCCTCTGTCACAACACACAGCAATAGTTCATTAACAACAGACCAACCGAATGAGCTCTGGTCAAAACAATGTTAAAATTCTCTCAGAAAAAAGAGTCCTTTGTTCAACGGACTGGATATCTATAACCGAAAGTGGTTGATTAACTAAGGTTTCTGTGTTCCACTCATCAAAACATACATCACATCAGAAACGTTCTTCCCAGCCAATTCTCTTTACGCACTGGTCTTGAACCTGTGTCTGACCGGATTACCAGAGGTCGCAATGCCATATTCAGACATGTGGCAAGATTGCCAGATAACATTCCCACACACCAGGCCATGCTACGCCAAGTCGAGCTATCGGTCGGTCGACCCCCAGACCCTACATGGAAACGTCCACCAGGTCGACCATGTGCCAAATGGACCGACCAACTCCGGGAGAAAGAGTCCTTAATGTTACGCACTCCACTGTTCAACAGACTGGGTGTCAATAACCGAAAGTAGTTGATTAATTAAGGTTTCTGTGTCACACTCAACAAAACATACGTCACATCAGAAACGTTCTTCCCAGCCAATTGCTTAGCAAGGTACTAGAAAAAAACTAAATAAAACACATTTTTAGTAATGCTGGTGACTCACTATTTAAAACAATTTTGAAAAATAGTTATCACGTTCAGTACCCATATTTACCAGAAAACCAGTATCAACATTATCATCTTAGGCAATGCCCACATAACAAAACCCTCATACCTAAAACAACTTACTCAAGTGACTGAGACTATATCACGCACATGCTGTACAAGAACTGTTATTAGTCTACTGTTACACCCTGCTGAGATACTGTCATCACCCATTGTGCTTAAGTTGTTTGCTATTTTAGAGACATTTACCTTTTATCTGTTTCATTATTGCTATGTATGTACATCATTTAGGCTTATATTGTATTTTATTTCGTATTTATTTTGTTGTGGCCAAGGGCTTGCATGGACCATTCAAAAGGTGGAACTTCTAGCAGTGAATCAATTTCCGGTTTCAGTGATAACTAATGCAGGTGTCAACAGTAATTAAACAGAGTTCACTACATGACTGAAAGGACAATTGGTCCACAAAAATTTTGGTCACTTATCTCCAAAGGTTCTCTTCTGGAACAAGTAAAAAAGAAAACTGAGGGTGAACCGGCTAACCTAGGTTCACATAAAAAGCAACCATTAAAATGTAGGAAGGTGCGGGGGTTCCACAACAAGAACTGACAAACAACCTGGGTAAACAAAAGCAAACAGAAAAGCCAGCTGACTAATTAAGAACAGCAGAAGCACCTTAGCAAAATTGTCAAAATTTCATCAACTAGTGCAAAATACATCATCACAGGAAATAGACAGTACCAAGAACAGGAGCTTTAGTGTCAAGAAACTGCATCAGCTGATTCTGAAACATTGGGATTCCACCAGCTGCAGCATCAGACACTGTAGATTCATGGTCGTCAGCAGCCTCACCATCAACGGACTACCACAGTGCACCAAAACATGCACGAGTACAGGATGAAATGCAGACACATACTATTCTCACACAGCCATATACCGGTACCAAAACAAGCCACCTTTAGTTTCTGTAGCATGTACGTGTGGGTAGACCAATGGCTGTTATTCATACTTTCATTCCTATGAAACAAAAAATAATTCTGATACATAATAAAGTTGTATTTATACAACAGAATGACTTAATAAAACAAATTCACAAATAACTTGTTGTGACGTCTGTTTTCACATTTCATTATCTTCTCACATTACTCAATTAATGGTCTTTGCAGTGGCTATTCTATTAAGGCCACTCCAAAATATTTCTGATTGACTACTAACTGACTGTTTTTGCAGTTATGTTTTATCACTTGTTAGTGATTTTATTATTATCCAATTTTCACGACCCAAACTGTCTGTTATGTGTTGATGTGCATGTCAGATATCACCTACTAAATCACTTATGTGATAGTGACAGATAATGATACCAACATCAGACGTCAAGTCCATCTGATATTTCTCTAGCAGCTTGGCAACAACAATTGGTCGATGTTCTCCTGTGCGCTTGGTGCTCACAGCCCACTCCAGCAACAGGTTGATAACAGCCTCGTCAATTACCGTGGCTTGCTGCAACACATAGCAACTACTATTGTTAAATTCTGTTCACTCACTCTCACAGCAAACAGCCATCCTTCAGTCAAGCTCTTAACTATTCACATCTAGCCTACTTCTGATAGTATTATTCAGGCAAAATATGAATAAATTTGGTCAGAATAGAATATTCAGTACAGCGCTAATTCTATCCCATCTGTAATACCTCTACACTGCCATGTGTATTTACTATTATCAACATACTGCTGTCCCTCTCTCCTTATCCCTCCAGCTCCTCTCTCACTGCCCTTGAACTCCCTTCCCATCCCTCAGCCTAACGAAACTTAGCCTCAAGTAATTTCTGTCTTGCATCGTATCTGCAGCAAAACTGCGTCTTTATGCAAAAAGCTACTTTTCCATTGGTGACATCTGATTCCCCTGATGATGGGATTCCCTCACATCTGCCCTGTGTTTGGCATGGGAAACTTAAGAGAACCTGAATTACATAACCAGTGCTGACTGACAGATGATGGCTTCAGCCATTCTGATACAGTAAAGAAGTGTGACTGACATAGAGTAAATAAGAGCAGAAAACACAAGCACAAATAGACATGTAACGACAGCAAGTACTATGTCATGCAGTAAAAATCAGTGGCTACCTCAGTGCCGTCTTTGTTGGGCTGAGAGCTGCCAAACAGCTTATGATACAAAACATCCAACGAGTTGTTCGTTTCCACTTTTTCAAAGTTCTGTTTGTCGATAATCTCCAGACAGTTCAGTACATGATTGATGACTTGACCTACAAAGTGCAGCATGTGACTAACGACCTGATCTACAAAGTGAATTTCAGTTAGACAGCACTAAATAATTGAAAAAAGAAAAATATTCATTAAAAATGCAAATATCAATTACTGAGCACCAACAAAAATGATGCAGTTTGCAATAAGCAACATCTCCTACACACACTACAGTTATAAAATCACTAGAAGTCGATGGCAAGCCAGTTAGAGAATGCCTCTGCCTAGGCACCAACAGATAGATACACACCAACACATACGTACTCATGTACAGATTCATGCACAGGCGGATGGACAACCCGATAACGTAATGTCACCGGTCCCATCTACAGGAAGGGCCGAGGTATAACAAGCAAGAATAGTAAACGAAATTACACATGCCTTTAACGGACTGCTGACACTTATCAGATGACCACTGCATCTCAACTGCCCTACTTCGTAAAATGATCTGCTCTTCTGCAGCTCTTAACTGCAAGCGAATCTGCTCACACAGCATTCAGCACTAATCAGTGAACAATACAAAGCTACGTGATCATAATACGAGTACTATTCCCGTTCACCAAACACAATGTAACATTATACTCACTGAAGTGACCAGGCAATAAGTTAGGCCCTACGAGCATTCACACTGCACCTAAGACAACACATCAAGCAAATTCATATCTGACATTATATTTTAGACTAAACAGCCAAAACAAAACGGTTAAGCCATCAGACTTATAACAACGGAAATTGCACAGTATGCACAACAAAATTATGTGTAAGGCAAATGAATAACAGTTTTAGATAATATTTGTAGCAGGTGGAGAAAGATTCACATGACAAACTGACGAACATAAAAACCACGAACTGTAAATTTTCTATTTACCCTGTGGTTATCTGATCCAGCAGGCATTGGTAGGTTTGATGAAGAGCAAGGCAGCAGGTCAAGAGGGGAGCCGTTTAGTGGAGACGTAGACTTGCCATCGCCGAGGTTGTGCCAAACCAGTGCACCCGGGCATGAAATAACAATTGCTTGAATTATTGCCGAGATGCCAAGAATTAGACTGCGGTGTTGGGGACAGTTGCACAATTCTGTGAACACCGACGTCGCAGCATTGACAGGCAGTGCAGCATTAGATGCAGCAGTGGCAACCGCTGCACTGGCTGACGGTGAAGTCGTACTACTCACACTGTTGCATACAATCAATACAATTCTATATTTCAATTATCAGTAAACAAATGAGATACTAAACTTGAACAGCAACTGGAAACTTAACTCAAAACAACCACATGAACATGATCACTGATATCTATGAGTTGTTTCTTGCAAAATAGTCCACACTAAAAACAAATGGCACAGTTATGGGACCTACAATTCATGAAAATATACTAGCATTTTTGTGGCACAAAAAAAGTTAGTCATGTGGATTTGAGACCAGTTCTTCATATCTCTTATTGCAGTTTATGCACAGTCATTTAAATGCCTCATGTGCCCACTTGCAAGAATGGAGTTTTTTTAGCAAAACCAGATCAACTATGGCTGGATGCCATTTCTAAGGCCACATCTGTTGACCACACGAATGACTCCATTGCCTAATTCATGAGTCACAGCTGCTTCTG
>Ga0126330_10000275_pt1 | contig 11267 bp, 6 predicted proteins | sample InaspJWI91metaG_FD_97004 | JGI IMG/M metagenome (GOLD analysis project Ga0126330, IMG submission 97004) | Marine gutless worms symbiont microbial communities from Oahu, Hawaii - Inanidrilus sp. 2 OAHU.JWI-91 metaG | ecosystem: Host-associated > Annelida > Digestive system > Unclassified | place...
CTCGCTCCAGACAGATAACCATGCCAGCACCCCACCACTCCAAGTTTTTTACAGGCCGGATGCCCTTCCTGCCGCCCAACCAACAGCGTCAAAGCACTGAAGGCTGATGTGACAATAACTATCACAATATTAGTGCAATAATAATAATAATAATAAAATATAATGACACAATAATAATACTAACAATAACACAACAGAAACAGATGGTGGTGTAGCCAGGCCATGAGATATAACCTGCTGGAACTGAGTTCCACCACATTCAATTTCAACAGCCTTTAGTTCCAGCCTATACTGTACAAATGCAGGCACCATCCTTCTTCGGTGCCTCTGCCGCCAATCATTCGGATGCTTTGCCGCACCTCGTATTCACTATTTTCAGCAATCAATACAGAACTAAAGTACACTTGTCCTATGACAGGCGCCTGAATATTGTGATCAAAGCCACTGACAATGGCAGTAGTGAGCAAACATGCACATACACACAGCCAACACACAGCTAAATGATGGTTGGCAGGCATTCACCAGCACTTACAACACAATTTATGCAAGTGCTATCAGACAAATTAGTACTTTTGAGTTTTGATCTAAAGTTTAAAAGTACTTTTGCAAGATGTTAGTGCCACATAGCCAACACGTGTTGCTCTAAAATGTAACACAACTACAAGGAAGACTGACCAAAATTCCTTTTGGCACAAAAAAAACTAAAAATGGCATTTTGTGTCCTTATATCAAAGAGAATGCCTTTTAGGCTGCACTTTTATTTCTGGTGATATATATACAATTTGCTGGTCTCTGTATGTACAAAGGGTACTGTTTTTCATGCAGCAAATAGCAGCAGCGGAGCTTACATTGCAGTAAAAAGGTCACATCGTGGAATAACATTCAGTAACACATAAGTGGATTGGCAGCAAAGACAGTTACAGCCTACGGTCTACAGTCCACAGCTTAAACAGCTGTTAATGCTGTGCAGTGTGCAGGTGCAATAAATGTCAAAACAAGTCAATCACAATCGGAAGGACTGCAGCAATAAAAAAAGTCACGTCATGGAATAACATTCGATAGCTGTAAAATGGAGTGGGTAACAAACATGGAAAACGTCTACATAACGCCACAGTGCTAACGATGTGGCTGTCTAATGAATGTCACAACAAACGAAGTGCCATCCGTAAAGCTAGCGTCAGGTTCAGTTCATTTCCAAATCATGAACGCACTGTTAAAACCATGCCAAAGAGTGAGCAGTATGCTCACTGATATTGCACCTACCAACATACTAATCCTACCAGCACTTTCAACATCAGCACAGTGAACTTACTATTGAAAAACTGACTGCTTATTGTCAACATCACACTTTGCATACATGCTATAAGTGCTTCCAATTCAAAATGTCTACTAGGTAGATATGCAACGACAAATGATTCATACTTTGTAAAAAAAACATACTACGATGTTAAAAAGTCCTGCAACACTTTCACATTATTACTATGTGCATGAGATATGCACACTCAAACCAATGTCAGTGATAAGCAATAACACAAAAATAATAATTTAACATTCCTCAGTAACAAAAACACATTTCTGTAGCATACCATTATTGCTGCATTACATCAGACATCAGAAACATTACAAAAAGGACACTTGAAAATGCCACAGACAAAGGCCTCCCAAATGCATCAGCCAAAAGGCACAAAATGATCTGCTATATATTGCATATACTGCACACTGTACTCTGTTTCATTACTGAATAATATCAACACTGTCCATCAAATTATGTTACACATATTTCATGAGATCAGAAAAAATAATATGCTTCTCAGACTGCAATTTTCTCAACAAATTTGGTCAGTAGTAAACAAGTAGTAGTAGCAGTGTTAAGGGCACCAGTCACGACTATGTAAATACTGGTCAACCTTTCTTGCTTATAACTACATACTTTGTTAAATTTCTCAATACAGTAATGCAACATTTCCCAAAATATGTACAATCTAACTATGGATAATGAGCATTTTCTGTTGTCAGTGAAACTACTTAAACAGCAAACTAACTCAAGTGATCAGAAATGACTGGCAAAAATGTTAAGTGCACTGATGCAAACAAATATAATTACAACTTTGCAGTCATCTCATAATTCCCTGCTGTTCAAATCATTACACAAATGAAAACTATGCGAATAAACTAAAGCCTATCCTATCACTGAAGAAATAGCAGGATGGCTGTTATTCTGCTAACACTGATATGTGGCCCTTCCCACAGCAGGATGCATTACAGTACCGGGTATCTATAAAACTTCTTATGTCCAACTTCACCTGTATCCCACTCAAGAACAACACCAGGACTTTCTGGTGGGTGAAACTACAAACCATGCAACTAGTGCAACTAGTAAGTTGTGACAATGCACAGTTCAAATGTTTAAAGCCATATAAAACTTCGGCAAAATATGTAACAATTGACTGCCATATGATCCAAATGTGGTGGAACTGTTAGCAAATCATAAGGACTAACATTGTCATCTATGTGCATTCCTTGTGTGTAAGCGCAAACATATCAGGACTGGAACATCACGGAAACACCTTAAAAGGACTCACAGAACACACACACACCGTTTAATGGCCCTCTTTCTGGAACTACCTGGGTGAGCCAGCACCAGAAAGACAAAACCAATCTGGATTTTACTGCAGCAAAGTGAGTTTCAGTGGCATCAGCTGGGCCATATGCAAGTCTGCATCTCGCTCCCTACAGATAACCATGCCATCACCCCACCACTCAAGTATTTTTAGAGGCCGGATGCCCTTCCTGCCACCCAACCAACAGCGTCAAAGCACTGAAGGCAAAGACTCACAGAACACATGCTCAAATAATAAACATGTGTCTATGTCAACCATAAATGAGAACTGTCTGCTCACACAAAACGTTAACTTACATTTACACATACACAGGTTGAAGATAAATATCACAAGGCTTCACACAGCCCTGATCAGAAATGTGCTTTGGGAGTACCGGGGAATCCTGACACTGCACAGAGGGCCACACATCATGCAGGCCATCAGAGCTATGCATCTTTGTATTTAACAAAATATAGGGCATGTAAGTAAATGGAATTACTTTCTCCCTTTCTACATCTCACTAATGTGCCATAGGCCTTGAAAAAATGAACAAAACGTCTAATTCCTATTCTTCGTAAATGACTAAAATCAACAGAATGACAGCATTTGGCTCATAATGAACTATTCTCTGTGGCAGCTGAAGCGTAGTAAGAAATTGAAATCATCGTCACAAAAAGAGTATCTCACTCTCATGCCACTTGTTAAAGTGGGATTTCCATGGTGATTATGTTACATAACTTACACACCCTATTACAGCAACAAATATGTGATAAAAAGTTAGAACTAAACTACTTTATCAAAATTACAAACGCACACTGTCTGTAACAATAAAGAGACCCAGTTCGAATAGATACTTGATACAATTACACAACTGATACTTGTTGATTATGTTATCAATCAAAAAGTAATACAGTTCTCAACAATAAGGATGTTAGACTGCCTAATAATAACCTATCAGCTGCATCTATCGCTTCAAATAATTACCAAACCGAACCTAATTATTTATTCCTCAAAAGGGCAAGACTACATATTTGTTTACAGGCCTAAAATTAGTAGGAAGCAGATGCAGCATTCAACATTCACTACTCACTTCTGTGCTTCAGAACATGTATCCTATAAAGAATCAATCACATTATGATTAATGTCTTACTTTACTTCAACGAAATATCAGTCAGGGCATGAGAATCTGTCAGACCTGTGGCCTACTAAAGGTTCATTTACTTATTTTGGTCATTAAATCAAAATCATACTTCAAAAGTGAGTGAGGATGACATTTTTTCTTATTAATTGCTACCCTGAAGGCTAGCAACAACTGCAGCATTAACATAAATAACACAACACAGCATCTGACAAACGACTGACAACATCACAAATGACTAAATCGGTCGATACAGTAATGTCGTAATAAATTTATGTCGGTAGCGATGCGACGCGCTGAGAACCATTACACCATCCTGCAGTAATAAATAGCATACAAGTCAGTCAATAAAATTCGCACGAGTGTTCTTTGGGGCTTATGACACCCAATTCAATGCTGGGCCCAATTTACAAAATATCTTACGATTTATCATAAGATTATCATAAGTTTATCGTAAAATCGACTTACGATAGTGACTTAAAATTTGCTAAACTTTCTTTTAGGAATACCGTAAGCTAATTGCGAACGTGCTCCCCAGATAGAATAGTCTACTGGGCTATTCGGCGGCCAATTAATGCTGAATTAATGCACTACTGTCACTAACTTGTTAACGGACGCGTTTTCATATTTACATCTACCACATCAGAGATGATGTCACATAAAATATTAATTACCACAGGATATTTAAATGCAATTTCTTTTTGTCTTTTTATCTGTCTATACACTACAAGTGTTGAAGGCGTTATTTTATGCAAATTTTCACAAACTTGGTTGAAATGTTGAATAGTCCAGTTTATTCTGCACCACCCTGTAAACACGCATTCAAATTATTGGCATGGGTGAAACTGTGATCTCAGATGTGAATGTACCATTCTGCTGCCTCAAAAGCTTAAAAGATTTATGAATGTAAAAACCGGGGGAACACTAAAAAGGCAATAGGCTTGGGCAAAGGTAAATGTGGCAAGGTGTGGCATAAAACCTTAACTGCATCTGTGTAATAAACAGCAACAGTGAACTCTGGCCTCATTTGTAACTAGCATAAAGTTGAATGGCATGGTTATTTGGTCACCTGCATAATATTCACCGTCATTAAAGAGTAATAATGGTAAAAATTTATGTAAAATGTGTGCATCGTACAGCACACCAGATTATGGGTTCAATTTATTAAACAGTTAGTGCAATCTCTGACAAGCACAAAACGTTTCTGTGAGCTCCTTGTACTGTATATCCACTGCTAACACTGCATCTGACAGCTGACTATGCAAATCTAAAAATTCACAATATTTACAGTCAAACCTCCTTTAAGTGGATACCGCTTAAGTCGATAACCTACTTAAATGGATTTGTCTGGTCCCATATAGACACAATGTAAAATATAAAACATGGACAAGTGGATACTATGCCTAAGGGAATACTCACAATCAAGTCCTGGTGCTATCCACTTAAGCAAGTTTGACTGTAGACTATTTAGACAGAAAATGTAACAAGCAACAATAACTTCTCAGAAAAAATGTACTGACCCTTATTGAGAGTGTAAATGTATGATTCAGAACTACATGATTTGGCTCTGGTAACAGTGTCGGATCCATCTGTTATAAACGTACAAACACATCAACGAGTTAACATTAACTGCACATATCAGCATTGTTATCATCATTCACCAACAATCAATGTATGACCAGATGGCGATGCATTTAAAAACATATACTATGGCTGAATGGTTCTACAACATATAAAAAAATTAAACTGACAAGTCTCAGCTGTCACAGATGAACCACATGATGCTCTGCATCACATCCAGTGTGTGTTGTAAACAAAAGTGGGTCAAATGGCAACTGGATCGGTTCATCCGTTTTTGTAGGGCTCACAGCTGTGTTCAACAGACAGACACACAAACAGACCATGCTACAACGTTCACCAGAGGCCGCCTCTTAGCACTCTTGAGCATGCTATGCAGCCTAAAAATTGGAAAAGTTCATCGAGAGTTTGGGATCTTGTTCAATACTTCAAACTTGGCCGACAGTTTTGGAGATACCAAACTGCCTTACAACACAACACAGGACAATGCTGAAAGCAGCCTGAGCCGAAAACCAGCTCGAGCTATCAATCTATTCAGCCATTTTGACATGCAGCCACGCAGCCACAGCATATACTATGCTATACATGTTTCACATGGTAAAATAATGCTGCTGGAAAATTCACAAAAAGACGGAAAGACTCCAAAGTAGAAAGTAAAACTGACATGCTCGGGTAAGTCAGCATTGAGAACAGACTGCAGGAGGTGTGGTGGCAATGCAGGTGGTCCATGTCTCACAAAGTGACAACCACCAGCGTCTCGCGGAGGGATGTACTGACAATATCCGCTAGGTGGACTCCTGCCTGCTAGCTCTAAAACATTCAACAAACCTACCGGATTATATTACAGCAGTAATTCCTCACTGGCATAAATTACCTATAAGGTACAAAGTATAGCAGTTTGCAACTAGCCTCACCACTATGGGAACTGACGTGCCATATGGGATCACAGAGTGTTTCCTGCCACCCGGCAGAGGTTATATTCCCAACCTGGAGAACCTCATGAATGCCCACTGACATGCAGCACATCAGCTATTCTACGGAAATAGTATAATCACATTTTAACATTTACAGTGCGGGAACGGCAATCACAAGCACAAAAATCTGCTCAAATTACACCACAGATGCAGTAACAGTAGATGTGGATCCACAATGTCTTTCAAAATCAAAGCAATTGTTCCCAAAATTTTGTGATAATTCATGCATAACATCTCAATAACAAACTGGAAAAAAAACAAATGCATAGACAGGCTTGTTTGCCAAGGTACCGGTAACAACATACTTGGTGGAGGTGTCGGGCATTTATCAGGTGGTTTCTCTGCTGGCAGTGGCACCAATTTAGTGAGGTCGTCGGTGTTGAGAGCAGAGAATACATCGCAGTCGTGCTCGGACAATGTCAACACATTATTTGGGCTACCGATGTCTCCAACCACTTGAGGCTGTAACACAGTCATTACACAGGTCACAGTAAACAGCCCAACAACAGTATGCTGTCACATACACCGAGCTACAAAGAAGGCAATCAATTCTGAAATATATATTTTAGTCCAGTGACAGAAAGCAAAAATTTGTTGTGCATGAAGTAACACTATGCACATCCAAATTAAAAGTAAACAGAAAATTTCAAACACACTATTCTGTCCGAAATAAAAATATAGTTTCTTAGTACACTAAATTTTTGACAGACTATTCTTTCATTAATAGTAAATTATTAAGACTGCTTACAAAAATAAAGCATTCGAGGTAAATTCAAAAAGGCTTAGGCTACTGATTCCAAAAGCCACCTTCATACGTACAGTGGCACTGCACATACATAAATGTCATTAATTATCTAGCAGATCTAACATGTACCAGGACCAGTTAAGCAGCTTCCTGCAGAAAGTCCAACGCACAACCAACAAAGCTGCAGCAGCTATCTCAAACTATTTTATGGAAAACAAATGACTGAAATAGGGATGTTAAACGAACTTAAATTTACGAACTTGCCAGCATTCTCGATGACTGATCAGTGATAAAACCTGCTCCCCAATAAAGCGAAATTTAGCTGACAGGGATGTCGTAAAGCGGTCCGATGCAAAAACACTCGAGCTGAAAGACGAACACAGGCAATTAATGAGCGATCTGCTGCCTGTGCTTCAGCCGCTGGGGCGCGAAGGGGGAGGGATGTGGTGATCGCCGGCCGGACCCGGCGCCATTTTCGGCCGATGACGGGACCCCATCGCCGCCTGTGGACGATTGACACAGCGGGCGGTGGTGCTCCCAAAACGGCCGGGAGAGGGTACGGGGGGAGCGCGATCAGGGAAGCACAATGGCCATCGGCCCCCGGACGACAGGCCGGGGAATCACCGCCCCCCCCCCGGGCGGATTGCGCGCATGAAATGGCGGGCAGCGGCCGGGTCTCCGGCGCACGTGTCGAAACACATGCTGGGAACACGATGGGGGGGGACGCGATCGCCGACCAGATGCCGGGTATGGGAGACCACAGGCCCACCGTCGGACGCGGCCAGATGATCGGCCGACATGAGTCACATGAGTCCGCCTGTCTGGCACATAAACGAAGTTGGAATTTAATTCAAATTTTTAAAAATGAAGGTCAAATTTAAGAAATAAACAAATTTAACATCCCTAGACTGAAAACAAGTCAACAAAACAGACTTCATAAGGATGACACTGCCATCGTCCATCGACCAGAAACTTGTACTGATGTACACCTTGTGGCACATTGATAATTGTAAACATTTCAGATTGGCTACAAAACATCAAAGTTACAAGATATTTCAATAGAAAATATCTTAAATGAACTAAGAAAAACATACAATGACAATACTTTTACCAGCATTGCTATCACGACAGCACAGGTAGCAATTTAGACAAGACTTCTTATCACAGTGATCATCATAGTTAGTTCTTAGGCAATATATGCTGCACATTTTGATAAATTAGCCCCAGAGTCTTTATGAGATAAAAGGACCATTAAAAGACAGTTAAGGTCACTGGCAATGATGGACATATCACACAATTACTACCTATGACTTAGCAACTACATCTGTTCCTTGTACTATTTCCATTAATGATAAGGGATAATGGTCAAACTGTTAATTCTACACAGACAATTCATATTATATGACACTTCTGCTGCAGAGACTGAATTTTATGTGCTAAGTTTTGTTTGCAAAAAAAAACAGCAACAGGGCAATCACATATGACAGACAGACTAAGATAGAACTACCACTTTTCACTACAATGCACAGTAATTACAAGTCCAATAACAATGCGATAAAGTTGAGAAAGCAATCTGCACCTTCGAACCAGTGGGATCTTTGTTTTCCATCCATCAAAACTACCAGAGAGAAACACATTTTGTCCTTCACCATGCCAACGAATCACAACGGGATGTAGTGATGTGGACATTACATCAGACTGACCAGAAGGCTCATCCGATTCATCACTACTTGGCTGCTGCAAACAATATATGAACCCGTTTTACCAAAACAGACAATGTTGATATCATGATATGATACTATATACAGTTCAGTCATCAAAAACATTCCAAAAATGTCTGTTGTGCAAAGAGGTCAGCTGTGACGAGTAGCAGAAACCCAACTTAAGGTTAACACATGCATCACAGCGGCCTGTGCACAAACTCTGTATGCATTGTGTGTCCTGCACAAGCATGAGTTGTGCGACGACTCACTGCATGATATCTTTCGCACAGTCGACGTTGCAAAACTCATGTATGCATCCAACGCCTAGTGGGGATTCTTCAACGCCAACGAGAGAAGATCTTTGCTTTCATTCGTCGCTGCATTCACACTGGTTTCTGTTCTCCAGATCTAGCCGACTTCCACGACCTTTACATTTCATCAGATGAGAAACTATTTAACAAAATTTTAACCTGCCCAAACCATATCCTACGGACACTCTTGCCACCACCTACTGCACAAAATTACAGTCTTAGAAATAGACCTCAAAATATACAGCTATGTGACTGAATTTCTCGAATACACACACACACACACACACCCGTTTAACGGCCCTTTTCCGGGACTACCCAGGTGAGTCGGTACCTGAAAGGTAAAACCAATCTGGATTTTACTGAAGCAAGAGACAGTGAGTGGCAGTGGCATCAGCAGGGACAGACAGATAGCCACGCCAGTGTGTGTGTGTGTGTGTGTGCGTGTGCGTGTGCATGTGCGTGTGTAAATACATCACATAACACTAGCAGTAGTATTAATTAGCAGCTCACCATGTCCCAACTGTCAAAAATAACGTCTGAATTTCTTGGACTACGAGAGTCTGAACTTCTCACACTGCGAGATGAATGCGTGTCTGATGGAGACTCGTCTCGGTCTTTACTGCGGTGTGATCTCTGCTGGACAGCACAGTCATCCATTCTGTGATTGACAACAGCAGTATCCAATGGATCTGGCTTCATCGCTGGCACTTCCGTGTTTCATGTGAATGAGATCTCTGCTGGTTATGCACGTTCCGACAAAACACATATGTACAAAATATATTACATTTTAACAGACTGCTGTGAAGTCCGATCAAACAGGAGGCAATTAGTTCAACAGACTGAACAGATCTGCTTTCACATTGCAGTGCAAGTTCCGTGGTTTGTTCGATCAGTCATACTGCTACAACACACAACAAAAGCTAGTTTTAAATGCATAGACAAATGTTAAGAACACGAAACATATGGAAAATATTGTCAAGTTGTCAAGACCGAAAATTATAATATGACGAACTGTCCACCATTCTTGCGACATGACCACCTTTTGGCAGGCCCAGGGTAAATATCAGTTACTGACAACTAACAAACTTGCGACAAGCCGGGCTGTCATTTACAGGATGCGCTTCTTCAACTGACCCGCCGAGCCATAGGCCTCCCCAGTGGGTTTTCTGGCTGGTGAGGCTACACAAGGTGAGTAACATTTAATCGACATGCACTACCATCAGACTACAATTAAAACAAAACAAGACTCAGTACACGGTGCTGTCAAGCAAATAACTGAAGCAGATCTAAACAACAATCGAAACAAATACCAACGCATTTGTGGAATCGAGACCAAAGTGCATAAACTCCCGTTAACTAACCGCCGATAAGATAAGCAAACTATCTAACACAGAAACTACGAAACACTTTTCCTAATATAATCCAACTAAAACAGCAAAATGAAAACCACGAAACTAGAAAAAGCAGGCAATACTGATATATGGCGTTGTTTACATAGCCACCGACACTAGACCGCAACCTCGCTACTACGTGACACACGGCAGTAGAGCACCTCTGCAAGGTACACACTTTTTATCACTGTCCAGGGTTATGTCCTAGAATATCGCATCGCGATGTCCAGTTGTGCACTAAACAATCATGTCGTTTTAGTTCAGATGTTGTGGTATTATTGCGTTCGTCAGCATCTGCGTTTGACGTGGTATGCATTAATAACAGAAATATGTTATATCGTCCTCAATGTGTTTAGCACTAAGTACTAGCATAACGGTGCTAGCATCAAGTACGTAACTTACTTACTTATTTATTGTCTGAATCTCCATATCGATGACAAAAAGTTTCAGCAGAGATCAGGCGACGGGCCTCGATCGTTTTGTGCCGCCCACTCGCCGAGGCAACGGCGTGCTGCCAGCAAAGTATTAGTGGCAGTGTTGCCACAGCTGGGTTTTTTCCACTAGATCTGGGTTTTTTGGTGTCGTCTGGGTTTCTGGGTATTTTTGTCAGTAACGTGGGTTTTTTCATTTAGTTCTTATCAATCAGGGCGTATTGCTGTATATTGTGTATAGAACGATCATTCGTCGTTATTCGATTGTGAAAGTACTTTTGACAGAAGGCGCATCCATATTACAGAACCAAACATTAATCAGCTGATAGCTATTCTATGTATTGCGAAAGTAGTGACGTCACTTTTTGTTTTTGTAAATCGAATTGTTGAATAGCA
>Ga0126330_10000277_pt1 | contig 11265 bp, 6 predicted proteins | sample InaspJWI91metaG_FD_97004 | JGI IMG/M metagenome (GOLD analysis project Ga0126330, IMG submission 97004) | Marine gutless worms symbiont microbial communities from Oahu, Hawaii - Inanidrilus sp. 2 OAHU.JWI-91 metaG | ecosystem: Host-associated > Annelida > Digestive system > Unclassified | place...
GTGCCTTCAGTGCTTTGACGCTGTTGGTTGGGCGGCAGGAAGGGCATCCGGCCTGTAAAAAACTTGAGTGGTGGGGTACTGGCATGGTTATCTGTCTGGAGCGAGATGCAGACTTGTATATGGCCCAGCTGATACCACTGCCACTCACTGTCTCTTGCTTCAGTAAAATCCAGATTGGTTTCACTATTCTGGTACCGGCTCACCTGGGTAGTCCTGGAAAAAGGGCCGTTAAACGGGAGTGTGTGTGTGTGTGTGTTATGGTATAATACAATCTCGCATTGTTGTATGCATTGTCTGTCTGCCATATGTAGTCAGCGGAGCGTTGTGTGTTTCAGGTTGGCTTTATTGACTACGTGGTCCACCCGCTGTGGGAGACGTGGGCTGAACTTGTCCAGCCCGACTGTCAAGACATTCTCGACACGCTCGAGGACAATCGCAACTGGTACTGCAACCAGGTGCCGTCGAGCCGGCCGGACTGTCGGCGTAGCGGCGGCGGCAGTCGTGGCAGCAATGTCAGCAGCGACGACGACGAAGAATTTGTGGACTGCGAGTCTTCGGCCGTTTCACAGTGATGTTGGATGGTTTTGATCCACTTTCCCAAGAGCCATTATTCCAAAAGTCCGGTTCCTAACCCTAAACCCTTGATCCTTGTGGCCCGACAATTGCAGCCGTTTGGAACTTTGGGCCGGTTCTACATTGCACTCGCTTCATTGTGGAATCTTAACAGCTCGATTGAGGATTGAATCTTCGGCCATTTCACAGTGACTTTACGTGAATCTGATCTGCTATTACAAAGGTCCAGTACCTCCTGCTGACCTGGAAACCTCATAGAATTTTGTTATCATTGAAAACTCCTGGAAGTTTATTTTTGACCTGGAATTTCTGGCATAACAAGTCAATTTATGTTGGTTCTGACGTCATAAATGCTGCAGTGCAAAAAAATGAATTTGTGTTATGTAATTTGCATTTAATAATTTGTGTTAGCAAATTGTCTTTGTGAAAGGATATAGCAGTTAACTGATCGACGTTCTTTGCAAACAGTGACCGAAATCTCCTGGAAAATCCTGCAGCTTTGAGCTAAAGTTTTAGACCAAAGCTTAATCCAGACCAAAAATCCAGTTTTAAACCAAAGCTCAGATTAACTTCAGTTTTAGAGAGCCCAAAACTTTTCGCTGAAACCAAAGTTTTAAACCTTTCGCTGAAACTCTAGTTTTAGATGCAACGGATGACGTAGATTATTTATATTACTTTATTTTGTAATCGATTTGCTGACACGTTGCAGCCTGAAATTGTTTTGTTCAAGTGGATAGTAAATTAATAGTTCGTCTTTCCTTACTGTTAAGTTGTTATCAGCTGATTGCTGTCAAATACCAGCGACAAGTTAAATATTTAATGTTTTGTTACGTCATGTGGTTTTAGCGAAAAGTTTTAGCGAAGTTCTAAGCGGAAAGTAAAGTGGTTTTTTGGTTTACAACCAAAGCTAAAGAGTAGAGTTTAAGCAGAGCTGCCTGTCTAAATGCATTATGTAAGTTCGGTTTAAAACTGTATTGTTCAGATTAACTTCGATTTAAAAGTTTAGTTTAAAACCGAAGTTAAGAGCGAACTTCTTTTTAAAACTAAAGTTTAAAACTGAACTGTGTTGTCACTTTACTTTTGCATATTAATTAGGTTTTAGACCGAAGTGTGGTTTAAAACTAAAGTTTTAGCGGAAAAGTAGTCACCCAGTGTGCCACATCGTGGAGTCCTGTCCTATCAACAAACTGGACGACAGTGGCATTTGCCGACTTCACTCTGCTGATGAAGCTGCTGTTCAGTGACTGAACACGTCATGCATGACATGACAGCAAGTGGACCTTCGGAATGACGGCCACATTAAATAGCGGGCCGGTGCTACATTGTGCTTGCTACATTAACAAACTTCACTTGATCGATGATCAAGGACAGGCCGACCATGTCACCATTTAGTCCCGATCCTTGACTTATGTTCTTGACTTTCTGTAGTCATGACCTATACACACAAACACCCGTTTAACGGCCGTTTTTCTGGGACTACCTGGATGAGCCGGTATCAAAAAAGTAAAAGCAATCTGGACGGTGAGTGGCAATGGCATCAGCTGGGCCGTATGCAAGTCTGCACCTCGCTGCAGACAGATAACCACGCCAATACCCCACCACTTAGTTTTTACAGGCCGGATGCCCTTCCTGCCGCCCAACCAACAGTGTCAAAGCACTAAAGTCATGACCTATATACAACATGCAAAATTCAAATTCGGAGGTCAGGTGGTTCAAATGTTAGATCGAAAGATAACGGACACATGAATGTGTCGGAATTTTTTAAACCTACTTGCTAATGCGGTTGGTAAGAAGCTGGCAAAATATTAACGCACTGAGAGTGTGGGAATTGAAGGCTCCGTCTGAAGCAGTGATAAGCATCTTTTCGCATGGATATTTCTCTTCCCAGGTGATGCTGAGGTATTGATATTTGTGTGTGCGATTGTGACATTCGCTGGTCCCTTGTTTGATTTTGTTTTTGGTTCTCGCTCATCGTCAGTTTGTGTGTTGACATGTTGGCATCTCACTGTTTTGTTGCTGGTTACTGAAATGATGTTTGCCAATCCAGAAATTAAGGACAAGAGAACCGTTATGGTGAGTGGTGTGTGCAAGCATGTATGGGGAATCCTTTAGATGGATTTACTCCCGGTGTCAGAATTTTTGAACATGCAGATTTAAACTTTCAGTAAAATTTATGATGAATTTACTGAAAATGGCTTTTGGTTTACTTTCATTTCTGTGCATCTGATTCATTTTGACCTAAAAGTTTGTGACGCTTCATACATGTTCTGCTTGTGTATGACCTCAGAAGCCTTTGAACACCTGTCACGTCTCTCTGAATTTATCCACAATTAGCAAAAAAAATATAAATTCTATCAAGAAGTGGTAAGTAAAGATTTGTACAGTTTAAATCACCGTGTAAAGTGAATCAGAGGCACTCGTTTAGCTGCTATGGCTGTTAAAAGCTGATCTAGAGATATGAGTTATGAGGTTTTTGGAATGAATCTTACCGGAGTTGGAACGAATGGAGGGAAGCATAAAATTCCGCATCATTGGTGCTATCATACAGAACAAATGGGATCAAAAAGACAGGTTAATGCGTGGAACGTGAAATTGGCAGAACAGGGTCAGTGCATTGTAGAGACAGGAATAATATCTGTAAGATGTGATGACATTGCCTGTATGCAACACCACTTGTGTGATAAATTGTAATCGTAAATTGTGTTGAAAATGCCCTTTTATCTTATGTACGAATCATAGTCTTTATTGTATTATATCAAGTCCAAGACAGCCATCTGTGAGACCACAACCGATATTATCGTCGCTATTTTGATGTTCTTCTGTTTACGTTGTGTAGTCGTTATGTTTGTGTACTGTTACGTTCATGACTCAAGTGTATATAGTGATTGATACACACAGTTGCTGATGCTAGTCCGATGCAGTGATCGTACATCTCTCATTGTCATAATGGATGCATGGAATTTATAGCATGTCTCGATTGTTTGTTTGCATAATAATATGCTAGGTATGTGTGTGTCTGTGACCAGCTGCTATAACTAAGGGCCGCTATAGTGAGGCGCTGCTTTTGCAAAGGCGAGGCTGACCAAATGGTGATGTTAGTGTCAGTTAGGATTATTAGGGGTAGGGTTTACTATAGCAGACCTTCACTATAGTGGCCCGTGAATAGTGCACGACGCTGTGCACATGTACAGTAATTTGTGTAATCATTCACCAAATTGAACCATAGTGTCATTGATTGTGGAAGCAGTGCCGAAATTTGGTGCAAATGTTTCAGGAATCAACTAAAGTAGGCATTGTGTATGGAATGTGGAATTTTTTGACTTTATGCAGAATTAAGCGATAAGCGGATGAGTGGACTTCACTTAAGGCTTGCCAAGCTGACGTCACAGGCGGCTGCTGGGCGGTGCTTATAGTAATGCTGTTATTGTTACTGAAAACCATGTTCGTGTTTGCTTACACTATTCATGGCAACATTTTAACAATTAGTCAGTGTTTAAAAGCTTACTGTGTATGTTTTCTTCTACATTAAACAATAGGCGTGTTCCGAAGATCTTGTTCTTCAGTGCTTTGACACTATTCATTTGATTGGCGGAAGTATGTAAAAGCTGCCAGTGCCACTTAATGCCAAAAGTTGTCTTCAGCAGCAAGTGAATTAAGAAAACTTGGGGAACTGCTAACCCACATTAACCTGGAATATCGCTGTTCAAATGGAGACAGGTACATGTAGATATTGGGACCCAATCTCTATCGATCCCCTTATCTGTGCTACTTCTCATGGTGCAAATATCTATAAGAGGATTCGGTGCTTTAACAAGACTGAACATACAGATTGCAGTGAGATTATTATTGCTGAGTAAGTATTGTATATTTATTTACTTATTTATTTATTTTTGTTTTCTCAGATGTACAGACATTTATCGTCTTATGTTATATTCACCCTGTACATGTCAGAGGGGACCACACACAGTGCTTCTAGGCATGCAAGCAGATGTGTAGTGTGTATTGTAAATAGTAGATATTTATTAAATAACTGTGTCCCAAAAAACGACCCAGGTGCTGACACTATAGCTGCGTGCTATATCCGTGTGTCATCCGATTCTGAGGAAACTTATTGATGTGTGCAACGCTGTTGCTGTCGGACCAAATCAGCATAATATGTGTTACATGCAGTGTACAGTGTTCTTTTTCTGTTTGTTGTGCTCTTGGATAGCGTCCGTGTTATCTGACATTATTTCCACATCTTTACACATTGTGACCTTTTTGCTGTCTGTAACATGGTTTAGCACATTTCGTAACTCACCGATATTGTCTGACTTCTGCATCTCGTTGTGAAAGTAGGTGTTATTACGTCGGTGCAGAGAGTTTAGGTCCAGTGCATATAAGGATTAAGCCAACCTTGATCTGGACCTCGACGACTTACTAGGTTGCAAACTGCAATCACTGTTTGCTCATCTCTCCTGTTGCTGCCATGCACGCAGTGATTTATAGCAGGTTATTATCGTTTGCTGCATCTTCAGGTTTCACAAGGTAAAAAACAGAGTGGTGGGGTGCTAGCGTGGTTGTCTGTCTGGAGCAGGGTGCAGACTTGCATATGGCCCAGCTGATGCCACTGCCACTCACTGTCTCTTGCTTCAGTAAAATCCAGATTGGTTGTACCTTTCTTGTAGCGGCTCACCTGGGTAGTCCCGGAAAAAGGGCCATTAAACGGGTGTGTGTGTGTGTGTGTGCATCTTCAGGTTTCAGAAGCAAATGTCCCTTGTGGGACGATCGCTTTGGACACATCATGCAGTTAAAGCATTTGGGTTTGCTTCTTACTCATTGGGGACGAAAGTTTTAGTGGCGTTTGTATTTGGTTTGCGTGCTCTTGGCTGCTGTATTCTCAAAATTTAAATATAACCATGTTACAGAAATAGTGGGGTGCCGGAAAGGTTGAGGTACTTTAGAGGAAGTAGCAGATTAGCAACGTAGGCTGCGGGTCTGCAACTTCACTTTGATGTGCAGTGTTTTATTTGATGTCATAAATAACATAACGTATACATTTATTAGGTAACTGACAAAACGCAGTTGCAGCATAGAAAAGTAGTGCACAGACGTCATACAAAAACACAGTTAACAATAGAAAGCACATAAGTGTGAATAAGTGTCAATGTGACTGGGAAAACAGCATGTGTGTAATAAAATTGCAGTCTGACAGATGAGACAGACGACCGGGGAGTTCTTTATTGTGGGCGGGTAGTCAGGGGGAATAACCGTGGAAGAGGGTGAAAATGGCGGGAGTAGGTGGTAGAGCATTCCAATTCCGGCAAAAAAAGTTTCAATTTGATTCTCGCTACCGAATCGATTTTTTCGATTCGATTCGTCAATCTGATAAATTTGCCGCTTGTACACTGATATTCAAATAGTAAGTTAGCAGTAATTATTATAGTATGCACTGCGTAACTGTTTTTTGTCGATGTTCTAAAGTATTAAACGCCGCAAACAATGACGTTAGCTTATTTTTTGGCTGAGACTATACAATAAATAAACAAGAAAACTGCATGACAGCTAGTGAATCGAAAGGCCGATTTTTTTACAAAACGAATCGATTCGCATAACGAATCGATTCAAATCGCGAATTGGAATGCTCTAGTAGGTGGTGCAGCACAAGTTCTGGATGATGTAGGACCTTGCGAAGTAGATTTTGATCAGCTAAATAACAGCATCTTCCTTCTTTGTATTGCTACCATGCTAGTGTAGAATGTGTTGACAAATATGATAGTACAGTAGCATATTCGTCATATCATGATGTCATTCAAACGTATTTCTTTAACTGGCAAATGGTTGTGCCATTTTGTTGATTAGACTCAAAGTCAGTTTTTGATGTCTTAGTGTGTTTTTGCAACAGGTCAAGTATTGTTTGTTTTGTGGGCTTGCAGAGTTTTTGTGCTTATTTTGTTAGGAGTGCAGCTGTTGCTATGTAGTCATTGCTGTATCTTACTACCTCGACTGTGGTCTGTCAGAATCCTCATCAATGCTGCTGCTGTTCTTGATTTGTGGATGCTATAATAGTGCTGTAATAAATGGTTTGCTTTGATTGGCTGGTAGTGTTTGTACAATAATGTATTGTTTGTAGCTGTTTTCAAGTGTTTACACCTTGCCACTTTTGTATCTTGCTGATGGTTGCTGTGACTTTGTCTTAAGCAAGTAGCAGGCGATATGACACAATTTTTTGTGGTCACTATCTTGTTGATATGATATGATATGATGCAACAATATAGTTTAACTTATGCTCAAAAGCTGACAGCAGTGAGCTTAATTTAATGCATGGAATCCAAAATAAAGAAAAAACTGAACAAAAATGGACATGCCTATGACCAGTAAACTCTATGAATAAGTTGGCATTACCACCAGCGTGGATGGCAAGCCAGTTGCCATAGCATGTTTAACAGTGGTATTGCAAAGCTTGTTACGAGGGTCGTTTGATAAATAAGTTATGAAATGGTGTGTTTTGGTTACTTTTTAAAATATCAAAAATCCGATATGTATGTTGTGCAGGAAATGTATTTCTTCATACACACACTTATTTTTATAACAATGACCTCATTATTATGACGTCACTTGTGCTTAAAGCACAGTCACACTGTGAAAAATTCACCCGCCGCCGCACCACTGGGCCTGTTAGGCCTAGGATTTACGAGTAAAATGAACAAAAATACGAGTAAATTTTTACCTGTTTAAAACTTCAAATGTAAACTCTTTTGGCACCATGTATTAATTTTTCAACATATCTTCCAAGTTTATTTAAACTTTTCCCCATCTTTAAACAAGTTTGTGAATGCCCGATAGGCCTGCAAGAAAAACGAAGTCGGCTGCTGCGCAAGCCACTGACGAATGGCCCATTGCACCTCCATATCTGAGACAAATTTCTGTCCACCCAGCATTTTCTTCATCAGGCCATTTATCACCATACACTGGACGCATTTCACTGTGAATAGCATTAGCATCGTCATTTAGCCCTCACTCAAAGAACGAACAACGGTGCGCTGCTGCGTGTGGGAAGATTAAGCGACAACGCTGCCATGTTAATCGTCTGCTAATGACGTCACGGTATCGTTATTGTTAAAACATTCTCACAGGGTATTCCAAAATAAATTTCTTACATAACGTGTATTTCGTTTTTTTTTTGATATTTTGAAAATTAACAACACTGTATCATTTTGTAACTTATTTATTGAACGACCCTCGTATTTGCTGCAGCATCATACAGGAGTAAAAAATGAGAGTGGTTGGTGATTTTTCTTTCTCAGTCTGGATAATTGTAGAGAAAAGTGGACATTAACTATTTACAGCTGTTCTGATGTCAGAAGTGAATGGACTAGTGACATCTGTTCATTTACCTGCACGACGTTATGATAGCATGGGTACTATAGCTATGACCCAGTATCTGTCTGTCTGTCTGTGTGTGTCTGTCACAAGTCAGTGTTCTGTCAGAGCTAGTGAACAGGTCCAGCTGGTTTCGGGCATGGAGGCTTCTTTCGACCAGTCCTACGTTGTATAAGGAAATTTCGGTATGTACGAAAATAACGGTACTTTTCTCTGGAACTTTGTCCCAAACTCCACACTTAGAAAACTTTTCTTCGGCATATCGATCATGGAAACGTGCTGTTGACTTAGCTTGACAAGGTGGATGGTCAGGGCGTGATAAAGTGGACCGTCGTTGATCAACTCAGTTGACAATACCCTTGAGCTTCGACAGTCGACCACTAGTTTATTGCAGTAGTCGTCAAGCTCTGTCTGCAGCACGATTCCGTTGCGCAGGTTTATTAGCTGATGTTTATTACATCACAGCATGACATGCATAATGCGTTCTCGTGTTTGTCAAAGGGTTAAGGTGTGGGGTTCTCCCTCACTGGGGAGGATGGGGTTTTCCCCATATTTCACGCTGTTTTCCAGTACGTTGTGGACGCCTATTACATTTGCTGCACCATTGTTAAATTTGGGTGCAGCTGTTGCCAAAATATGTACAATATCTCTCTCCCCCAAATTACTATCATTGTGTTTGACTTTCTTGTGTTTGAACCTGTGTGTTTTACTATTCTCCATGACATATTACACTTTTTCAGTGAATATTGTTTTTTGGTTGAATTTTGTTCTATACTTGTTGTTTTGTTTTTGATTGTATCCACCTGTTTCAGTGAAGTTTTGCTGGTGCTTGTTTTAACTGTTATTAAATGTTATTGTATGTGTTACCAGCATTAATTTGATGTAAGACATTTGTTTTGGCTGTGTTAAACCAACTTTGTGATAGTTATTGGTGGTTTATGCTGCTTTATTGGTGGATAATTTACTCGTTGTATTAACGCAACTTATAACACGAACTAGTCGTTGCTTGCACATCACTTTGCTTGTGTGATGCACATATTTTGCATTTTGTGTGATCCAGTTTTGCATATTTTGCAGACTAGCTATCAATCAGAATTGTTGAATTGTGGTTTATTTTGTGCAACTTTGCTTAAAGGATACATAAGTAATTAAGTATGGATATATTAGTAAGATGTGTTACAAACGGTGTAGAAGTATGCTCCGTAGCATCGTTTTTTAATTCTCAAACCACGTGGGGGCACGAGCGATACCTGTCTTGTGTAGCAGTTTGTTATTAGTTTGATACTGTTGTTGAGGTTGTGTTATATACAGAACAGCTAGTTCGTGATATGAGATCGTTTCCATCTCTGTGTTGCTGACGCTGTTAATTTAAGCTTAGCTGTTGGCATATTTGCAGCCTGGGTTATTGTTATTTTTTTTGTGTGAAATTTGATATTGCTGATTACTTCAGATGACCAGAGTTTACTCAACTAATGCAGTAGGCCAACTGTTATGTATGATTCGATATGTTACAGAAAATGAGGCTGTGCACTACTCCTTGCAAGGTATCCCACTAATGCTTTCCTTTCAGTACCTAGAAATGTCCGGTGCTAGCTAACTTGCAGCGTCTGCCGCTATGCAGGAGAAATTCATAATTGCCCCCACAGTGTATTGGTCCATGTAGAGCAGTCATCCTGCTGTGTGAGTCTGTCTGTGTGTCTGTCTCAACAATAACTGGACCAGTCTCCTAACCACTGCTTTGCTCCGTAATCACCGAATGTATGATTTGCTGTGTTCCACCGTCATAATAATTAATAACCGTAGATATGCGTCACATTTTGTGTAAATTGTTCAGCAGATTACACAGTCAGTTATGCTGTATAGAATGCAGTTTGTCGATATCGTGTCGTTTTTGAAACATGTCATTGTCATATGACTCTCATTTATTCAGGATTTCATGCACCAAAAATCAAAGTCAGTTCATTTTCGAGTTACTCAACAGCAAAAACAGGTCGCTGCAACACTGACAGTAAAAGGTGGCTTTGCTGTTGCCGCCTGTCGAACAAGTTTTGCAAGTGCAGGTTATTCTCCTTGCATTGCGGTGGGTCGGGAAATTTCGCCTCCCAGAATTGTCATTTCCCGTGGAGGGAACTGGAGCGCACGCAATGCATGATTCCTTCCCTAGGCACTACAGCCTGTCTACACGGCATCTCGAGCGGTTCATCCATTTTAGCACAGCTCACAGTCGTGGCCAACAGACGGACAGACAAGCACACACGCCACGGGACATCGGTAACAATAGGCCCGCATCTTGTGGTTTGCATCTTGTGGTTTGCGTTGCAATGCAGCCTTTCTGATACTTATCCTTAGGTAGAGCTGTTGATTTAATGCACTGCAGTATAACAGATACAGTCTAGGCCTACTTTTGATGCACACACTGGGCCTGACTTGTGTTTGGAGAAGTACGAAACTGATACATGTCTATCTACAGACTACAGTGCATATGAACAATTCCGTGTCAACAGCATCACTTGAATGCTAAAATAAACATACTACGTCATTAATACTAGATTAGCAGCAACATACTTAACAGCATTAATTGTGCTGTTAATTCTTTTTTAATTAAGAACCGAGGGTTTACTGTCTATCTTCGTGAAAATGTAGGTGGCTCTGAAAAGAGCCGGTTTATTTGTTGGTTGGCGTTGAAGTGTTAAGCGCGGATACGACGAGCCAGCTGGATGTCCTTGGGCATGATCGTCACTCGCTTGGCTTCCTTGAACTCTCCAGGGAAACAGCCCGTGGTCAGTGACTTGTTAATTAACAAAGCGATAAAGGGCGAAAGCAGCCCGCTCATGCCCGCCACGTGGGCGCTGGATCGAGCTGGCATGTCTTATTCGGCGCGGAGCTGGTCAGTTTCGCGACCTCGTCGACGGTGACAGCGGCGAAGTCGGCCAGTGATGACGTGACCCGGCGTGGAACGTCGAACAGCGGCGTCGCGACAGTAGACGCGCGGACGGAGTTCACCTTGTCCTTGAAATACTCGGCGAAATCGTCGGCACGAAATGGACTGTCGTCGTTACGGGCGGAATCACCAAGTATACGCCGTGGAGTGTCCGCCACAGCCCCTGAGTGTTGCCTTTTTTTGTACGGCGCTTTAAAATGACTAATCTAAAACATAGTAGGAGCCTAAAGAAAGAAAGACTACAACTGAACTTTCTGCACAAAACATGACACGATACGATACGATACGAGATGCTATTTTAACGTGCGCTCGAAAGCCGACATAAGTCAGCTTAATCTACCGCACGGAACCGACAACTAAAAAAGTGTAAAAACAGAAAAAAACTAAAA
>Ga0126330_10000278_pt1 | contig 11241 bp, 5 predicted proteins | sample InaspJWI91metaG_FD_97004 | JGI IMG/M metagenome (GOLD analysis project Ga0126330, IMG submission 97004) | Marine gutless worms symbiont microbial communities from Oahu, Hawaii - Inanidrilus sp. 2 OAHU.JWI-91 metaG | ecosystem: Host-associated > Annelida > Digestive system > Unclassified | place...
AAAAATCCCCGGTTTACGGCGTTTTTGGACAGTAACCTCCACACCCGGCTAGCGATCGTAACCGAAAACGAACTTGGGCTTGCTTTCCCCCCTAGGAATCTTCTCAAAAAATTTCGTCCAGATCCGTCCACGTTTTATTTAGTTATCGTGGTAACAAACAAAGAGACAAACAGACAGACAGACAGACAGACAGACAAACCAACGCCGGTAAAAACATAATCCTTCGCTTTCGCGGGGATAAAAAACGTTCATAAACGTAATACAAAACGTTACCTCTTCTTAGTGCAGTTCAACACCACGCCTGCATGATGCCCAAGAAATGGCCTTCAAGGCAACTCGGAATATGCCATTCAGTTTAGTTTTGCAGAAGCTGTGGTCGTTTTAGGCTAGCAGTGAAATCTTCAATATTGTGCTCTTCATGGTCTCTTACATTACTTTTACATTACGTAAAAACGTTTTTTACATCTATGCTGTTGGCCGTGATGCAGATCGAAACGCGGTTAGCTTGCTTTCAGTGCTTTGGCGTTGTATCTGAGAGTTTTTAAAATTTATTCTACATTTTGCATGCTGCGGCAAAAAAGTATTCCCCTAAAATTTTAAACAAAATTTTACGCGCCTATAGGGTCTATTGTGTTCACATCTGTGCAACATCACAAAATTTTATTCAGTTATCTTTAATCTTGACAAAGTTATGCCATATTAAGCGCGATCGTCTAGTGAATTTTTATATAACTTGAAAAAACACGAAAAATGCGATATCTCTGCAACAGTTTGACTGGTCTCCACAAAATTTGACGTGATAACGCAGAACGTGTCTCTGAAGTGATTGGCTGTTAAAAGCAAGTAACTAGACGGAGTGTAGCAGTTTGTCTCACCGTTGCAGGAAAGCACGCGGCAGTCAGAATCGGAACGGTCGTTACTAGTCAGTGGCATACATTAAATTAAAGTACATTGATGATAGGCTAAAGCAATCGTAAACTGATGATATTGCAGAGCTGCAGACGAATTGATTGTTTGTCTCCGAGACGCTGTCAACAGCGAGTGTGGACGTACGGCAAGCGAATTTATCTACACGCTACAGACGATCAACTTTTCTCCAGTGAGACTCGCCTTGAAATGTACTGAGCTGCCAAGCGAACATGACGGTAAATATTATTAACTTACTTTTACTCCCGCGACGCTTTGCTATAGCGCGGTATTATCTGTCACCCGACAAAGGTGGACGCTCAGAGCGTGATAAACTGGACCGTCGTCGGTCAACTAAATTGACACTACATCCGAGCTCCGACGCTCGACCGCTGTAGTTTATCACAATTATCGTCAAGTTCTGTTCACAGCACGATTTTGTCGCGCGGGTCAATTAGCGACAGCTGATACTAGTTACTGAATGATGGCAACTATTTTCCAGCGCGACGCTATGCTGACGCGGGTACTAGCTATGACCCTGTGTCTGTCTGTCACAAGTAGGTGTTCCATCGAAAGGGCCGGACGGATCGAGCCGGTTTTGGGCGTAGGGCTTCTTTCTGTCTATCCTACATTGTTTTGTAAAAGAAATTCAAGTAACTACAAAAATAAGATATTTTTTCTAGGACTTTGTCCTAAGCTCCGGACTTTAGAAAATTTCGCCACGGCATCTCGAAACGTGTTTAAAACTTAGCTCGACAAAGGTGGACGCTCAGAGCGTGATAAACTGGACCTTCGCTCATCTGTCGACGAGTTTACCTGCGACGGTCGACCGCTAGTTTATCACAGTGATCGTCACGCTCTGTCTATAGTCTACCGCACGATACCGTCGCGCGGGTCCGTCTGCGATAGATGATACTTGTCCTGCTATTGCTGTGCACTGGACACACGATTAGCAACCAGGTCGCGATGACTGCGTGGCGTCTGCAGCAAAATTGAGATATATGATACGCCCGCGATATTATGTCTGAATTGGATGCGAATGCATCTTTTCTGCCGTCACTGAAATATTGACTCAGTAACGTCGTCGTCTCGGGTTCTGCGTCCGTTGACACATACGACAGATGTCTCTTTCCAGTTATTTCTATCTCATGGAAAGTACGTTAACTGTTGTCATTCAGTCTATTTTCGCACCGAGACCAGTAGACGATTTTAAACCGATAAAACTTTAGCTGTTCTATTTATTCGTTGCAGTCAAGGTCATAGAATGCGTTTTGAGAGAATTAGACTATTGTCGTCGATCGCGTTATTACCGGCCGTGTTAGCGGGAAAGATATATTGCAATCGGTCGTGTCCGTCCGTCCGTTTCACTCCATAGCTTTTGGAATGAATAACCATCGACTCATGCAGGCCGCCTATATACATGTACTAGCGCCTAGCACAGCATACAGGGCTCCATGGAAATAACTGACTTTTGACCTTGATTGCTTGCGTATGGGTCATGATTGGCGCCCGCCGGCTAAACTCGTTGCGTCGCTTGTGTTCAGCAGACTGGACTATTGTAATGCAATATTAGCTGGCCTTCCTAGAACTACCATAGCACCATTGCAGCGAGTACAGAATGCCGCAGCCCGTCTTGTTGTGCGTCTTGGTCCACGTCACGTGATCGCGAGTCTGAAAGACCGTCACTGGCTACCCGTCGAACAGCGTGTTCAAATTATGTCTGCTGATGCATCAAGTTCATACAGGACGAGCGCCATCCTATCTTCACAACTGCATCACCGCATCAGCCGACATCACTTCACGTCCTCGTCTGCGCTCCACTAGCAGTTGACGTTACGAACGCCAGCGCACGCGTCTCAAGTTCGGAGAACGTTCGTTTTCGTGTGCCGGACCAACAGCTTGGAACAGTCTGCCATCATCACTGCATAAACTCACTGACACTAAGACTTTCAAACGTCAACTAAAAGCCTTCCTTTTTCAACAAGCATACCAATAGAAGTAACATATGTCTGCTGTGCTTAGGCCATACATTTTACGTTGCACTATTTTGTATTCTTTCTACGATTTTTAACTTTTACCCGTTTTTTTCTGTTAGGCCTGTCTTTATCCGTGTAAACCGCTGGTCAGTGTTCTTGTAAGCGGACTTATCTATGAACTATGAACGTCATTATGGCAATGTCAAGCGCTAGGGTAATGGTCAGGAAATAGCAGGAATATTCACGCGGTTGGTCTGACCTCGGTCCTCAAGCGGGGGCTGTTTGTTTGCTAGTTCAAAATCGAATCGTTGCAGGCTATGCATTCGAGGCGGGTGAAATCCTCCCATTTCGGTTGACTATCAGCTGATCCATCTAGGCTGCAATGTATATCGGACGTATAGCGCCGGGAGTACATGTACGTTGTATGGGTGTCAGTGGACCTCGCGATGTTGCGCGACTATCGGAGGGAGGGAGGGGCGAGACTTGAGTGATGCGCATAATAATCAGTCGATATCTTCTCGCTATAACGGCGCGAGGAGGTATTTGGACCGCAACACTGAATATACAGTATTGTTTGATCCTGGTTATGAACGTACTAAAACGTATAAAGTAGGCAACTTTTAGGTAAAAATTAAAAGAAAGTGACCATAGCAGATTATATCGATCTCCAGCTCTCCCAAAACGCTATAGAGCGGGTGACTTTAATTAAATTGCATTATGTTCTTGAAGCGCATGTGTTAAATGAGACCAAACTCTCGAGACCGTGACCAAAACCAAACGTTTGGCCTCTGTTTTGACACGGTTCTAAATTGTGGTGTAACGCACGTGATGAATGCACGCACTCGTCTGTAGCCAATGCCAGTCAAGCATGATCAGTTGCACCACCATGCACTTCACACGGACGCCGTCAAAAATGGAATAGAGGATTCGCAGTGGACTGTTATTTCGACGTTCCGAGCACGCCGGATTCAGCCGCTAACTGATAAGTTTCCATGGCAACCTCTGACGTCACGCAGCGCTATCGATGCGCAACGGCCGTGCCACTTGCAAGTTATCATCACAGCGCATCACGCACACTGTGGCACCCCCACACGACCCCTATTGGACACCCTCCCACCGCTCGCCCACACGCCACGACGACGAATGAAATGGCATTTGCTGACGACGTCGTCGGTGCTTTATTGTGATGCGTTTGTGTCGTGACTTTTTCGGCGTCGATCAAGTCGTTTCTGTTGATTCTATGACCGCTGCAAAGCGTTCGCTCGCGACACTTTTACGAGCGTGGTTCCTCTGCAATGTTCGCGAATCCAGCGCTCTCTGTCCGCGCCTTCGGCGCTCGATCCCTTTGCAACGTTCGCGCATTCGGCGCTCTCTGCTGTATGCTCCCCACCGCTGTTATTGCTATGACGCCACTGCTGCTTTGACGTCATAGCAACAACAGCAGCGGCGTCAGAATGTGACTGCGTGATCGACGTACAGTGGCAGTTAGCTTGTCAATAATGTAAGTTCTATGAGATTCCTGTCTGTCGCTCGGGTGGCTCGGTAGCCGAGTGGTTAGCGTGCTGGACTCGGGCGCAGAACGGCCGGGTTCAAATCGCAGTCGCGACGCTGTCGGGTAACAGTCTTAGGCAAACTGTTCACACCCATTGTGCCTCTGTTCAACAAGAAGCAAACTTGGTAGCAGCCCTCTTAAGGGTTGCGGGGGTAACTGCAGGCCTGGCGGAAAGTAATGGCAGCCTACCGCCGGGTTTATGACTCACGTCACCTGCACGCTGACTGCCAAGAACCGGGATCAGCTACGGAACCCTATACGCTCGGTAATCGAGTATGGGCTACCTTTACCTACCTTTTACCTGTCTGTCGGAATGTCTCTTTCTGTCCGTTTCTCCGTATCCTCGAGTCTATGTCTATCCTACTTTATCACATTATGGTCGAGGTGAAGCCAGAAATACCGAGTATTTCATTCAAAAACATTTACTTTTGTTCGACCAACTGATAATGAGACAATTATTCGATTATTCGTTTGCATTCACAGGTAGTCGACGACTCGCAAGTTGTTCATTAACAAGTCACACGCAAAGACATGGATTTATCAGCTTTGTGTTGCTTCCTTTCAGAGTGCAGTTTCTATAGGAAGTGTACACTGTCGGCCGATAATATGCTTTCTAGAAAGTAGGCCTAAACCGAAAGCTGTTGCTCGACATGACAAAACACGGAAATTGCATCCTTAAATTTAGATGCTCTGTGGTTGATTTCTTTGTGAACTTGTTTATTATAACAATTTTAAGCTTAAACCTCCAATATTTCAGTTTATCACTACTGTGTTCATCTTGTTCATGTTATCAAGTTGTCTTTGCTATTAATGTCTACATGTAGTATGTATGTTACGTAGGCCTATTTTACTGCGATGTAAGTGGCCGTTTGGTCCTTTTGCTTTTCATAAATTGATTGATTGATTGATTGATTATGAAACGCCCTCGTATCATGTTCTTGGTGCTCTATCAAAAAATGTCGCCATGAAACGTCTCATTACTAGTAGTTTTTCTCGTTATGCTGATCCTCCAGCGGTAAGCGTATTGCATCGGTATTGTGTGAATGTGTGTGTCCATCCGTATGTCTGTATGTCTTGTGAAGCATATACTCAAAGTGACTCACTAGGGGGCGATTCTGCCCGAGAACCGATATACTTGTTGTTGTTGTTGTTGTTGGTTGCTAGGTAACAGAATGCATCAGCTGACTGGAGTTTTAGCACTAGCGTTTATCTTTCTGATCGTCGGCGTCGTCGTCGTCATCGTGATTTCACTCTGTGTTCATCGCCGCCTGGCGAATAACGGCGAGACTACGCGGTGCAGAAGTAAACACGATCAGTCACGTGACAAAATGGCGACTGCTCACGTGACCTCGCCAAAACCGACTCCGGCGACTGTCAATGACCCTTGAGCGTGACCTAATTTATTGTTGTCAATCAACAAGCCAAATATCTAGGTCAGAGGTCATTAAGTACAATAGTTATTGTCCACTGACGTAGACGCACACATACCCGACTAACTCCTCTACTTGGACCACTTAGGTGTCGTAGTCAATAGTTGGAAATATTTGAAATATACTTTCAACGAAACAATATAATTTATTGTGCAGCTAAAAACTGCGTCAGCTTTTGGGGACTTAGTTTGAGACTTCTTGCCAAAACTTCGATCCTGAATCATATTGGTGAAATGGGAAAATCTGCTCCCAAACCTTTCATCGCTATCTCCAATACGAGAGTATAGTTCCTCGTGAAAAGTGGTCCTAAGCTCTGAGCTTAGCCAATTTTTCAGTTTTTTTACAGTCGCGCATGTTTTACGCAGTTCGTCTGCGGCGCGGATACTTGTAGGCCTACACTACAAACCCCTAGGCCACACTAACACAGGTCTCATTAGCTAGTTTTGGCTGTCATTTGTTGGGATAATTTATAACAACACACTGTAGCATCAAGGTCCGCAGTTTGTTACACAGAAATATTATATATAGAATGGGAGAAAAAGTGCACCGAAAGCCTACGTACGATATTATGCGATTATGCGAAATAACAGTAAGAACTAAGAAAGCCTTCAACTTATCGTGCACTAAAGCGCCTTGTCCAATCCATGCAGTACCGTTGCGTTGTCCGATATTCCAATGCTTATCTTCACGGAAGCAGCTCAAAATTATCAGCCCGCATCGCCGCACGTAGAACTATTCCGACGCACGTACTGACGTCACGTGGTCTGTCTGTGTGTGGTGACGACCGTGAGCCGTGCAAACATGGCTGAATCGACCGAAATGCCAATCAAAGGGCAGACTCATGTGGTCCACAGGAACCATTTATTAGACGGGAATCACACTGGCGCCACATGTATAATACGACAGATCGATCATTGTAACCGCTGCGATGCGGGCTTCGGCTACCACTACAGTGTAGCATCTTGTTCACAATTCTTCAATGATACCCGATGAAATTTTTTCGCGTCACATGTGATAAGCTTAGTGACACTCATATGCTACTGACAGTTTCAAAACGAATTTACTGGTGAGTTGTAAGGCGAAAGATTATTCTGGAAACCGGTTAGCATAGGGCGGCCGAGTTACTGGCAAGAATAGAGCAGCACACTTTTCTCTTTGACTTACAGTATCAATTAGGCTGCCTGTTTTTGCGACGTTCTGTACAAATGCCCATAGGCCTACACCGTGTCCCAAAACGTCCACCTTTTATTTTTTGAATAACTCTGTCAAAAATTAACTGATTTTAATGATTTTGGCATGTTAAATCCTGAGAATTTGAGATGAAAATCTTAGAGATTTGTCCACCTCACCTGTCAGATGTAACCACTTTACCTATTGTAATATTGTAATATTCTCGTAACGTGGTTAACTTTCCGAATCATTTCACCGTGATGATTTGGGAAGAAATTAGCGGCAGAATGACAGACTCGATGTGTACAGTATATGTATAGGCGTATGTAGTTTGCCCGTCACCAGTTTATATCAACAGCTATCGTACAACAGAAGCACTAACATTAACACCGAACCCTCCACATCGAGTATACCGTATACTCGCAGGCACAGAACGCTGCAACGGGCATAATCCGGAGGAAAATACGTGTTTATAGGTAGAATTAAGAGAAAACTGGAATGCAGATACACGTTGTTATTATTGTGACTCGCGGAAATTGCTAGTCTGTTATTTTCGGTTGAAACATATATGCGATTTCTGTGCTGTGTGGTAATTATGGCTGCATTTGAGTGATTAGGTCTTCATGTGTATTGCTGAAATTCGGGCGTAGTGACATTGACGTGTTGGCCTAATGAATTTAGCGAATGGCGTGTGAACGGTTCGGAATATGCTGTGCAGTGAAATAAATAAGATGCCGAAAAGAAATAAACGGAATGTCGGCGAACAATCAAGTGAGGCAAAATTAACATGCGGACTGCAGGCCCAAGGACGAATGACGCCTCTCTGCAAAACACACACAGCACACACGTCAACACTGGACAGCTGCAGCAATATTTAATGCTGTTATTAAAGTAAATCAAGTCTTGTGTTCAGCCTCGTGACTGATCGGCTGTCAACATGATACTGTCCGCAAATGCTGCTGAGGGCTGGCGCCTGCTATCGATCTGATATCTTCTGCCCGCGGGGCACTCAGCAGCAAACCCGCCACACGCTGCTGCTGCTGCTGTCGATCGATGGGACAGACAAACTCGCGGATGGACGGAGGACGTCCGACTGTTTCATAGACTCTGCGCCGGGTAGTGTCACAAAAGTCACTAAAGTTGGACTCTCAGAAAGAATGAAGAAACACGTCTTGGCGCCTTTGAGATGAAAGGAGTGAGAGAGATTCTGCGGGTTTCGTGGACAACAAAGGAAACAACTGAGTGGGTTCTTAACAAAGCTGGGGTAAATAGGGAACTGTTAGACACCGCCAAAGCAAGGAAGCTAGCATACTACGGTCACACCATGAGGAAACAAGGGAGTTGCCTGGAGAAAAAGATAATGCAAGGAACAATGCCAGGTTGCACGCAGGCGAGGTAGACCTTGTATAGCCTGGATGGACAACATCAAGACGTGGACAGGACTCTCCGTGGAAGAGTCAATCAGAATGACAGAGGACACAGATATAATGGAGAAAGTACGTCCATGGTGTGGCCAACCCTCGGATCGAGGACGGCTAAAGAACAGAACAGAACAGTGTCACTAAATAGGACATTAGTACATCGCTTTACAACGGATTCGTGTTTAACGCCTGTTCACACCGCCGACGCGACGAAGCGGTCGAGTTTCGTCGCGTCACGGTCACCGATCCCACCATCCAGACTACCAGTGCTCGCGGCCCGTGTTCACGCGTGCTCAATCCACGCCATCCGTAATTACGGGCGGCGTTGACGGCTGTTGACGGGCCGTGATGAACAAGGGGTAATTTGGATACAGCACCCTGCACCCATAAACACCGCAGCTTTCCGGATTCTTTGAGCGGGTTGTCCACGGCATTTCGGTCAAACAGCGACGTTTCTTTCTGTTTGATGGACAACATATAGCTTATCCGATCAAATTCAGCGTTCATACTAAAGGGATTTAGCGAACGATTTCTGGGGTGATATTTGTTACCTCGTAGTAGAGAAGTGAGGCGAAGCAGTTAGACTTGCTGATACTGCTTGCGAATTGCTCCGCCGAGAATGCAAGCCAATATGATTCCGACCACCTATACACACAAGCTGCTAGAGCAATCGTAGCAACAGCTCGCATAGCCACCGCCTCGCAGATCGATCAGTCGTGTTCGACAGGTGGCGCCAATGTGCACCCCATATCTAGTAATGGTTTCTTGGGCCAACGGAAGTCTGCTGTTTAAACGACATCTTGATCGGTTTAGCCGTTTTTGCTGGGCTCACAGTTGGGCCAGGCAGTGAGACAGACACACAGACAGACCACGGTACGTCAAGACGTGCGCAGGAATAGCCCGCATCTAGCACGACATGCGGCGATGCGGGCGAATAATTCTCATTCTAACGAAGCGAAAAAAACGCAGCCTACCGACTACGAAGGTAATTGCTATTATATTATTTTATTTTTTATATGAGGGTTACCACAAAACGACTAAATTTGATTTTAAGCGGGCATGGAACCGCCCACCCAAGGGAGACCTGCATGCCCCTGGAGTAAACGTCATTTAGATTAACGTTGAAGTTGAAGAAGCGAATAAGAGTAAAGATTGTTAGCAGTGTTTCCCACCAGGGTTGGCTATTCACAGCACTTGCAGTGCTCTTGTTTGCACTGGACAGGACGTGAGAACGAAATACACAATGGCGTACATAATGAGCTTCAGGCAAACAAAAAGGCGTATTTATCAATGTTTTATGCTTTTCGATGAAACCACAGTTATATTATGTGGACGACGGAATATCAGCGACCTGTATGCAAGCGAAGACGATGGTGATGGCCCCGATGATGGCGATATTTTTTCGGCTCCATTCAATTAACTGATCAGCACAGCCCTACAAACAAACGCACAGTCACAGAGAGAGAGAAATAATATAGCATACCAGCTGCTTCGACGCTAGATCCACCCCGTCTACAGGGTGGACAAAAAAAAGCGGGGCCACAGACTCATGACCACAATTCTGTCAAATGTTAACCGATGTAAAAAAAAGTTTTCACTGGAAGATTCTTTAGTAAATTTGAAGTTAAATGGATATTAAACAGCCCGCCGCACCTTGCGTATGTTGCTACACTACCTCGTGAAACATTAATGTCAGCAAAACAAGCCATTAACGACAAATTACAATGTAGTGTAGCTACATACTTAAGATTTGGTGGGGTTGCTAATTACCGAAGTAAGAAAAGTTTATTGCTGAGTGTGCGAGTGAATTTTTTTTATCGGTGAATATTTGGCACAAAGTTACAAGCAGGAGCGTGGTTGTCTCATGCACTTTGCGCGCCTGGCCAACACACTGCTTGAAGCTCTATAGCAAAGTTGCGTTTTGTCAACTTTTTGTACTAACAGACGACTCTGAGCGTGTACCTCGTCGTGGATGTTCTTGGTGTTGTTGGTCTTGAGCACTTTGCCGGCACAGTTGGGCTTCGACGCGTCAATGCAACACGAGTCGGGCACCGTCTGGTTCTTCTTGAAGTCGTCGTTGTCCGCCCAGTCCATGTATGACTCCACGCCGCAGCACTCCAGCTGACGAGATACAGTACATAGACGATCAGTACATGGAACGGTAAACACATAGACAGCTGGCAAAACTGGTTACTCGGCGCCTGCGATTCGTCATCCTCATGACCGACACTCGGCGCGTTCAACGCTGCATAGTAATAATAATAGTCGTAAAAGACAAGCACAGCAAAACAAAGCCAAGAATTTGTGTAGGCCTACAATTTGTGTGAATGCAAACTCATTAAATACAAAACATTATAGCGACTAAAGAAATACATGTATGTTCCCAGCTGCCACCTTGGTTGGATGAACAGGAAGACAGGACAGCACGCTGATGTCAATATCTAATCAATTCCGCTTTTCTTTCGTTTATCTGGGGTTGCCAAAATCGGCCCTGATCGCTATACTTAAGGCTGCTGCTGGTAGCGTCTCTTTCAGTTCTTGGCTACGACGCTACCGCATGTCGTCTAGCCAGCGAGGCAAATGAATGTGCTGAACGCGCACTAACGGTCTCCTGCATGCGATCCCAGGTGTCGTGAACTCCCGGGTTGTCGTAGTTCGGAATCGTACTCTTCATGTTGTCGCTCAGCAACTCCTCCATCTGTACACGCAGCGTAACAACGCATATCAGCAGGGGCGGTTCTGAGCCAAAATATTTGAGGGGGCTGGTCCCTCCCCTCACTTTCCCC
>Ga0126330_10000279_pt1 | contig 11239 bp, 12 predicted proteins | sample InaspJWI91metaG_FD_97004 | JGI IMG/M metagenome (GOLD analysis project Ga0126330, IMG submission 97004) | Marine gutless worms symbiont microbial communities from Oahu, Hawaii - Inanidrilus sp. 2 OAHU.JWI-91 metaG | ecosystem: Host-associated > Annelida > Digestive system > Unclassified...
AAAAAATACTACCATTGTTTACATCTGCCTACTGACATAACCCAAACCGGTTATCCCCTATTACTGACTCCTGACCCCACCCGTAACCCCAATAATCCAAACCCTAATCACAGTAAGCCTAACATTAACCGTAAACGCTAACCTATAGCTCCGAACCCTAACCCTAACCGGGGATGTAGTATTTTTTTCGGGACGGAGGTGCAGGTGTGCAGGGAGGCAGATGTGCGGGGGCAAATGTCCAGCTGTGCTAGATGACGTCGTGGTCGCAGGCGAGGTAGTCGGCGACGGTCGACTTGCGCACGGCCGACACGACAATACACGAATAGACCACGTTCAGCGTCTGCAACATGCCAGCGACAACAATATTCATATGCAGTATTGTTTGCGCTGTTGCTTACACGAAGTGGCGTAACAAATAAATTGCCTGCGCCAAAATCTATTTGCGATTGTCACTACATTCTTTGAAGCCCAAATTTCACTTCTACGAGTTGCTTTGCACAATCCAAAACAAACAAGACAACTTGGGCTTCTCGCGTTAACTGCGATTAACTACAAAATTTAAAGACGCGCGGTAACGTCCACCGTGATGAAACTTTTCGTAGATTATAACAAAATGGTGTGCTAATGCATAGCATATCGTATTAAGTCCATTAGGCATACTTCGACTTATCACGGAGTTGTACAACCATGCAGTTGTACACAACGACCACAAAAATCTGCAACAAATTGTACAAGAAATACACAACACATCGAAATAACGGAGTTTGAAGCGCAAGTGTGCGCTGCCTGCGTTTAACCATACCAAGAGACCGTTCGGGAAGAACGTCTCCGAAATGGCCTATTTTGTGTCAGGTGGGACGCGAAACGTCAACTCGACCGATCACTCTGTGCACCTGTAGGACGATGCTGACGTAGACGTAGCTGGCGAGGTACTCGTATCGTCGCAGCCACGCGACGACGGCGCCGTAGCAGCCGCCGGTCTTGACGTTGGCGTCGTCGCCCGACTCCGACGCGCCGCCGCCGCCGCTCAGTAGCGCCTCGATCTGGCACTGAGTCTCATCACGGTAGACCGACCGGCGACGCGCTCGTGGATTGGCCGATTCCGATCGCAGACCGGTCGGTCCTAGTCGAGGATCGGCCGATCCAGTACCCGGATCGGCCGCCCGACTTGTGGACCAGGCTGCCCTGATCGTAGAACGGTCGTCCACCAAGGAATCTGCCAGTATTTAACCTCTGTTCTCTTTATGTAATCAAGATGAACGGGGTTATAGGCCTAATAATTTATCAGAGACATATGAACTTAATCTTAACGCTTAATCTGGCACTGAGTTTCGTCGCGATAGACCGGGCGCCGCGGGTCCTGGATCGGCCAATTTGGGTCGTAGATCAGCCGGTCCCGGTCGTGGACCGGCTGACCCGGTGCGCGGACCAGCTGGTCCGGGTAGTAGACCGGCCAGCACGTGTCACAGAGAGGCCGACTCGGGTCGCAGACCCTCCGACCCGGTCATGGACCGGCCGACTCGGGTCGTGGACCGGGCGGCGCGGGTCGTGGACCCTTCGAACCGGTCAAGGACCGGTCGATCCAGGTCGTAGACCGGCCGACCCGGGTCATGGATCAGCCGACCCGGGTCGTGGACCGGGCGGCGCGAGTATTGGACCCTTCGACCCGGTCAAGGACCGGTCGATCCAGGTCGTGGACCGGGTGGCGCGGGTCGTCGTTGAGCAGGACACAGCAGGACGCCGGGACGGTGAGGAGACGAGTTCCGCTTTCGCGTCTCAATCGAGTGGGTCGCTGTGGCGCACTGTACTTGTCGGTGACCTGTGTAGAAGCGTGCTTTCTACATCACGCAGCTTCATTTCACGCAGATGGACCCGCGCGACCCGCTTCCTCGCGCGCATTGTGCTGTATATAGACGTGGACGCTCAGTGTGACAAACTGGCTGTCGACCGTCGGTCCAGTTTATGACACGTTTTACAGTAGCGCTGTAGTCGACGGTGACCTGATGTCGCAGCGTGCTCTTCACTCCAGGACGCCGGGACGAAGGCGCCACCGGCGAACGTGGTGTGGTAATTGAGAACGTGGTGTGGTTGTGAACACGTGGTGTGGTTGAACCAGGCGCTGTGGAGGTAGTCGCGAGGTCCGTCGACGCCGCAGCAGTTTAACTACCGACCACGCACACACCGCACAACGTACAGTCAACGGCGTCTCTTTCAGTGGCGGTCTGGCGTATCGGTTATTAATTTCTCTTACCCCTTTCCATTTAAAGCCCGGGAGGAGTAAAATTCCTTAATGACATCAGTTCAAATTAGAACAGTAAAATGCCTGGATATTATTCATGAAAATATTCCTTTACTGCAGTTGTATAACCACAAGGCGTGTGGCAGACGGACAGACAGGCGGGCAGATAGGCAGGAGAACTATGGATCGTAGATGTAAAATAACGCTGGAAAAAAATTAAAAACGTAAAAAACGTGGAAAGATAAGGAAAAAACTTTTAAAACGTGATAAAAACGTTATACATCGTCTGTCGTTGTAATATTAAGCTACATAACGCAACTTCCCACATAGTGTGCTACTGTCTGTGCTTATTGGATTGTATTTTTACCATGCTATGATGCTGCGTTTCCCAACTATTTTGAATAACGTAGCAAACGATTAAACACTTTTTAGTTACATTTGTTTTTATAATACAAAACGCTCACATAATAAAAAAACGCAAAAGAAACGTTTTTTTCCATCGCATCGGTGAGTATACTGGCGCGCAACGTCCTTCGCGCGTCCAAAAACAAATGTCAAAAAATAGAGAGGAGGTCAACTCGCTGACAGTGAACTCAACTCACCGAATTTCTCTTACGTGGTACCAGCGTCTTATGAAAGAACTTACCGAAAGCCGATGTCTCTTCGTTTTCATTGTCTATAAAAACACTAAGTTCAAGTTCAAAATGACTTCCGTGCAGTAGACAATTCGACGAGTTGACTGCCGACGGCGATGCAAGTTGTCTTGTCGGCAAGCTGCCGACAAAGCAGAGAATGCAACTACCAGCGAAGGAAGGCGTGTCGGCCGGTTATTTAATTGATCTCTGAGTGGCCGTACCCGCGACTGTAGAGCGTCCCAGGCGACGGTAAGGCGATGTGCGCGCGTCCGCGTCTCTTTCGAGTACGTCGCCGTAGCGTTGTACTCGACCGTCACCTGATGTAACAGCGTGCAGACGGACCCACGCGACCCGCTTCCTGTGCCTAGGCAGAGGTGGACGCTCGGTGTAATAAACTGGCTGTCGACTGTCGGTCTTGTTAATCACACTTTTCGTTCACGGTAACGCGGTCGGTCTGACCTCGATCCTCTATGCTCCATCCGCTGTAGGCCTATACTCGACGGTGACCTGATGTAACAGCGTGCTCTTGACTTCGGCCAGCAGCTGCAGCAGACATACTTGCATGATCACAGCGGCGGCGTAACGAGCCCAACAGGCGTGATTTAAGACCCACCGGCACTGTGCGACGTGCTCTCAGACCACTACGAAACGCAGTTGCCGTGCCTCGCATGAAACGCGCCGTTCGTCTGCTGGAATGTCCTGCTGTAATCGCACTCAACTATGCGTTTTGTTTGTAACGCTGTCGCATATAAGAGTAGGCCTATCACGAACAAAATCGTATATCGGGTCATCAGAAACAGTGCTATTCGATAGGCCGTATATTAATGATAATGACAGACAAGCAGACAATAATAATTATTATAATAAATGTCAAAATGTGGTCTGGGTAGTGCGATCAGTCTACTGGGTGTATGCTTCCGTGTTCGCAGGACAACTTATGAACAAAACGCCCTCCGACTAAATCCTATCTAGGTCACATTAGTAGGTCAAGGTCATATGTCAAACTTCAAGATCATATGAGGTAAAATGTAGTTGTAGTGGTCGGTGAGGTCGCTCGAGTGACAGCTTCCTAGTTTGCCAAGCTGTAGTTGTTATGAGAAATATACCATGCTGTTACCTGATGGCGTATGGACGGAGAGAGTGAGACGACGAGAAGTTGAGCGACAAGTGACACCACGACGAGCACACAGTACTGCAAAACAGCGTGCAACCAACGAGCATCTTCACGAACAGTAACAGTTACAGCAGTTTTTTTGTACTGCGCCCCCTACAGATAGACCGAGGGCGCAACACAGTTCGAATGTTGTCGTTTTCGGCCGTAGGATGGAGTAAACAGAAAAATTGTAAGTTTGCACTTGAACATCGGCAGCAGTGCAAACAGTTCTAGATGCGGGTTATTGCTACAGACGCCGCGACGTAACGCGGTCAGTCGGTCTGTTTGTTACGACCATGAGCCCTGCAAAAACCGTTAAACAGATCGAGACGTCTTTGGACTCGCGTTGGCTCAAGGAGCCATGTAATAGATGGGGGTTACATTGGCGCCAACTGGCGGATACGATGGATCGATCTGTCTGGCGGCAGGGAAGCAGGCTTTCGCTAACACTACTGTAACAACTTATTTAATTTTGCAAATAACTTTCTATTACTGACGCTGCCAGCATAGTATGCGGAGCAGGGTCTATGCAAAGGTCGGCCGTCCGTCCGTCTGTCCGTCTGTCCCATCGATCGACAGCAGCAACAGCGGCTGGCGGGCTTGCTGTTGAGCGCCTTTCGGGCAGGAGATACCGATCGATAGCTGCGGCGCACTGCAGGCGCCGCGCAGCAGACGCTGGCGCTCGGCAGCAAATGCGGGCAGTGTCACGCTGACAGCCGACGTAGGAGGCTGAACACAGACTCATTCGTGATGGTCATTAAACCTTCGACGGCTTCGCAGTAACAGAGATTTTATCGCTGAACTACTTCTTAATCAATTCCGCGTTCGCGCCTGGGCTGAAATGCGTGTAGGCCTAGTACTTTCGCCGTTTCACGGACCTACAAGGATCGCTGCTCAGTTAATGACCCTTGGTCCTCGAACGCCGGCGATAGTCCTATGTCACCCTGATACGGCAATAAAAGCTGATCGATGGCGTCCGTATATTTGGGGATTACTCTGTATAAGTAGCGAGATGGCCGCATAGAGGCTTAACCGCGTGCGTTCAAAGTAAACAACAACAACACCGTTCTATAAACACGTAGCGTGATGAGACAATATTTGATCACAGAACAATTCAAAACGACAATAATAATTTTATCGACATGTAAAGGACTTAACAAAACTAAATTTAACTTTACACGATCAACAATGTATACTCCAATACCATACATTCCGTAAAAATAACGACGATGTTGCACCTAAGATCGATTTTTCTGCTATTTGCATTGCCTTTGACTTTGACCCATGACCTTGACATTCAATCCCCATTAGCTATGGTCCTGACGTATGGACAACCAAAAATCAACGCGAAAGGTCGGTTGGTGAAAAATAGAGTGGAAACAGACGGACGGACGGACACGACCGATAGCATTACATCCCGCTAACGCGGTCGGTATAGAAGGCTAAGAATCGTGACTGACAAAACCGAGGAAGCAGACGCTGTCGACGCACGCTCCGCAGCAGCCGAGAAAACTGACGACGATCAGTAGAGTTCCGACGCCGACGAGTAGCGTCGTCACACGGTCCAGCGACTGACCAGTGGTCAGCGACTCACCAGTGGTCACGAAGTGGCCAGTGGTCAGCGACCGACCAATGGTCAGTGACTCACCGGTGGTCAGGAAGTGACCAGTGGTCAGCGACCGACCAATGGTCAGTGACTCACCAGTGGTCAGAAAGTGACCAGTGGTCAGCGACCGACCAATGGTCAGTGACTCACCGGTGGTCAGGAAGTGACTAGTGGTCAGCGACTGACCAGTGGTCGAGGTCTCGTCAGAAGTGGGACCGGCGGCGATCGTGAGCAGGGCGCCGTACCACAGCCGGTCTCGCTGTGCGTGCTGCCACACACCGACGCCGACCAGCACGCACCCGGACACCTGCAACCAGCGTACCATAGCGTGTAGTTTGTGTAAATAGACACGTGCATTTTCCTCTTTTTTAACTCTGGGGTGATCTTATTCTTCCTCAAAACTAACAGTTATTAGCATGATTTCACACTGATCACGTAAAGTACTAATTTATAATAATTTCTAATTAACGTCGTCGTTCATCTCTGTCATTTGCATGCAAACGAAAAACGTGGAAATCGTTTACGAGCGATCATATTGCTTAGAGTTCAAGAACGCTCGATACCACCGAGCAGGGGCGAATTAAGGATTTGCTGGTAAGATATGTTCGTGGGTCGGAGTTCAAACATCATCACCATCATTATCATCATCATCGACTTATTACGCTCAAAGGCAGCATAAATCAGTAATAAAATGAAATACACACGCAACCTATACACAGTAACATTACATATGCAACCGCTAAAGGCACACCGGAAGGGCGACATTTCGTCCGGCAGCTGATAAGGGATCAATCTCAATCCCATCTCCTGAATCCATCCTCGTTAGCTGGGCGGTCTCGTAACCATTGCACGGATGGAGAACGTATGAGGAAGCAGCGTGGGCGGTATGTGCAGTGAACACACAGTCCTATCGACGACAATGGAGAGCACAGAGTCATCCATCAGAGCTGCCTGTTGCCGGCCGACATTGGACGTCACCTCGGAGCGCGACAGTCGACACGGTCGACTCGCCGAAGTCGCCCGGTCCGGCCCGCCGCCGCCCCGCCGTCACCGGACACTTGCCCTCCTCAGACACCTGCCCCAGACCCTCGTCCCCTAAACTACACCGCGAGGCAGAAAAAAGGAACCGATATTCTTTTGTGTGCATCTCTTTTTATAATCAACAGAAACTGGTGATTTTTTTCATATATATTAAGGAATGTATAAGCTACAATTCCCTGTATTTAATTTTGGTACGCGTAAAAAAAATTTGCGTAATGATGAAATCGAAACTATAAACACTAGCCGGTAATCGTCAATTTCATTACTTGACTGGTAAACATAAAATGTTTAATGTCGCAGTCGCTGCAAAATTCTCAACGCATGCCAGAATTAAATACACGGAATTGTACCTTATAGATCTACTGTCCTTAGGCCTAATGTATGTGGAAAAAATTCACCAGTTCCTGTCGAGTACTGAAAAGATGCACACAAAAGAAAACTGGTTCCTTTTTTCCGCCTCACGGTGTACTGTTGCGGATATAGCTGCTCCTGGTTAGGGTTAGGGTTTACGGTCGAGCGTCGTTCATATCACGTGAACTAAACTGAACTCGAGTTCTGAACACGTGCTTTCCGTTGGCAGCGTTCACAGCGCACGAACGTCGGTTGGCGAACTCCAGTGTGAACAGTCCCATTGGAATGCACGTGTTCGGAAGTCGAGTTTAGTTTGGTTTAGTTCAGTTCATGCGCTGTGAACACGGTTAGGTACGGGGTAGGCCTAGATGCGGTGCGATGGTAGTTCTGGGGGCAGGTGTCCGCGGGAAGCAGACATCCGGAGGCGCAAAATCTCCTAAATTCCAGCGCCGCCGACCTACCACCGAACGACGCCAAAACGACTTGTTGTCGATGGGATCGGTCGATCGTCGGTGTCCAGGAATCCAGCAAGGCGGGTGGGCTGTCCGGCCGGGCCGGGAACGACGACAACGCCGCCCGCGGCTACAGGCCGAGGTCATCGATCTTATCAGAATGCGTTCCGTTGTCTCGTCGGCTCGCCAAATAACAGCCACAAAACGATAGAATAAACCGACGCGGCCGCGCGGCGACAATTTGGCCGGCCGATGTATACGATACATCACCGCGCCGTCAAAACGATCCGCCAAAGTAAACGACTAGCTCCCGTGTATATATCTGCCGTCTTTCTTTATAATTCTCGATGGAATACCAGCGAGAAATAACGGAGAGTCCTGTGTGCCTGAGATTTCTTGACCTATCGGTATTTTCGTGCATCGGTATCAGGTTTCCTAACTGGTCTGTTTTGTGTACATTTTTTGTAATTCATGTTTTTATAATTTGCTTTTACGAAGCAAGTTATGCAACCATCCTGGTTTGCGACTCACTTATTCTGTCTGCTGCCAACAAATTACTCAAAATCTTACTGATACATGTCTGACATTTTGCGAATGAGTAGAACTTGTTATACGGAGCAATCTGTTAGTTTTAACCAACTATTTTAATGCTCCAGGTAGAGCATTCGGTCCGATATATGCGAGTGCGTGTCACTGTGTCCGGCAGACATAATAATAATAATAATAATAATAATAATAATAGCCATGACAACGTTTATGGTGCTGTCATCATGACCAAAGTCATTGCGAGAGTTCACCCGGTTCATCTGATGAATGTAGACTGAGCACCGGGTGGCCGCCAACCCTCAGACCAAGCCAGTCGACTTGGGCTGCGAGTCCGCCGAAAATTGGCAGCTATCATCCACATCCACTATCGCCATTGTTAATATTACTCAGCCCGTAGGCTGATACTCATTTTACCTTCCCACGAAGGGTGGAAGGCTGAGTCGACCAAAGCACTGCAGTAAAGGTGCACAGCCCGTGCTCAAGAATGTATATCGCAGCAGCTGTCGCGGTACACACAACTGTCAGCGGCGTGATTCGAACCTGGATCCTCTCACACCACAGTCAGACGCGCTAACCACTCGACTACTGAGACATAGGTCAGTGGCACTAATATTGTAACTATTATTATCAATGGATTGTAATCAATTGCATGTCGCATGATCACACGACTGTAATTGCAATTACCAGATTTAATGTACAATTGCAAGGTACTACTAGTACTGACACACGCTGTTCGTAAGATACGCTACGACTAGTAGGTTATTGCGTTGCAGAATGCGTCATGCCAATATTTATTGCTGCTTGCATACGTATATGGATACTCGTATTAATGCCCTGGGCAGACACAACAATGCGGATATTGGCAATTGTGGGTTATGTTACTTCCTAAATAAAAAGTGTTGCATTATCATTATGTACTGCATTTTTCTGTATGTCGGTTATAGGCCTATCTGTCGGCAATATCAGTACGTATTAGCGTACTTTAATAGCGCATTTCGACAACATTAGAAACCGTATTGCTGTAATATTTCTCGCTTTGTGGAAAACGGCGCAAGCGGCGCAGGTATACAGCCTAGGACGCATAACTGACGATAACTGAGACTGTTCCATCGAGGCCAAGACATTACTTACTCAAGAGACTAGAAAAAAATGCTCGGTCGATATCAAACAGCAGTCCGTTTAGCGAAACCGAACGTGTGGGCGGCGATCGCCGGCAAATGATGGACATTGTGGCCGAAATCACGCGGACCTGAGTCCCAGTGGCAATATCTCGGAGAATGTTATACAACAGGGGCGGTTGACTGGTGGTCGGTGTGATCGGTGACCTCAACCGGACATTCCCCCTCCCCCACCGAAAATTACCATCGCGGCATCTGCCACTCGTTAGCGTTAAGGTTTGAAGTGATAGGGTTACTGTGAGTTAGCGTTAAGATTTTTAGGGTTAGGGCTGGGTTATGGTCAGGATTTGGGGTTACTGCTAGGGTTAAGGTCAGGTAGGGGGACGGCAGGCGTCCGTGATGGTGATTTCCGGGGAGCAGGTGTCCGGGGAGCAAACGTCAGGGGGACAAATGTCCTACTACGTTCGGTGTGATCGACGTGGGTGGTCCACTGGTCCGGCGTCGCTTCGTTAACAAGAGATTGAAATTGACCGACTGCGCGGGTGATCGACTGGTGGGCGGTCCGTGCCAACTCCGGGGTCCGGCCGCATCAAGTTCATTTAGCTCCAACCTTCGCTTAACCAAATGCTTGTTCACAGTACATGAACTGAACTGAAGTGAACTCCATTTCGCGAACTCCGAGCACTAACTGTCGTGCAGGGCCGGATTTAAGGGGGAGGGGTGGGCAGAATGCCCGGGCCCCTCCAGGCCTCCCACCAACAGACGGCCTGCCACCAAACTTACTCATAGAACCGTTCATATTTTATTTCTCGCTAATGATAGATGCCTACGAGACTACGACTTAGTTGTCGCGCATTGTTGATCATTGTTTTAGATAGGCCGAGCTTTTATTCAGCTGGGCTCCGCGCCTCCCACCAGCTAAATCCGGCCTTGAGCCAGTTTCGCTGCAGCCATAAATGCGAGTGATCAATGAAAGCGTCGCGTAACTGGGTCAATTTGTTCTGGTCAGTTCAGGTCAGTGCAGTTTAGTTCAGTTCAGTTCGCGGATTTCAAATCGGAACACTCCTTTTGGAATACACGTGTTTAGAACTGGCAATGCTATTGGTTGATGTCTCTCGTGACGCGCCGTTGTCGCCGCTAAGTAAAATATTCACACAAATACAAGAAATTCTTGCATGCAGTAAAATTTGTGATACACATTAACTACAGTAACTATTATACTCGTATTATAGTCTGTCAATACGCTTATGTATTGTTGCAGTTCTGTAATATTTACAGCAGAATTTGTGTGAATGACAGCGGTAGTCTAAATTAGTGAGATGAGAGTATGAACATCGTACTCACGAGGAAGAGGAAGTTGACGGCGACGAGGAAAGCCCTAGAGCAGACGGAAATGCAAGACCACCTGGCCACCACGTGACGCAGCGACTGGCACGTGGTATAGATGACGTCACCGTATGACGTCACGCCGCTGTTCATCGACAACAGCGACATCTGCCGGTCTCGGCGATCTGCGACAAACGCAGCCGCAAACGGTCGAAAAGTGTGATAAATAATTCAAATAACTGTTGTTAACCGTAATTTAAAATATAACAAGCGGCAACAGAAATGGTGGCGACTGGCCGCATCGTAGCTGCATGACGCCCGCCCTTGCTGCGTGATATCGGTTGCGTCCTATACAAGACAACGGCGGGTGAAGAGACTGGAAGAGTCCATGGTGCCAGGGCTACCGGGCATCTGTCCCCTCTAAAATATTCCTTTCTGTGGGTGTGCGGGAGCATAATATTGAACACAAAGCGCCGTATGCATTGCAATGTCGCACTATTTTCGTTATCGATATTAATTAAATTTCTTCTCGTATCAAGTTACACAGAGGACCCTAAAAGGTAAAGGTAGCCCATACTCGATTACCGAGCGAAGGGTCCCGGAGCTGATCTCGGTTCTTTACAGTCAGTCTGCAGGTGACGCGAGTCATAAACCCGGCGGTAAAAAAGGTAAAGTTTTCCCATACTCGGTACCGAGCGTTGGGCCCGGAGCTGATCCCGGTGTACAGGCAGTCAGCCCGCAGGTGACGTGAAGTGAATCACGCCATATACCC
>Ga0126330_10000280_pt1 | contig 11237 bp, 15 predicted proteins | sample InaspJWI91metaG_FD_97004 | JGI IMG/M metagenome (GOLD analysis project Ga0126330, IMG submission 97004) | Marine gutless worms symbiont microbial communities from Oahu, Hawaii - Inanidrilus sp. 2 OAHU.JWI-91 metaG | ecosystem: Host-associated > Annelida > Digestive system > Unclassified...
CTTCATACAATATGGACTTAACCATTACCAGTAAACCTACTTTCTTACCATGACCTCCATTAGATTATTTGTATTAGGCCTGTTTTGTCATTCTGCAGTTGCCTTTAATGTTTTTATGTTTTTTCGTGTTTTTATGTTTTATGGACTGTCTGTGTGGTTGTGTTTTTTCAGTGACATTATTGATATATTTAGCTGTAGGCCTATAGCTATACCTATAAACGATTCGTACTTAATTTTATTAACGTTTTTGTCTTAGTCATTGTATCATTGTATTATTGTATAGTTTATTCAGCAATTCAGCCCCTCAAGGCTGCAAGTGTGCTCAATAAAATCAGTTCAGTTCAGTTTTTAAAGGAAAAGTAGACAGAGCACCTGCATTGTAGTGTGCATGTTACTGAGCTGCACTGTGTTGATATGGCTGGCCCTGTGGACCCGCGTGAACTGTCAACAGTACAATAATGCCAACAGCAAGTAAGTAAACAGAATGCAAACACTGCCAAGAGTAGCATAAGCTAACAAAATTCAGAGAACACATACTCATTTAACGGCTGGGACTACCCGGGTGAGCCGGTACCAGAAAGGTAAAACCAATCTGGATTTTACTGAAGCAAGAGACAATGGCAGTGGCAGCAGCTGGGCCATATGCAAGTCTGCACCTCGCTCCAGACAACCACACCAACACCCCACCACTCAGTTTTTTACAGGCCAGATGCCCTTCCTGCTGCCCAACCAACAGTGTCAAAGCACTGAAGCCTAAACATTCAGTGAACACATCGCTTCTAAACTGAATATTGTTTTAAATTGGTGCTAACATGTTAAGGACATTACCTGGATGGTGGTGAACGTACACAGGAGTCATATTTGTTGGCATGTTGATGACATGCTGCGCTGCTACGTTACCATGTGCTGGTGGTACATTACCTGCCAAACAGTGCAACAGCATCCCATACAATATGACATTTCTAATTTCTCGCACAGACACAAGAATATTTCATAAAGAAAAATTAAACTTACAATATTAATTTTATGAACTTAACAACACTACAATATTATACTTTAGGAAGTCCAGCAATTTAGAAGTAAGAAGGACACAAAACATATTAATGTGCATGCCAAAGGCATAATTACAGATTACATGACAAAGTAATGTGCAGCATGAAAGATTACTTTGTAGTGCATGGGCCTGGACATACTGATGGCCACCGCCAGGTGGCGCCTGGATGCCTGGCTGCGGCTGGCTTGGTATGATCATCTGAGGTGGCACAGCCGTGTGAATCGAGTGCTGCTGGGCGGCAGGCTGTGCCATCATCACGTGGTGTTGTGCACCCACGGCTGGGCCGCCGGACTGCGACGGTGCACCGGGCAGTGGTTGCTGCGCTGGCTGCGGCGTCGGCACGAATGTCATCACGCCCTGCGGCGGTGCATAGTGTAATGGCATCGGACCCGACGTGTAGCTCACCTGTACAACATTAACATAGGGTCAACGACCACTACTCACATCCACACAGCCACACAGGAAGGCAACAGCACTGCTTACTTAAACTTGTCAAGAGCAGCTTAATGAGCTCAGACCTCGCAGCTAACAGAAACAAGTTTATGGCGCGCACATACACACACACCTGTTTAACGGCCCTTTGTCCAGGACTACCCAGGTGCGCCGGTACTAGAAAGGTAAAACCAATCTGGATTTTACTGAAGCAAGAGACAGCGAGTGGCAGTGGCAACAGCTGGGCCATATGCAAGTCTGCACCTCGCTCTAGACAGATAACCACGCCAGCACCCCACCGCTCAGTTTTTTACAGCCCGAATGCCCTTCCTGCGCCCAATCAACAGCATCAAAGCACTGAAGGCATATTATGGCGTATATTGTCTGTGTTAATGGCAAATGTACAATAAACAGCAATTCACTCTGCTCGCCACCAGCAGCACCACAGCCATCACACGTGCGTTTTACCAAACATTTTCCAGGTAAAGACTAAAGATCATGTAGTTGACACCAACGTTTGGTTTGGTTTGAGTAGAGTTTAACGCCCCACCCGACACAGTATAGGTCATTTCGGAGGCGGATTCCAACGACAGCTCCATCTGAATGTACTAGTTGCTGTCACAAGGGCATGTGAGCAGTAAAGCTATGCTCGAACAAAATCCTGCATTCTTAAGTGAGGGTACCAGCTAACACAGGTTGACAAGAGCATCAGTTTTTTTGGTATGCATACTGCATTTCACTATTGCAACGTACTGTAGAAAACGACACACCTGCGGAGATGGTGGTGCCGGGCCTTGAGGAGTGATGACAGGATGCTGTGTCATTGCGTGATACAGGTGTGTCTGTGGTGGAGTGCCGGCTGCCGATGGCATCACACCGACGCCTGGCCCCACCTGCTGCACGGCATATGCCGTGTGTTGTGACGGCGTTGGCGTCTGGTGTCCAGACGATGTCGGCTGCTGCGGCGTCTGTTGCTGCTGAGCCTGACCAGACTGACTCTGACTCGGCATGGGCGGAGCGACGCCACCATGTGGCGTTATGTGAACCACCTGCGGCACTGCAACGACGAACAACAGCAAACACACACACGCAGAACACTCAACAAACATGTATCGTTCACAGTCAAACAAATGACAAACCGAGAAACATCTACCAAAGAGACTGCAAATAACATATATTGTTTACATTATTTATGGTGACAACAAATTCCAGTTGAGGCTAGCTTCACATCCGTGATCGTCCTTGTGTCTCAAAAATCAGACACTACCACTATCCGTGGTCTTACAGGAACGGACACTATCAGGATTTTCTAGATAATTGTGCAGATGACAGCTTCACAAATCAACACTGCTGAGAGAAGGCTAAAACTTCCAGGGTACTCTTTGTTAGCAATTGGTAGAATTTTTTAAAAACTTTGCACATTAGTTAACATTCAAAGTCAAAATCAGACTTCATTTTGTAAAGATATAAGATCACTGCAGGACAGTTTCTCAAAGCATCATAAGTCTTATTACAGACTCTTCATTTACATATAAACTCCACATAAATGAGTAACAAAATACACGTACAGTACATTCCGGGCTGAGATGATGACACCATCTGTGGCATTTGATTGGTAGGCGTGAGTTCGTGTGTTGGTGGCACAGGAACTATCAGCCGGTACTGTTACACAATGTCAAACACACTCGCTCCAGCAAACTGAGTATTTAAACAACAAGCTTCGCTATCGCTGAGGGACGGCATGAGGCGCTGTCAATCAACTGAAACCATGTGAAAGATGCACAATGGAGACGCCATCTCTGAATATTCCCCACTGCAGAAAAAAAACGTGTCCTCTCGTTAAATCAGACCAATCATGAGCTTGACCTTCACACTTAACATGAATAGTGTCAAGGCATAACATGCTGCATATCTAGGTAAAGGTCACAAAACTCATTGTCCAGACACACATACACACGTAGCATTGACTGCTGTACACTTGGCGTGATCGGAGTCGGATCGCCGGAGGGGCGCGAGGGAGGAGGCAATCGGCGGTGGCCCAACGGCGCCGTTCAGGGCCTCTCCGCACCTCCGGGGCCGCCTCCGGACACTCAGTCGATATCGCGGGTGGTGGAGCGCGAAACGTTGGGGACGGCCAAGAAACAGGTATGGGGGCGCCTATGCCACCCATAAGTGGGCCAGAGTGCAGCCTGATCGGTTCAACTTCCGAGATTTATCGAGCAAAAAACGAATTTTGAATTGGCCGCCATGCACTAAGCATCCCATGAGGGATGTATGTTACATCTGAGCTACGACCTTAAACTTTGGCCTGGATGTTCAGCTCCATGAGTGAACTTACTGGCCCAAATATCGACCTCCTAAGCCATAGCAACGGGCAATAAAAGTCCAAAGAAGAATCTAGAAATTCGTTTTTTTTGCCAAAATGGCAGCCATAACTACTTCCGGTTCCGGTTTTCGACCATATTCCTGTTCTCCACCCTCGACTAGGTCGTTTTAGCCAAATATCTCAAAAAATTTTCAGGGGCACTTTTTTGAGATATTTGGGGTCAAAGTTGAAAACGTCAAAAATTATTTAAATGAGTTACAAGAATTTCCCACTTGCAATTTTTTGATATTTTGTAGCCGTTGTGGCCCTCTACTATTGTGCCAAAATTCATTCACTTTCATCCAGTAATAAACTCTCTACAGAGGTCGGCGTTTTGGGACTTAGTCGATTTTTGGCCGATTTTTCGTGTTTCTGAGCGCCCAAAAGTTTGCGCGTTTATATCTCAAAAACTAAACAAGCTAGGCCGACCATTCTTCATATTCCCCAATAACTTATGCTGTAGTATTCGAATCTGGAAAATATCCCATCTGCGGGTCAAGGTTCGGGGGCTACAGCGCCCCCAAAATGCTTCCAGAGCCCAAAATTTCAAAATATTCACTTTTTCGCGCGCTTTATGTGCCCAAATGGTTAGACCTAGCGCTCCAGTGCCGATTTTATTTTGTACAGGTAGGGGTCCGCTAATGATTCCCCCTACCGAGGTCAGGCGACGCGTTAAATTTTGGCCCCAGCCCCTCCTGGGCGGCCCACCCCCAAAAAAGTTTTTTTTCCCAATTTCCGGAAATTCTTGGGGATGGGGTCCAAATTTTCGAGTGTGTTATATGAGGACCACCAAGACCCACCAGGGGTAAAATTTCGGCAACTGTACCTTGGCCCACTTCCACAAAAATTCCGAAATTTCGCAGAAAATAGACGATTTCTCGAGTTACACAAAAAATTTCCACTGCCAAAAATTCATATTCGGTGCACCAAGTTTCAGCCCGATCGGTGAAACTAACCAGAAAATAGAGCCAAAAACCGACTTTCCCGGCCTAAGCATTTCAGGGAAAGTCTAAAAACGGAGTCGGTGTAGTCAACTCCACACGGAAAAGGAGAAAATGGTAAGAAAGTATTACAAGCTGACTGTACATACTGGTGTATACTGAGGATGAAAAGCAGCTGGACCGACAGGTATCAAAGGCTGCTGTGGATATGCAACTGGAACAACAGGTGGAGTCATCAGCGGTGCTCCGTTCATTATAGTTGATTGCGGTGTTGCAGCATTGCCGTCGTTTGTCACAGCGCGTGCCGACACCGTCGCTAGCAGACCACACAATCACACTTCTGGCATCTGCATGCTCACTGCTCACATCAAAATCAACTACAAGCTAGCCTGCCTCACATTCAAACTACTCATTACCAGGCAGCCTGCCTTATCTGCATATGTTACAGTACCACCACGACCCCTAGCCACACTCAGTGGTCAACCTATAACTCACACGACCACCAATGATTCTTCACCCAATGCTGCAAAAAGATTATTCCGCTACCTCAACATTGCAACTTATAGTGGACTACTTCTTGCATGCAAAAATTTTACTATTTCAAGTAACACCACTAAAAACTCTAGCATCTCACCCTAATTCAACTGTGTTAGCTGCTGTTATCAAGAGCACACAAGCAGTAAACTGACATGTAGCTCCAACACAATCCCCCTTCTAACTGGGAGCGGGTACAAGCTGTGTGTGATCACTTAGATGCTGGCATAATGTATTCCATTAAATCAGCAAGTGAACTTCGTCAAAGTCCTCAGCAGAACTGATATTAACCAGCACACCATGCCAGCTCAGCATTATAGCATTAGCCACAATTAGTTCAAAACTTACAAAAAAAGCAGACATTACTATCAGGTACATCTTTCTTCCCCCATTCTCAATTTTAAAGACCATTTTCAAATAAACCTGGTGAACTTGACTTTCTCTGCCTGCTCTAAATGAAACATTTTTGTATCGTGGGACAAGTGGCACAAACTTTTGCATGTTAGATGCCTTTCTTTTCACCTAACTAAACTAACCGTGTCAAAGCAATAGTTATGTAAATGAGAAATTCATACATAAGAAGTGGCATTCAGACTTGCCCAATCAAATGTGCTTTGTGCCTCTGGAAAGGCAAACTCGGCAACTCTGGATGAGAGTTGTGCCTGCCTGTGTTTAAAACTCAACAACTTGCCAAGATTCACATAAAATTCCAGCAACTAACAGCAATGACAAGTACCGCGTTTGTTCTGATGTCCGGCCGACACGCGCTGGTTAGCCTGAGACTGTGGCACTGAGACAAAGGCCGGTTGCGGTGGCTGAGGAGTTGGATAGACCACCTGTCCACCAGGCATCGGCGGGTAGCTGGAAGAAGGGCTCAGTGGCATGGACGCCGGTCTGGGCGGTGTTGACGATGGCATTACTCGCTAGCAGACACACACCAATGATACAACAACAAATAAACAGCAACAACATTGCATCATCAACTGGTACCAGCAGTTGGTGAAAATTTTTTTTATAAGTTATATTTTTTTTGTTAAAACAGCCACTCCATTCATTGCTATTATACGTCTTGCATAAATAGCATCAATGTGACGATATATGCTTTCAAATATAAAACTCCTCTTACAGAAAGATGTCCAACAATGTCCAGTTTATAAAATGCACTGACAATATTAAACAAAAAATGGAATCTACTAAATTAGTGCCATTCACTGAGAGAGTAATATTCTCACCATTGGAGGCTTTGCAGTTGGGTTAAACTCCTTTGCCAAGGGATTTAAACTGCTCTTCTTGGCAACACTACAACAGTTCATTAAAAATTATTTTAAACATATAATTTAAACTAACTGTAATATACAGTTTTTTTATATGTACTATAATAGTAGAGCACTTCACGAGCAGATGCTGCAAACATGTTTTAAAAATGATACACCTTTGCATCAACGTGTGGTTTAATGGTAAAACCTCACTTTCCATTTGTATGTATGACACATGCTAGGCTAAGGCATGCTGTAACTATCTTTTTGGTTTTATTTTATAATTACTTAACTCATCTGTTATTTTGAAAATTCAATAAATGAACAGGCAAACACCAGCCACAGTGATATAAATTCTCACCAGCCATTTTAACAGGTAATTCTGCAATACAGAGATGGGAAGAAATACTCAATATTTACCAAACCAACACGAAATGTTGCTCAAAACATGAACTACAGTCAAAAACGTTCCTTGCTTAGTCCCAATATCACTTACTGTTACTGCCAATAAAATGTCAATGTCATGCTCTTGGTTCTTTAGTAAGCAACGACTCAGCTTATTTACTACTGAAACCAGCAGCATACATTCGTTTCTTAAATCTCAACTGCAAAAAATTCTAACTGATAAAAAATTCAGACATTTTAGTTACTGAACATTATATACATCTTGATCAAAATTAACTGGTCTGTTAATAATCAGCCAAAATTTAATACAAAAAAATAATAGGAAGCACATAAGAGAAAGATACTAACTCTGCCGATTCTTTGTTATCGGGGGCCGGCGACGAGCCCTTGCTGTCAACTGTTTCTGTGGCGGGTTGTGGAGACACACTCGGCAGGGTCGGCTGTGGTGTAGTCGACTGTGCCTGTGACAGCTCGGCCGATGAACTAGCAGGACTCGGCGACGACGAACTAGCCATAGTACTCACCGACACTGCTGAAGCTGACCGGCGGTCCGGGCCATCAGATTCAGACAGCTGCAAACACACAGTCTTATTGGCAAATAAACTCTGCCTGAACTGTATGTCAGTATTTCCTCCAATATCGGCACCTTAGGATCTTCTTTTCCTCCCACTAGCACTCAATGCATTGCACGTGTATACACAAATAGGCAGTGAAAGCTCACTGTTATTAACACCATTACTCCCCAATGTGCAGATACCGCACAACATAATACAACACAAAAGTACAAGACATGACTGACCTTAAACTTATTGGAGAAGTCTTTCAAGTCCTCAATAACTTGCTCCTCTATCAGCACAAACACAGTTATATATCAACATTCAATTCAAACATAGTAGCAACTACACCCTAGTCTACTGTTCAATAAGTGTGCATATCAAGCAATCAATGCAGTGCAGAACCATTGCCATAATCTTAACTATTATCCTACTATCTAAAAAACTTGCGTCATTGGGCAAATACTGTTTACTGCAGTGGTGAAAGAACAATAAGCTTTTTGACAAAAGAGAAAAGACACCAAAAGACAACAGCAACATGCAGACAGGCAAATAACATCGAAAATACAGCACACAACATACGTTTATGAGGGACCGATCGGAATAATGTCTGAGATGGAATTGGCAACTCTTTCCTAGGTGCACGCGATTCTGCAGTCTCATGAACAGAAAGTGATGGACTATTCTTTACTGTTTCTTCAGTACCTACATCCATTAACAACTGTATTCATCAGTAAGTGATAGACAAAATACTGTTCACAATCAAACAGAAGGACCAAGGCAAAGTCACAGTCGCCTGTTTGCAATAAGCGGGGTTATTGTCCCTCTGACTAGCTTCATCTACTGCAAGCATTCTACAATGATGGAGTGATGACATACATGAAGTCATTCACAAGAGAATACTAAGTCTGGAATAAACGGACAAAAACAATCAAGAGGCCAACAGACCAACTAAAGTACATGCAAAAATGCCCTTAAAACTATCTATGTGTATGTGCAATTACGATCAATACTGCGAGACTTGCATCTCACTAGCCTACTCACTAAACGTAATGTGTACAGCAAAACAGTTTTTACAACAACATGTAATCTCACGTATAAATGATAATACATAACATGTTTTACAGAACTTAAGACGTACTGGTACTGCATGTATTATATCTGAAATTGTGTACAAATTAATATATAAAGCATGCTACTATACAAGGCACAACACGTTGTCGCTGCAAATGGATATTATTTACTATACAAAAAGATCTCCAAGATTACTGACCGTTAACTCGGACACTGATCTCGCCAGACGGCGTAACAGCAACTGTATCTTGTGCAGAAGCTGATGCTACAGCAGCAGGCGAAACAGGAAGTGTTGTTGGCAAACTATTAGAGGCAGGCTGCTGCTGCTGCTGCTGTGGTCGCGGGGCAGGTGACACAGCGGCACTGTTCCGCAGATGTGGAACAACATATTTGCCAGTGGACTGAGAACCAGCTGACGTCGGACGATGAACGGCACTAAACGCCATCTCCTCGTCGTCACAATTATCTTCCACGTTCTCCAACGCCGACCGCCTTGCATAGTCACTCCCTCGTTCTATTTCCATCGCCAGCTTCTGTGCTTGTGCCTCACGCTGCCTATATTCTGCAGTGTCAGACTTCTGCAGAGGTGTGCTGCACAAAAACGACTGCCAAAATAAACTGGCATATATCAAAATGGTAGAAAAGAAATCCACAATTCTATGTTGTACTTAATAATGGACTAAAAATTCTAACCAGTTTTCTATGTTGCTTTCGCAGATATTCAGGTACCATTATGCAAGTAAATGAAAAGCCTATATGAAATATTTATTGTGTTATTTATAATATTAGATTTCGCTGAGTGATACAAGTAAATAATACTCACGTGTACTGTGTGAGATTAGGATCATAATCAGATTTGATGTTAAACTTCTCAGCATTTGTGTTAAACATTTCATTGGCATCCCAGCCAGTCTACAAATCCAGTATTCATTTTATCACGTACAACAAAATAAGCTGCAGTTTGCAGTAAAACACATAATCACTATCTTCATTTCAAAAGCCACTTTCTAGGTGCATCTGCACTAGATCAGGTATCGGTCGCCAGCATGGTATTGGTTTAACCATAATGTAGTTGCTGGATGCACATAGTTTATTACAAGCCAGTTGACTGTAACCCGCTAACTCCATTACTTTGATTTGTTCTGGATTCGTTGTACAACTTCTTCCTACAATTGTGCAGCACATGACAAGATTTTGACTGATACAGCATGTCATCCGTTTGTGGTAGCAGCTAGTCTGCAACAGCTGGTAGATACAAAACCTAAGACTCGGTGGTACTACTGACTTTGCATATCTCTAATATAAAGGACTAAATAAAAATGAGCACATCACCAAGTTTGGCAGCAACATCTGGTGTGGGGAACCACTGAACAGTTCGCATCCAGAATATCATGCCTCATTAACACTTATGATTAAAAGCTATCTGCACATTACCTCATGTCTATCAAAGCCATCAACTACTGAATCTTCAATGGCCTCCAAGCCATCTTCGTTAGCTGCACCATCACCAACCCACGGCTCAAGTTCCCTCTCTCTAACAAGACCATTGGGCTTGTTTGCAGAAGCATCAGCAAATGTATCTGTCAACAACAACAGCACACTCGTTGTCATCATACACACTACTATACCTACATGTCAAAACTCTGTCGCAATTTTGGGTACCTCGTTCATTCTGTTTCAGTTTTGCTGACTGCCTTCTTCCATCTATCCTTTTTATTGCTGCCTAGATGACAAAATAAAGTTTAGATAAAGTACATGCAGCACTGAGGAAGCACCAAGAATTAAACAGAAAATCACTACCAACTGGTTTTTAAATGTAAAACCAAAGCTATACAGCAAATAAACAATTTATAAAACTGGAGTAATACTACAACAGGTAAAACAATGGGCGTCTTTGATAACAGCAATAACAACATGATCGCTGATGCTTTCAAATAACTGTTCAAGTCAACGGAATAGAACAAAAACCAACATAAATATTGAATTTAATGTGACAATTAACAACATACCGACAATAGCATAATCAAGATTGACATCTGCAACAGTCATCATAACCACGTCTGTCTTCTGAAAGATCAATGTTTTGATTACTCTATCACTGGAAATAACAGATGAAGCATCAATGGATTCATCAACAATAGCATGGGCACGCTCCAGCACCATTTCCACCTACAGAGCAATAACTTGCTGATATTACTGGCTCACAACACAACACCTGGTCTACAAATAGTAAACTGCACATTTCAACATCTCATTTCAAGGACAATGGTAAGAATTCAAACAAAGAAGTGAAAGAACCATGACATGCAGCTCAGCTAACAGTCAACATTCAATGCACTGTCATCACTGAACCACGTCAACAAAATATTTTTGAAGTTCTGAAAGATGGCTCATTTTATCCCAGCATAGCGAACACCAACTTTACAACTACACAATATTGGACTCAAGACTCATCCTTTTAACACTGCCGTAAGTTTTTAATCTGCTGACGTTTTGAAATGCCTTCAGTGCTTTGACGCTGTTGGTTAGGCGGCAGGAAGGGCATCCGGCCTGTAAAAAACTGAGTGGTGGGGTACTGGCGTGGTTATCTGTCTGGAGCGAGGTGCAGACTTGCATATGGCC
>Ga0126330_10000281_pt1 | contig 11197 bp, 12 predicted proteins | sample InaspJWI91metaG_FD_97004 | JGI IMG/M metagenome (GOLD analysis project Ga0126330, IMG submission 97004) | Marine gutless worms symbiont microbial communities from Oahu, Hawaii - Inanidrilus sp. 2 OAHU.JWI-91 metaG | ecosystem: Host-associated > Annelida > Digestive system > Unclassified...
ATTATGGATTCCATTAATTTACATATAATACTGGTTAAACTAATTGGTCTGTAATTGGAAGGGTCACCTTTATTTCCTTTCTTATATACTGCAGTAACATGACCTAATTTCCATTCATCCGGTGTCACATGTTGGGGACTTGTGAGAAGCTTCTTCTTCAGTGGCGTGCCCCATGATGGAGTGTTGCGACGCCAACGATACGTCGCCAGAGCTGGCGATCACTGGCCCTGCTGCAGGTTGAGTGGACCATGGCACTAACTGACTGTATCAGAATCAATCCTCTCAGCCAGGTTGTACATTCTCCTTCAGTAACTGGACGTTCAGCGCGATGCCCCAATGACCCGATGGTGATCCTGTTTAGAACTGGATTAGAAGTAGCTGCTGGATGGAAAACAACCAAGCTAAATGCTACTAATATTCACAATGAGCTACACATTCTGATCTTATACTGACAATGAATAACAATATATATCAGTTAGTGTCGAACCTTGGGTGCCACTAGAGCCAGTGTTGCCCTGCAGCCCAGGACTGCCCTGTGATCCAGCGTCACCACGAACTCCCGGCTGTCCAATGACCCCAACTGAACCGCTGACGCCTGGCTGACCCGGCTGCCCCACACTGCCGGCGGTGCCCTTCGGTCCCTGGCGACCCTGCGGGCCAGGCTGACCGCCTGGGCCAATGGTGCCGGTTGCTCCAGCGGGACCGGGCTGGCCGGGACTGCCCTGGAAACCTTTTCTGCCGATCTGCCCAGTTGCACCAACAACTCCCTGTGAACCTGGCTGGCCAGTGAAGCCGGGCTGGCCAATGTTGCCTTGAGAACCTGCCAACAGATATCAGTCACATCATCATAGTGTAACACGGCATATCAACCAGAGTCTATCAGTCATTGTCGCGTGACCAACTATGAGCTGCTTCGCTGATTGGTCGAAACGCTGTCACGTGACATTCATGATTATCGAATGTTGAACGTGTCGGCAGTCGACTGTGTGATATTGCAAATATCGCATGCAAATATCGCATGGTCACGTGACCATGCATCACTGCAAGTTATCATAACTGTCACCATTAACCAGCAGTGTGTTACAACAGTACTTATAATCAAAAACGCCACTGTGTCAGTCACAGAATGTGAAAGATGGATCACGTGCAACTAAATATCTAAGAAAAATTGAAGTAAATCTCCAAACTAAAATAGGAATTTGCATTTCAACTTATTCGAATAAAAATGTCGTATGTTACAAAACATATGAAGCATGTTCGTTAGTGCGACGCTCTACAGATGATGCACTGTAGCAAGTGGACATTGAAATATGACGAACCTGAGGTTGAAAATGATAAACGGTCACGTGACCATTTATCATTATAATGACACATGGTCGACCATGACACATTGATCATTCGATAATGATAAAAGTCATGTGACGGAATTTCGACCAATCAGCGAAGCAGCTCATAGTTGGTCATACGACAATAAAATATGATGACCCTCTGTTGAAAATATCGCACTCGGGCTGCTCCATCATGCGACATTTTCAACCTCGGGTTCATCATATTTCAACATCCACTCACTACCGTGCATCATCTGTATAATGTCGAACCTTGGCACCGGAGCTGCCCTGGTGCCCAGGACTACTCGGTAACCTTAATGACTTTAATGACCACTTGGAGTATTATCTCATCTTGGTTAGCTGAAGCAAACTCATCTGCAACTGTTGGATCACTATTTTTGCACGCCAGATTCCTTACATGACGTGACATGATATAATATGCATGCCATATGCTAAAAGCGTAACAAGTATCCAGTTCAATCTACTACAGTGGTGGTTTAGTGGTTTCTGGTCTTTTTTGCCCATGCATCCTTTTCAACATATGACATTTGCACCATATCACCCCTCACGAAACAAATTCAACAACCTGTATGTCCATCTATCATTTAATGTGCTGACAGATAAGTGATATATATATATCATTTAAACGATTAAATGTTTAAAGTTAAACTCGTATAAATCCCCATTTGACGATGACACAGCAGTGAAGGTAGGTTGGCATGTTGGCATGTTACACAATATGACAGACTACAGGCGGAATTAATGTTGCTGATGTTGGTAAAAACGCAAAAAGACACTGTCCCACTAGTCTAGGATATGGAAGTCCACCACAATCATTGTATTTCATACCCAACCCAACTATACCTGTAAATTCTGAAACAAGAAACTGATGAGCAACTGACCAGAATTTCCAGTTTCTCCAGTTGCTCCAGCAGGTCCCGGATCTCCTCTCTGGCCCTGTGTTCCCTGACTACCGATTCGTCCTTTTGGTCCGCTCTGGCCAGTGGCTCCCGTCGTACCAAGAGGTCCCTGGAACCCAGTGTCGCCCGGCTGGCCGTCGAACCCGCGTCGCCCACTGGAGCCGGTATTTCCAGTCTCGCCAGTGTCACCGGCAATGCCCTGGATACCAACATTACCCGGAGATCCCTGGAAGCCCGACTGACCCGGCAGACCCATGGCTCCGGTAAATCCAGGTGTCCCAGTGAATCCCACCTGTCCTCGAGGTCCGGTCTGTCCAGTGTCACCCGGAGTTCCAATGCCTCCCTTCATTCCCTGTTCTCCTCTTAGACCACCAGATCCAGGCTGGCCTATCGGCCCCGAGCTACCCGTATCACCTGTAGCAAAAAAACAATTCTCAAATTATGAAATACTGACTGAAATCGTTATGTAACAGTTAACTTACAGATATAACTTTCACATAAGGGAAGATGTAAAATACGCCAGTATGGATTACTTAGTGGGGCACTTCACGTTCAACACCTATAATTTTACATATAGTAGATGAAAATCAAATATGATGCTGAAAAAAACAATCGTTTTGACACCAGTTACGAACTAGAAAATTCTACTTGAGCAGTTTCAATACCTGCATGCCCTTGCTGATAGCAGCTAGCAATTTTAAGTAGGCATAAAATGCTAGAGCTCTCAATGCTGTTACCTAAACTTTCTCCATACTGCGAAGTCATATAATAAATAACAATTTATACCGGTATTAACATTTAAGTATCCAGCAAGTAAGTAAGTGGCGAATTACGAAAATATAATTTACAGCTGCAGTCAACTAACCTGGTTGGCCAGGTTGACCAATTGGGCCACTCTGACCAGGCTGGCCTTGCGGTCCAACTGGTCCAGTAGGTCCCTGAAAACCAGTGGCTCCCGTTGGTCCAGGCAGTCCTGTACCACCTTGGATTCCTTGCTGGCCAACAGACCCAGCGTTGCCTGAAGGTCCTTCAGGGCCTGGCTGCCCAGTGAATCCAGCTGGGCCAGAAAACCCAGTAGCTCCAGTTGCACCAGCGATGCCTTTCTGTCCCAGTAGACCAGTCACACCTGGCTGTCCAGGAGATGCCTGCTGGCCCTTCAATCCTCGAGGACCGACCACTCCTGAAACGATCAACACGTGCCACATAACTGCTTTGTGACAAACACATGAAAGACAAATTCGTAGAAAAGTTGAAACGGAAAACTTCAGGACACTTCAAAGACTTTCATGGATCTTAGGTGTGACTGGTAAGAAATATAAACTTCATTGTAAAACTCCCTGCAACATGTCTGCGTGATAACAGAGACAAAACTGTAATTACAAACAGCTGTGATCAACTTATTCTGGACGGCCCTTTTTCCGGGACTACCTGGGTAAGCCGGTACCAGAAAGGTAAACCAATCTGGATTTTACTGAAGCAAGAAACAGTGAGTAGCAGTGGCATCAGCTAGGCCATATGCAAGTCTGCACCTCGCTCCAGACAGACAACCACGCCAGCACCCCACTACTCAGTTTTTACAGGCCGGATGCCCTTCCTGCCGTCCAACCAACAGCATGAAAGCACTGAAGGTAGCAACTTTTATTCTGGATCATGACCAAAAATTAACATTTGAACAGTGCAACCATTGACGCACGCTCAAAGCTATTTTTCGAAAACTGCAGCTGAAAATTCAAGTAACTTAGCTGCAATAGAAGCATTAACTACAGTAATGGTAATTATAATAGCAGTAAACCAGCAATGCACAAACGGCATGCAAATTCGAGTAGGTAACATACCGTCTGATCCCGGCTGTCCCGATTCGCCAGTGTCACCTTGCAGTCCAGTGAAGCCCTGTTCACCTCGTGCTCCCGGTAAACCAGTCGCTCCCTGCTGTCCTCTGATGCCCACACTTCCTCCAATTCCTTCCTGTCCGGGAGCCCCAACTGTCCCCGGCAATCCCACGGCTCCGGCGCGGCCCGGCTGGGCACTTCCCGGCTGTCCAATTGCGCCCTTCAGACCCTCGGGGCCCGTGGTTCCGGGCTGGCCGGAAGGTCCGTCAGGTCCGCGTGATCCCGTGTCACCTGTATCACCAGTCCTTCCCTGCGCTCCGGCCACTCCTCGCGAACCCTGCGCACCCGGCGATCCACTCTCGCCAGTTCCACCGGTGAATCCGGGCAGACCCGGCTGGCCCTGTGAGCCGACATCGCCTCGGGATCCCGCCTGGCCTGCAGGACCAGAAGAACCAGTGTCTCCCGGTAGACCCTGCTGGCCAACGTTACCCGGAGAGCCAGCCAGTCCAGTGTCGCCAGTGAAACCACGAAGACCAGTACCTCCAGTCGATCCCGTTGCACCAGTAAATCCAACTCCACCAGCGAATCCCTGTTGTCCGTTTGAGCCTCTGGCACCCTGCAGACCTGGCTGTCCGATACTGCCTTGTGGTCCCTGACTGCCCTGTATACCAGGGGCTCCATCACTGCCAGAAGGTCCAGGACGTCCACTACTGCCCGTGAAACCAGTGTTTCCAGTATCGCCACGGTCTCCCGGCTCTCCCGTGAATCCATTCTCACCTGGATCACCTAATGCTCCGGGGCTACCAGGCTGGCCAGGTGAACCGATGAAACCTTTCGGCCCGGTTTCTCCCGGCACACCGATCTGGCCCTGAGGTCCACTGGCTCCAGTCTGTCCCTGCGCCCCCGAGGGTCCCTGGATTCCAGTGAATCCGGTGAAGCCAGGGTCTCCCCTCGGTCCTTCTGGGCCCTGTGGACCGCCAGGACCTGGAAGACCAATGCTGCCTGGTTGGCCGTCAACACCAGACTGACCAGGTTGACCTGGATTCACACATACATGCAGACTTCAATTCCCACATATCTTTTACGTACACATCAACAATAATATAGTTGTGCATGACTTAGAGTTTGTATTTGTGACAATTTGAAATACTGGTATGTGAATGACGATAAATGTTTAGGATTTAGTGATTGTGTTGTCAGTCTTTTCATATGATTGCTGACTGCAACAATGTAATTGGGTGTATATCGATTGTAGTTTTTTTGCGTTTTCTCATTCTGCTTCTTCTTTGATGTTGCATATGTTGCGAAATAAAGTTATAAAGTTATATAACAATAAAAGTGAAATAGATTACACCTGTTCAGAAAAAATGATTAAAAGAATTTGACGAATGCAAATGCACAGCTACTTTAAACAAATACAGGCACTGACCAAAAACGATCACAATCTATCAAATCTATCAATGAAGCGCGATTCATTTGTGCTGTTTGATTACAGAGTACAAAGTAAAGACAGGTATGGCTCATTTCACTTGCAGATGAACATGTCAATGGCAAGTAAAACTGTGATACCTCATTAACACATGTCATACCCGAGCGCCTTAGACATGAGTCATTCATGATAAAGTGTTATACAAATCTGCACTCGGTAACTGAGTAGTTACCATGCTGGACTCAGGTGCAGAACGGCCTGGGTTCAAATCGCAGCCGCGATGCTATCGGGTAACAGTCTTAGACAAACTGTTCACACCCATCGTGCCTCTGTTCACCAAAGCAGCGAAATTGGTAGCAGCCCTCTTAAGGGTTGAGAGCGTAACTGTGGGCCTGGCGGAAAGTAATGGCAGCCTACCGCCGGGTTAATAACTCACGTCACCTGCAGGCTGACTGCCAAGACCCGGGATCAGCTCTGGAACTCTATGCTCGGCAATTGAGTATGGGCTACCTTTACCTTTTTTACAGTTACTTACTTACTTACTAAGGTCTAGTTGAACCAAACTCAGTTAATTTTAGCTGTCACTTAACACAGTGTTGTCGTCAAGACAACGTGACGTCAGCCAATAAGAGAGTTGGAATGTGTGTTAGTTAACCAACAGTTAAAGTTAACTGAGCTCAGTGTAACTGGACATAAACTACTCGAGTGAAGCTGCGTAATCAAGTACAATCTGACCTGTAGCGCCAGTGCGACCTCTAGCACCTGGCGTGCCTGGATCACCGACAAGACCTGGTGGACCTACTGACCCTGATTGACCTGGTGGTCCCGGGTCACCTGAGAAGCCCGTGTCCCCAGCGGATCCCGGCGGACCTGGAGAACCCGGCGATCCAACGTTGCCCACCTGTCCATTAGGCCCCGATGGGCCAGACTCGCCGGTGTCACCTGTAAGACCTCGAGGTCCGCTGGCACCAGTCGCACCTTGCTGCCCTATCTGTCCGACAGAGCCCTGTAAGCCCTTTGTACCAGTCATACCAGTGAATCCAGACTGGCCCTGGTCGCCTGGGAACCCTCGCTGGCCCGGCTGGCCGGACGGACCCTGGATGCCTTGTGGTCCTGGCACGCCAGTCGCTCCAAGGAACCCGGACACGCCACTGAAGCCTGTGTCTCCAGGAAATCCAATCTGACCGATGGGACCTACAAGTAAAACATGTCAGCATGTCGTCTGCACCGAGAACACTGCGTCAAAATGTCATCAGCAGAACCTCATGCCTTATACACTGTAACAATAAACAGAAGTTCATTCAGCGTTTGCGATACTATACAGTAAGCCTACAAAAAGGCATAGCATACATAAAAGCTGACATGTAAATCTATTGCACACATCAAAAGTGAGTTAGCAGTTTCTTAACGGCACATCAGCACATTACAGGCAATAAGGTCAAGTGAGAGCTAACAAGGATAAAAAAGAAAGTGTAAAACCAAGGCTAGAGGGTTAACATAAAATTGAAATAAACGTTACAAAAAAGGACTAAAAACAAGAAAAAGCGATTAGCAAAGAAACGGTTAGTGCTAAGGAAAGAAAATGGTTTCAGACAGTGGCAGGAGAAAGCTCAAGCACCTGTTGCTCCTGCTTGTCCTGGTTGTCCTCGGTTGCCTTGATTGCCATCAGCTCCTGCTTGTCCAGTTGGTCCTGGTGCACCCTGAGGGCCGAAAGGTCCCACAACTCCTTGCTCACCCGGATCACCAATAATGCCAGTAGCTCCTACCACTCCAGTTGCTCCAACCGAGCCCTGCTGACCAGTGAATCCAGTGGCTCCGCCAGCGCCAGCCAAGCCTTGATCTCCAGGCTCTCCAGTCGCGCCAGGCTGACCGACAGCACCTGGGAACCGTCAGATAGCTTCGTTTCAATCAATCAATCAAGCAAACAAGCAAAAGGGTTTAAAGGCAACTTACTGACTGACCATATCAAGGTGATTTCCATTTAGTATCACATGACAGTTAATTTAAAACAAAAGCAGGATATATCTGTTTGTAATAAAAGAAGCAAGTCCAGTAAGAATATGAAGTAAACAAAACACACTCTTGTTATTTCAGTTAGTGTATTTGGTGATAATCCTCACTGACAAAATCAGGAAAAATGGGAAGTAGCACAAAAGTGGCAATGTAAGAAGTGAGTCAACTCCAAAAAAATATTGTCAAATCTACAAAATAGCTTCCGGAATTAGGGTATTCTAGAATCACGGGTGACATAAATTAATATAATGAATTCCCTTCTACACACTACTGTAACTAAAAATGTACAAACTGCAAAATATGCACCTTGTATGCCAGGCTGTCCAGCAAATCCCTGCAGTCCAGGTGATCCAATTGATCCTTGGTTGCCGCTAGGTCCGGTATCCCCTCTGGATCCACGTGGGCCGGGAGAACCTTCCTGTCCTGGCTGTCCTCTGGCACCCGAGAAACCGGTGTCACCCTGATCTCCCTTCAAACCAACTTGCCCGGGGCTGCCGGTATTTCCCATCTGTCCAACCTGCCCCACTTGGCCTTGATTTCCCGGCGTGCCGGAGTTTCCGGTGTCACCGGGACGTCCGACCTGACCGACCAGACCGACTGCGCCAGCCGGCCCGGAAGCACCAATGACTCCAGTGAATCCTACCTGACCAGTGAAACCTGACCACAAAATTGACAACAGTCACATATTCAGCCACGCGCTTGCATCAACGAAGAGTCATACTCAGGCTGTAATACTGTAATCAAAGTCAATTTGCCTTCAGTGCTTTGACGCTGTTGGTTGGGCGGCAGGAAGGGCATCTGGCCTGTAAAAAAACTGAGTGGTGGGGTACTGGCATGGTTATCTGTCTGGAGCGAGATGCAGACTTGCATACGGCCCAGCTGACGCCACTGCCACTCACTGTCTCTTGCTTCAGTAAAATCCAGATTGGTTTTACCTTTCTGGTACCGGCTCACCCAGGTAGTCCTGGAAAAAGGGCCGTTAAACGTGTGTGTGTGTGTGCGTGCGTGCGTGCGTGCGTGCGTGCGTGCGTGCGTGCGTGTGTGTGATCAAAGTCAAAGTAATTTATTTCGAAATAACATATTATATACGCAAGCCATCATCATAACTGCATATGACATTGTGCTGATTTTAAATTAGTTTATTACTACATATACTTCCACTTAATGGCTGTTTTTTCTGTACAAAACTGAGTTGACTGGTTCCAACTCTTCTGCACCGGTTCAGGCAAAGAACCCTTCGACATACGTAAGTGGCACGAGTTCTTTTATAGGCTGGATGTCCTTCCTGTCACAGCCACTGTGGAGTACAGAGAATATTTGGCATGAGCCAAAGTTGTTCAGCAGAAAATGACTGCAAGAAACTCAAGTACTAACCCTAACCAGTGGCGTGGCCTCATCCTTTCTCCATCCACCAATGAACTCCATTATGGACAACTGACACCAGTACCCAGTTTAAACTCAGAATCCTGGTAGTGGTACTAGTTTCAACTCAGCCTTAAACTGTTCTCGAAATTATATGCGTAAAATGTTGCTTTTACAAAATGTCTCATACAGCTGAATAAAGCTTTCAGAATGTTATGCAGCCCGCATCGTGCAATAAATACATCACACTGAGATATAACATAGCTGCTGATTCACAGGATGACAACAAATTTAACTGTGGCAAAGAAAATGTCACTAGAAGCAATCCTCTGCTCATACCTGTTCTTCCAGTGAAGCCAGTTGCACCGTCCGTGCCGGGCTGTCCATTTGGTCCAGGAGATCCAATTTCACCTTGTGGGCCTGAAGGACCAGGAGGTCCCGTGAAACCAGTTGCACCAGGGTTCCCACTACTTCCTGTTGCGCCTGGGCCACCAACAAATCCCTTGAAACCCGGCAATCCGGTAAATCCGGTAAAACCAAGCAGTCCCGGATCTCCAATTGGACCTGACGGGCCACGATCGCCTTGCGGTCCACTCGATCCCGTCCATCCGACGACGCCATTAGGCCCTGTATCACCCGGAGATCCAACTGTGCCTTGCTGACCAGGGTTGCCTGGGCTTCCAGGACGGCCAGCCGATCCAGCTGGTCCTGTGAACCCTGTGAATCCAGTACCGCCCACTGGACCAGCTGTGCCAGTGAAGCCTGTTGCTCCAGTCGATCCTGAACATCAATAAACCAGTCAGCAACTATGGATACTGTATACGTAACGAAAGTAATTAGGTCCTCGGACTGCAAGGATGTTGCTAAACTGTAATTTACTTTGTAAAATGTAATGCACATACACGACTTGGCCTGACTTAGCTCCTCAATAATACTGATATGAGTATCACACACCACTGCCTTATAACAAGTGTGTAACTGTGAGATAAGCTAATGAATTTAAAAATTAAAACACTGCAGCAAGTATATAGCAGCATTCCATTGCTTACAGATGATTTTGAAAAAAAACTTTCTGTGCTAATGTACTACTGTGGTTTTTACTTCAGCTATATTACATAACTGTTTCATTTTTGCATTCATTTAAGTCTAAACAATGGCAAAAGACAAATGCAAAAATTTGTTAATTTTATTTTTGGGGATACATATATCATGCAAACGAATAAAACAGTGCAAGTAAAAATGCAATCATGACACTACGATGTCCTGGATATGCAGTAAATGACACAATCCACTTTAGTGAACAAAACACGAAAAGATTTACATAAGCAGTAAAATGACAAAGACGACACTGATCAACCTCTGTGAGGGATATTCGCCTGACATTAACTATTAGAAACAACGTGTCCATTTCAATTTCAAACATCAACATGACACCTACCAGAGATTCCAGTGAATCCTTGAAAACCTGAAGATCCAATTTCTCCCGGCACGCCAGCTATGCCCTGTGTTCCCTTAGACCCAGCAGGACCTGTGCCACCAGTGGCTCCTGTAAAGCCGGCCAGTCCAGTGTCACCGGCCAAGCCCACAAATCCAGCAGCACCAGGTGAACCGTCAGAACCTCTCTGACCGGCAAATCCTTGTGGTCCGGGCTCTCCAACCTGGCCTGGAGTTCCGGTGAACCCAGCCTGGCCTGTGAACCCAGTGAATCCACGTGCTCCTTCCTGTCCCGGCTGACCAATTCCACCCTGCGGACCCGGCAGTCCAGTAGCACCCTGCTGTCCAGGATCACCAATCTGACCCTGGAAACCCGGAAGACCCGGACTTCCCACGAGGCCCGGGTTTCCCCGAGGTCCTGAGGTTCCAGTAAATCCAGTTCCGCCCATGAATCCTGAAGGACCGGTGAAGCCTGTGTCACCGCCAGATCCCGGTGTCCCAGAAGCCCCAGTTCCACCTATACGAACATGTCAAGACAATCCATTATTGCTGCAATGTAGAACAAACAATTAAATAACAAAAAGATGGATAAACTTACAACCTCCCCATACACACATTAAATTACATACACTCAGGTTTTGTTCACCAGCTTTCTGTTAATAAACATAATCCACGATGAACCAGAAGCTTTGAAGCCAAATGGGACTGATGCCTTTTGTCACCTAACCAACAATGTCACAGCACTGAAAGGTAAAAAACGGGAAAAATAACACACTGGGTCTCAATAAAGCATTCAGTGCTTTGACGCTGTTGGTTGGGCAGCAGGAAGGGCATCCGGCCTGTAAAAAACTGAGTGGTGGGGTGCTGGCATGGTTATCTGTC
>Ga0126330_10000282_pt1 | contig 11189 bp, 6 predicted proteins | sample InaspJWI91metaG_FD_97004 | JGI IMG/M metagenome (GOLD analysis project Ga0126330, IMG submission 97004) | Marine gutless worms symbiont microbial communities from Oahu, Hawaii - Inanidrilus sp. 2 OAHU.JWI-91 metaG | ecosystem: Host-associated > Annelida > Digestive system > Unclassified | place...
CTAGACCAGTTCACCTGTACTGTACCAGACCGGTGTTATACACAAGAAATCGGACTCATGCGCAGAAGGGCCTGGGTTCAAAAATCGCGGGCGCGACGCTGTCGAGTAACAGTCTTAGGCAAACTGTTTACATCCATTGTACCTCTGTTCATCAAGCAGCGAAATTGATAGCAGCCATCTTAAAGGTTGCGAGGGTAACTGCAGGCCTGGCGGAAAGTAATGGCAGCCTACTGCCAGGTTTATGACTCACGTCACCTGCAGGCTGACTACCAAGAACCGGGATCAGCTCCGGACGTTCGGCAATCGAGTATTGGCTACCTTTACTTTTTTACTTCTGATTATTTACGTTATCTCAGAAAAAAACCATTCTGTAATCCACTTGCCCACCCGACTTGAAAATGCACCACACTAACTTGTGAAGTACCAAACTTTTTTTTATCTGACTGAAGGTTTGCATTGTACTTGCATTTTCCGTACTTGCGTTTTCCGCACATGCGTTTTCCAGTAGTTGCGTTTTCAGCGCCCCCGACCCCCGTCAAATTCTCTCACATTTCCACTTTTTTGGACAAGTGGTTGCCTTTTCTCATAAGTACCAATCACTTGTGTGACATCATGCCGTCACAGAACTCACAAGAGTGTTGGCGGCAACGGCAACGATGAGGTTGAGAAATATGAAGGTGCCGACGACAATGTCGATAAGCATCAGTATCGCGCCTATTATCTTGACCCACTGGTCTGATTCCTGGCAAGCAGAACCAACACAGCACAACCACCTCTAGAAATTTTTAGCAGGCTGGCGTACGGTTTAGACTGTCTGTCCAAGGGATACTTGTTTTGTGTGGTAATTATGGGCAAATGTCACTGAGCATGGCATTTTATGCATATCAATCATCTGCTTGGAGTATGTTCATGCAGTACATACACCCTTGGATATCGGCATTGATTAGGTGCTTGACAGGTACTTGACTCAAAAGGCGGCATCAAGATGCGGCGTATAAACACACTCAATCACTCACACCTTGGTACTGTGATGTTACACACTTTATGCATACAACCTGCCTCAGCAGCCGCTTGGTCGTCTCGTAGCTACAAAAAGCTGTTTACAAATTTTCTGGCATCTACTTAATTTTGCCTTAATTTTGCTGCATCTTATTAAAACACTATCCATGTATGCATTGGCTGAAGGCAGACCTCCTGTTACTACATATGATGTTTGCATAGTGCAAGATCGTCCAAGGGCTACAAGTGCACCATGCAAACATCGTGTCTATAGTGGATTAGTGTAACTTTCACGGCAGCTAAAGCATGCATTACTGTTTACTGTGATGGGAACTGGTGTAACGTGTAAGGGAAGCAACGCCCCTTCCGTAAGCAGACTGGCGGTTGGTGAAGAATGAATGATGCCAGGCCACCGGTTACAGTTTCCATCAGTGCTTTGAGACTGACGGTTGGGTGGCAAGAAGGAAACCACTCACCAGCCCATAAGAAGCCGTTCCACTAATCTCCAGAGGTTCTTTTCTGGTTTTCTGGAATAGGTGGAGGCGGAGGACCTGAGAACTAGGTCAACTCACCCTTGCATCCTCCTGGGGTCGCTAAATCGAGTACCAGCTTTGACGGGGTAAAGGCAGGAATGACACTCTGCCAGGTAGCAGGTAACACAGTGTGATCCCATATGTGGCATGCGAATTCACATAACAGTATGGCAACTTTGCAAACTGCTATACTCTTGTTACTTAAACTATAATTGTGAAACACCCTGTACTTGTGTGCCTTGTTCAGATTTATGACATCGCGAAAGATGTTAATGTGCTTGATGCAGTTGTGTATGTTGATTGAAGTAAGGTAAGGTAACAGTATAGCAGTTAGTAACTAGCCTCACTGCTACGGGAACACACGTGCCATAAGGGACCGCACAGTGTTACATGCCACCCAACAGAGGTGACATTCTTACACTTACCCCAGCCAAAGCTGGTACTCGATTAAATGACCCCACAGGGATGCAAGGCTGAGTTGGGCTAGTTGGCTGGTTACATGCGGAGATGGCATCCCGCCCGAAGACAGTCATCCATCCCAGTACTAACGTGGCCCGACATGGGTTAATTCGTTCATGCAACAAACGCCGCTAACCACTATGCCACGCTGCAGTGTACTGACTGTACTCATAATACTGAAATTTTCCTGCCACACTTGCACTAACTACACACAACAGAATGAGACATACCCCGAGCCTATCATAAACCATGACAAAGCCATCCAGCGTGAGGTGCGAGAAGAAATGGAATATAGCTACAATAACACACAGCTCGTCCTCCACTAATCTATCACAACAACGAAGAGACTTTCAACCAACAAAGGCCAAGATGACTAGCCTAGCATGCTGGGTTATAACAATAATTACAACAGATATGACACAATTTACTTCAATGACTGCTTTTTAGTTAACAGCAAATTGCACCATCTTCCTCTTAACTGAACTATAGTTTGTATGCCACTGATTAAGCCACTCAGACGGCTAGCATATTAAGTATAACTCCGAATACAAAACTGTATACTGTTAAATAAATTCGAACGTGCTTCCAATCACTGTGACTGATTAGTTTTGCTGATAATATGCTATATATTCTTCTACAAATGACCTTTAGAGGTCACAAAAGTTTATCAGCGCTGTCACCATTCGACAGATCACATATGACTTCATATGACAGTGGTCACATTTTTATACCAAGGCACTGAATAAAAGAGTTAACAATATTCTAAGCCATTTTGACACTGTAGGCAAGTGTGACAGACAGTTGGATGGACAGATGGGTGCACAGAAATCTAACAACAAATACCAAGTAGCTGACGAAAAATGTGCCACGTACCAGAAACAAATTGTCACATGTTCAGATATACGTACCGAGTCCAAAAGTTCCATAAAGATCTGGTGCTTCAAAGCCCAAGATGTTGACGGCAGCAACGGACAGAATGATAAGTACAATGACCAGCAGTAATGCGATGTTCAACATGTCTGCGTCACACATCAGACTATGTCAAAAACTGTATTTCTATTAGAACTGCCAATTCTAATACTCTACTGTCATGGTGCTCTATAATGATTGAGCTTTTTCCTGGAGTCCGTCTGCAATGTAATGCCTTGGTAACATGCAAGCCCTCACTTGAGGTCACACTGACCAGTTCAGCAACATTTCCGCCTGTGACTGTGAACTTTGACACGATTTTTCCTTCAAACTGATCTAAAGTCCAAGACAGAAGCTGTAGGTCTAAAGTCTGAGACAGTGTCAAGATGAACCAGCACGTACATTATCTAAGTATAAAGGTCACACAATTCAAAACATTATAGTCAGAACACACAGACAGGCATATAAATGGGACCAATATTGCTGAACCACTAAAGTGGTCAATAACTAGAAGAGGTGCAGACAGAAAGCTAATCAGAAGCACCTAAGTAACTCTAATTTTGAGCGAGTCTTTCAGTGCTAGACAAGTTATTATTGCTTTTTGATTGTGCTGAAAATACACTGAGTGAACTAACACTAAGTCATATGCGATATACTTATTACTTACCGTTCACATGTTATCGACTTGAGTTGACAATTCAATAAGTGCATGCAGTCTTTAGGATCGATTTTCGTCGACAGTAGTGCCAAAGAAGCTAAGTGGTAAATGTGGGCATGTGTTAAGGGCTGTATGTCTTTCAGGGCTGTATCACTGTCACTTTTCAACAAACAAAGTATCTCAACAATCGATACAGATATTTCAAAGTATTAAGAGTACTGGTAACTTTGTAAGATAGCAATGGACTGTGTGTGAAAAAAATAACTATGCTTTACAATGATACTGTTGGCGTGATTAAGATTCATTGTAGGAGTCACCAGTGGGTCTCTCTCTCTGTACGAATGTTCTCTAGCAGATAAAGCAATTAAGCTAGCAATCATTTGTGAGCGGTGAGCCAGATGCTGAAACTATACCTGGAATAGACTTCAGCACCGAGTCCACGAGAATCTCGATTCCTTTGAAAGCACCTAGACTGCATCACCCATATCAAGCATCACGACCATTTGTCACACAACAGCATAAGACTATTAGGCCTATGCCACTGCAAAACCTATCTGCAATAACTAACACAATTGTCTATACTAGGTTGGGTATAGTGCAGCAACAGTTATTGGAAGCAAAATCAACAAAAAGTTCTGCTATTGCAGTTGGATCTCGTGACGCACTATATCAGTTGAAATTTTGTCAACTGCTGCACAAGTATAGGAATAAAGTTATACAACAAATCCACAGTAATCGAAATAATTAAATTAGAGCATGACGGTCCTAACCTGTATTTTTGGCTATACCTGAATTTCCTTATTACACAGTATAGGATAGATGCAAGAAAGCTTCCATGATAAAAAGCAGTTCAATGCATTCAACCGCATTGATGGAACTCTGACTTGTGGTGGATACAGATAAACACAGGGCAATAGCTAGTACCAAGCTAGCTAGCATAGCATCGCGCAGTAAAAACTGCACTGGTCAACAACAAAAGGTGATAACAATCTGATGAAAAGAAACAGAGGTCATTACAACGGCTTTCCACGCATGTGATGCAGAAGCGGCAGGACACGTAGAATCTTGATGCAACTTAGATGATGATAATCTGTACACATCAAGACACACACACAGACACGCGTGCACAAACATGCCATTTGTTGCCGTTTATTTGTTGCAGTTTATTCACTGCTTCCATTAAATTTTCGCAAAAAAATCATTAGCTGTTCATTAATGTGTAAGCGATAAATGTAGCAAATGAAAGTACGTAAGCAACATCCTACACACACTCATACAAAGCACTACATGCAAATCAGCAAGACAGTTAAACTAACACTGACGTACACCACTTCACTGAAACAATTACTGTTATATCCATAGCACTTAAAAGGCATCCAATAAGAAGCACACAATACATGTTGCTAAATCTGCTGAAATTGTAATCCTTTTTGATACAGTGCCATCTGCCAACTGATTGTGTGAATGACAGCTTCACAGATAAAGCACTGACAGAACTCTCACTAAAATATATCCACGACTGTTTGAGCAATCCTGTACTACGATGACAGAACAACAGAAGCACAAAATAACAAAATGAACTCATCTGTTTTACTCTGTCATTTGCTTTTGTTTATTGACACTGCCTGTTGTCTGTCCATCAACTGACAGCAGCAGCAGGCGGGTTTGCTGCTGAGGGCCTTACACACAGGCAGGAGATATCGATTGACAGCTGTAGGTGCCAGCGATGCATACCAGCTGCAGGCGTGCTCAGTAGTATGGCTTCGCATCATGCGGGCAGTGTCATGTTGACAGCCAAGAGACGAGGCTGAACAGAGAGTTGTCTAACTTGCAGTTATAATTCAGCCTCACAGCTGCTACATATTAATACATTTTTTACTCTATTTCCGAGAGGGGTGCAAAGTATTACAATCAGTGTGTCGGTATGTCTGTCTGTCTGCTCGCACATGTCAAAAACCACAGTAAAAGTACACAAAAGTTTCTGTGCATGTCAGCTGGATCCATGACATATGCGTGCAATCAGTATCCTATATAAATTGTGATATGAATAAGAAATCATTTGCTTGTATAAATCTTACCCACTCCAGTGAGCATGAGGACTACGACACCAACATCAAACATATTCCATCCATTCTTCCAGAACAGAGTAAAGTTGCAGTACCATTTTATCAGTATGTCTGCCAAATAGACTCCAAGTATCAGCTCGTTAATCACGTCAAACATCTCTTCGTAGTCCATGCTCTGCACAGTAATTAACGATTAAATCGTCACCGACACTCATCATCTCTGCATGTGAGACAAAGCATCACAGTCGACTGGGTATGCAAAACATCATTCATTACGTCAAACAAAGATATCACTGAACCATTTCTGTTACCCAGTGACTTCATTCTGCTAAATAATTTAGAAATTTAACTAAGCCCTTCAGTACTGAAGCAAACATCTTTCCTATCCTGCATGCCTTCAAATCAAAAATAACACCTGGGAGGGACAGGGTTGCATTACAGCCACATGGGATACATATTTTCTAAATAAGTGACTACCTCTACAAATGCACTTAGCCGTCGTAGCACGGCAAAATTGCTCAAAACTCATGACTGACATTTTCACTTGAAGCCTGAATTACCAGCTCATCACTAGTCCGCAGTGCCAACTCAATGGCATTCAAGAAGATCACTGCCATCATAAACGTCTGATATCCTGCCGACTCCAAGAACCTGGGAATAAATTTCTCCGCTATGTACTCTTGAGCATGACCCTCGTCCATGTCCACAATGTCGTAAAAGTTCTCCTCGATTTCAGTATCTTTCTTTTTCTTCTTCTTTTTCTTTCCGTGCACCAAAACAGGAATGATCTGGACACAGAAAAAGCTATGACCATCAATCTGTGCACAGAATCTGCATGGTAATAAACTAAAAGTAAAAGTGTTAAAGTACTTACATGAAACGTTCAGTCTTTTCACTGATATAATGGAATGCTTCAAGTACCCGATAGGCATTACTTTTCACTTTAAAAGATGTAATTTTAAAGTCTTACTTTACTCTGTTATTTTCGGCAACCTGAGATTTTGTTTCAATAAATGTTGCGGGAAATTAATATGTTCAAATAAAAATACAATTAAAGAACACTTCTAACAGGGCTCATAGCTATGATTCATGAACTCTTAACTGTCAATTTTTTTCTGTGTGAGTGGCAAGATTTTGTACAATGATGATAACATGTGAATGTGGCTCTGCATACTGCAAACAACATATACAGAACCTAACATTTACAGCAGCTGCAGGGTTTGTGTTTTTTTTAGTTTTTGCTTAAGTATTTTACAGTGTTTTGAACTTTCAATAAAATACAATGAAGCAACGTTGAATTGTCAGTTTGTCACATTATCAAGCTCGAGTGGTGTCACTGCAATGCGAAACTGCACACTTCAGCGGCCCAATGACAAAATCGATAATCAACAAACATTCCAAATCGTGGTAGAATAAATGTCACTTGTGCACATGGACAGAATGCAAGATGCACAAAACTAAAACTGAATACATACATCATCGCTGTCAACAAGAAATCTTTTCTCGACAGTTGACCTACACATTAAAATGCACAAAATACAATTTGTTATTAACATGGATCTTTGGCAAAAATGATAACTCACAGACATTTATAAAATGCAATTATCATATAGATAATGTACAGATTATTTTTTTAAATTAAAATTAAAAAAAAATTAAAATATCACAGGTGGCATATGAATAAAAAGTAAAAATGCAAACAGTCAGCAGAACTGTGTGCTTTAATGAGTCTGAAAAATCAGTCATTAAACACATCTGCACTGTACCAGAAATGTGATAATTTTTACATATATCGGAAACTTGTATCCGTCAAAAGCCATTAAGTTATATCCAAGACCAGTGGCATTTACAATTTAAAAGAGGGCTCATCCTGTTCTTCAATTTAAATGATATAGTCACTCATCTGCCCAATGAATATAACTTTTGGATATGTGTATGCCAATTTTTCACCAATACTTTTCAGAACTTTTCAAGGGAGGCACGTACAAGGCTACTAAATATGCTGCATTCAAAACTCAGCAACTAAGCAAAAGCACTGCATCTATAATCACATGTATTCAAACTTACTCAACGACTTCTTGAGGCTTCTTCTGCAGCAGTTTCTGCTTCAGCTGCTGCCATCGACTAATTATATTCTGTCAAACAATGAAGAATAGGTTCATTGCCATGATATTTATGGATCAGATTACAAATAAACATTGTACTTAAACAACTGATCAATTTGAAATGTACCGGTTCACCATCATTGTCTTACAGATAACCAGATGGATGAAAGTAACTGTTAGCAAAAAATCACAATCTTGAGAATGTTGAACAAATGAGTTAGCACAGGAGAGCATTAGTCTAGTAAAATTATTCTGTGTCAGGGCTTGATGTCATGACCTACAACCATTTTATTACTGTGACACATCTATAGGAAATGGAAATTCCACAAGCTAATCCAGTAAAAGGTGTCTGAGGTTGTCGATGAACCCACAGTTACAGTACGGGAGAGTCTGTCGTTAGAAATTCTTCAGGAAGCTGCCACAATTGTGATACAAAACACTACCCAGTATTGCTGTGGTCTGTCTGTGAGTTTTGCCACTAGCCCTGATACAAAATGTTCTGACTTATAAAGCATAACACTTGGCATGACACTTGTTGAAAATGCAACAGTAAGGCAAGGCACTGTTATACCAGCCAAACCAATTGCAAAGTTGCAAACAACATAATTAGTAAAACACAAACACTGCTAGCAGTCGCCAACAGTTTGAATACTACTATCAAACAGCATATCAACATCCTTCAATAAAAGTCCTTTCTAGTAGAAATAACTGCTTGTAAGCCTGTAACGATGTTATAATATAGACTTTAATTTTATTCAGGTACCCATTAAATGGTTTAACAAAATGGCATAGCATGCATGGCACTTGCCCTTTTCTTAACTGGCACAGTTGTGGCAGAATTCAACTTTTCCTTTTCTGATCGGTCAGCGCCAACAGTTTTTGGCGATTTTGACACTGACTGCTTTGACTGCTCTGAAATAAAAAAAATGCAAAGCACAATAACTCCAAATGTGTATCACGCCTGCAGAGTGTCCATTGATTATGACAGGTAATTCCAAATTGTTATGGGTTTCAGTTAAAACTTTTAGAACTCAGATAGTTATCATTAAAAATTCTTATTCGGCATCACATCAACAATACTATAATTATCAAGTGTAAAAACCATTCTTAGTATGCTGATGGTCTGACGTTTGAATATGACTGAAAATAATGGCAAGGAACAAATTAAGTCATCTAGTGGATAGCCCCCCCCACCGGTGCTGGGGCCTATAGAATTCAAGAAAACCGTTCAGTGGATTCCGCTGGGGGAGCTTACAGCGTTCGCTCAGATCACCTAGCTGATAAGGAGGGGCTGACTGCTCCCTCCCAAGAACCCCACTCCCGCTCTCGGCCCTTTGGGCCTCTGGCTTCGGTCTTTCTGGCCTCTCCCTCGCCCCGAAATAGGAGGCTTGGCTTGGCCTCTCCCAACATGACGGGCTAGATACGCCTTAGTTGAAATGTTCAACTGTATTTTATGAATGCATAGTGAATACAATAGGGCGATGACAAGACTAGATACGCCTACGTGATCAAGTCAACTGAATGAAAACAGGTCCGCGCTTAAATTAATTTTTTAAGTTTGACATCTGTGTCTGAGCAGTATCACTGTGTCCCTAAAAAGTCCACCTTGTATTTTTGCATAATTCAGTCAAAAATTAACCGATTTTAATAATTTTTGGTATATTAAATCCTGAGAAAATTTGACATGAACACCTTACAGGAATGATTTGTCCACCTCACCTGTCAATGTAGCCACTTTACCTTGGGAAATCCAAAAAAATACTTTTCAACATTATAATTCATATACTTCAGACACAGTGTAGTATAGTGATACAGAAGCAGCTTGCTTTGAACTGAACAGGTGGCCCGTGTTGCACAGTATACTAACAATAAAGTATAGTAGCGAAAGCAAAAGTATAGTTAATGGCAATGGTTTAAAAGCTACCAGATACAGTAGTAAAGTTTTTGTCGTGAGTATATTTTTACTGCAAAGCAAGATTACCGTGTACATCTGCCATAGTAATAAATCTGTCCAAATATGTAATCAGTGACGTAACCGATGACATACATGATGACGTCAGTACCGTGCCAATAGGGCTGTTCCAAGTACTCTACAGTTCGAATAGTCCACACTCAAAACAGCTGGAACCTTCTTATTGTTAACCTCGAGTAGGCCTACTCGAACTCGTTGTTGCAATGGATATTTCTGTATTTTCAAGTGTGAATTAATTTTAACTTGTACATGTGTAATAGGCGTAAAACAATGTTTACTGACAAAATACTAGTTTACCAGGATGAGGGGTTACCATCACGTGCCTCGTGTTTTCAATTCGTATTTCGTTTCACTTTCACCACTTACTGCCAATACCAAAATGCAAAATGTGATACATTTTAGTACCGAACACTCAAACAGAGATGTATAGCCTCGGTGTCAGCATCTCGGTTTCAAGGCGCCTCGAGACGACCTGACGCCTCGAGCCAAGGACGCCTCTGTCTGGGCCTCGTCTCTTGCCTGAGAGTCGGACGCCTCGATCTCGGTCTTGCCTCGGATCAAATGAGTTATGACAGACGCCTCGGTGTCGTCTAGGTCTCTCGTGCGTTGCTCAGCGCCTCGCGATCGGTCTCAGCTTGGAAGGCCTCGTTTATACGTATAACTGCAATCAAAACGCAGCATTTCTCAATCATGTGCCAGCCAAACGCCTATAAAAATGCAAAATTGGATTTATTGTCCTCGAAAATGGGACCGCTGCTGAATATGATGACGATTTACTCCTGCAAGTAGGCTGCAGGCTGCAGCCAAGTTTTGCCGAGCGAATTAATTTCGTATTCGTCCTCGAAAAATAGATGTAACTCCATTGGGAATGTACAGTTTAGTAGTTTAGTCATTTTTCAAGACCTCACTGGTCTACTTGACCGTACACTTGATTTGACTCCACGGTCCAGAGGGCAAACCAGTCGAGTAGTTGAGTTGGTTGATTAATAATTAGTTACTGGAATAACGAATTAAAGATCGGTTCATCCCTAATGCGACAACAACGACTTTTGTGTTATGTATTCTATGACCGCCAAAGTAAACAAACTGTTATAATATAACGTTTGACGTTATTTTCATATCTTCAGATGCGTATGATTTGCCTTATCGTAAATTGCATGAAACTAGCTAGGTACATTAGTATTTACATATACTCAGGACTTTTGCATCGAAGCTTCCCGCGCCTACCAACAACAACATACCGGCGTATACGACAGACCATATCATTTTCTTGTGCCAGGTCGGCTATCTGGCTAGGCATGTCAGTTTTACGCGAAAATGCGTTTGCCGCATATTTCGCATGTTGCCGCATTTTTCACATCTTTCAGCAAAGTGCGCATATCGCATTTTTTCCGCATAAATTGGGTATGACTAAATACCGCAAAGGACCGCAAAGGACCACAAAAGACCCACAAAGGACCGCAAAGGAGCATTACACAGGACCACAGA
>Ga0126330_10000283_pt1 | contig 11189 bp, 9 predicted proteins | sample InaspJWI91metaG_FD_97004 | JGI IMG/M metagenome (GOLD analysis project Ga0126330, IMG submission 97004) | Marine gutless worms symbiont microbial communities from Oahu, Hawaii - Inanidrilus sp. 2 OAHU.JWI-91 metaG | ecosystem: Host-associated > Annelida > Digestive system > Unclassified | place...
GATAATCGGTATCGGCCGATTATCGCCAGTTTGCCGATAATCGGTATCGGCCATTTGACAATCGGCATCGGCCGATAATTGGCCGATGCCGATCCGATGCCGATAATCGGCCGATTATTTGTTTTGGTAAGCAAAACAACAAAAATGCTTTTAACAGCAGTTCACATTGATGACAATGAGATAACTAATGACTCAGTTATCTGTCACGTATCATATTAAACATTCATCATAAAGACGAAAGAGTAAATAAGTGGATGCTATTCAATTTCAAATATCGTTCCGTGACCTTCATCCCATTGCTTCTAATTTTACAACATGACTTTTACTGAACAAAGATGCGTCCTGAAATAAACAATCGGTAATCAGCCGATAATCGACCGATTATTTGGCGCCGATAATCGGCCAAAGCATTATCGGTGCACTTCTAGTCAGCATAGAACACTACTAGGAAATCACACACACAAACCCATTTAACGGCCCTTTTTCCAGGACTACCCAGGTCAGCCGGTACCAGAAAGGTAAAACCAATCTGGATTTGACTGAAGCAAGAGACAGTGAGTGGCAGTGGCATCAGCTTAGCCATATGCAAGTCTGCACCTTGCTCCAGACAGACAACCACACCAGCACCCCACCACTCTGTTTTTTACAGGCTGGATGCCCTTCCTGCTGCCCAACCAACAGCGTTGAAGCACTGAAAGCACTGGTCAGTACACTACTAGGAAATCACAGCTTGCAAATCGGTGTAATGTTCTGATGACCCAAAGTGTACAAAATCGCCAAGCAATCACGGCAAACTGTATAACTCTCTATCGTACATCAATTTTACTGCGATCACTTTATCGGTGACGACGAGACTGTTTACAAATTACAAGTGCTGCCCCTATGGGAGCCATTCTGAATCATACCTTTGACGGGAATGACTGCGGCAGTGGCGACTGCTGACGTTTCCGTTATTTTCACCTTTGAAGTGCACGACTGTGAAGGCAGCGACAAAACCTGCACAACATTCACTTACATGGCTCAACTTCAGAAATGGTTTAATGAAACTGTTCGACCAAATAAGGCTTCTACAAATTTAGGGGGGCCCATATTCCACTGTACAATATGGAAATATTTCACATAGCGCCAATAGAAAGGCACCACTGAACAGTGGAAAGTGGAAAAGAAGAAGTAGAAACGACATAAACGACGTTAAAACTCCAACATCTGACCTGAAAAACGACATATTTGTATCAAAAAGCCATATTTTAGGCCACACTGCACGCACAGCATAGACACAGCCTATTGCTATGGACAGAGGCATGGTCCGCGTTATTATTATTATTATTATTATTATTTTTTTAGCCCACCAGCACAAAGCCGCAGGCAATAAAACTAGGCTAGACATTAATACATATTATTATTATTATAAACGAATATTATTGCCGTGGAGTCGAAAAACTTCAAGAGCACTTAGCAACAGAAAAGATAAAACCAACAACAGTGTCGTGCAGGATAAGAACAGGAGTCAGACTGTTAGAGATCAAATGCGTGTCTGTGTTAAGCACATCGGCAAACCCTGCAAAACAGCTAAACCAATCAACATGCTGTTTCGGATGCAGACTCCTATGGGAGTCTTATTATCGGATGGGGTACACACTAGCGCCATCTGGCGAATCAATCAGGGCTACAGCGACGACACGGCCTGTCACCGACATCACGGCAGCAACTTGTTAAATCTCGAGCTGGATACAGAAGTACGGCAAAGCAAGTCTACATGAACTCACACAACGGAACTTCTCTATCACGATCAAATAAACAAATCGAGAAGGAAATTAAACGCCGGCATACCCGAGCCTGCTTCTCGGAGCAGATGATGGCAAACTGTCGGTCAGAAGTAATGTCGACACTACTTGTAGCAGTTGGAGACGTCCCACCTCTAATGCTTCCTGATGACTGCTGCCCTGTACAACAGACACATACTGGTTTATTGGCAATTTTCTGTAAACACCCGTTTAACGGCCCTTTTTCCGGGACTACCCAGGTGAGCCGGCACCAGATAGGTAAAAACAATCTGAATTTTACTGAAGCAAGACAGTGAGTGGCAGTGGCATCAGCTGGGCCATATGCACGGCTGCACCTCGATCCAAAGAGATAACCATGCCAGCACCCCATAGCTCAGTTTTTACAGTCCATATGCCCTTCCTGTCACCCAACCCACAGCGCCAAGCACTGAAGGCAAATACTACTTCTACTACTACACCCGTTTAACGGCCTCTTTTCCAGGACAACCTGGGTAAGCTGGTGCCAGAAAGGTAAAACCAGTCCGGATTTAAATGACGCAAGAGATGATGGGGTTTTGGGGTACAGTGGCATCAGCTGGACCATATGCAAACAATCTGCACCTTGCTCCAGAAAGATAACTATACCAACACCTCGTCATTCAATTTTTACAGGCCGGATGCTCTTCCTGATGCCTAACCAACAATGTCAAAGCACTGCAGGCACTAATACGGTATTTCTTTGGAGATAATCACACACAGAAAGCAAGCAGCAAGAACAAACTCACTGTTGCGGGAGTTATTGTCTTTTGTCGTTGAAGCATCTTCGCCGTGGCTTGTGTCTTTCCACGGCTCAGCGACGGGTGGTATCAGCACGCCGTTCAGGTCGACAAACGACAAGTTTACAACGGCGCCTTTTAACCGAAACACCGTCCCTGCAACAAAAAATTATAAACACGCCGTCTTCAGCACTGCACTCAATCACATATGGGTCACTGAAGGAGTGGAAGCGTCCACCTGGCAGAGCAAGGACAACGTGGCTGCAAACAGTCGAATCAGACATCCAGCCTGCAGAGAGCCCAAACCTGGCTGGGGCACACTCATGATGATTATAGCAATGATGATGATGATGATGATGATGATGATGATGATGATGATGATGATGATGATGATGATGATGATGATGATGTCTTCAAGGGCCATTTTTCATGTCCACTCAGTACCTTAGTTGACTGGGCAACTGAAAGGCATACAGTGCACAAAAAATACTTCAATTATCCACGATGTTTCCTTGCTCAGATATGGAGATTGTGCGGGTATTACCACGACACTGTAAACTCTAGCATTTTTTCCTAATCTGAATCCACCAGCTGCCATTAGCAAGGGCATGCAGGAAGTTCTTAACTGCGGGTGCTTTTAACACAGGTTGACCTGTACAATGGCAGTAAAACGGCCGTGGAAAACTGTTATCTCTTCTTGGCTGAACCGGGATTATCCAGCTGCTTCTTAATCAATTTGTTCCAGACTGGTACATCAAACTATTAAATTTCATTTTTCAAATTTAAAAAATTAAAAACGATCATAAAACCACTTGCTGACTGCATACACGCAGTAACAAACTCATTTTCATTTTAGTATTTTTTCATCATTTTCCTGTTTATCATTTGACTAGTAAGCTTTCGCAAAATAACAAACTTTTCTCGACATTCAGTACTATAGACAATGTCTATTACGACACATTCAGTTACGATGAAAGTCGTGCGACTGTATTTTGACGAATCAGTGGAGCAGTTAGCCACATGACAACAACAACAGGGAAGGAAAGTGTGCCGAAAATTATAATAAATAACACAATAAATTTATTTTTTTTAAACTGCAATCAGCATTTTACTAATTTTCAAACCACAACAGTTTCTGAGTGCTGTTTGTGAAAAATATATTTATATTTAGCACTGGAAATGGCCAGCCCAAGGAACCAGTACTGTGCCAATTGTATTGGCACACTTTTGTTCCCTGTTGTCAGTAGCCGAGTGGTTAGCATGCTGGACTCAGGCGCAGAAGGGCCCCGGTTCAAATCACAGCCGCGATGCTGCCGGGTAACAGTCTTAGACAAACTGTTCACACCCATCCTGCCTCTGTCCACCAAGCCACAAAACTGGTAGCAGCCCTCTTAAGGGTTGCGAGAGTAACTGTAAGCCTGGCGGAAAGTAATGGCAGCCTACCACCGGGTTTATGGCTCACGTCACCTGCAGGCTGACTGCCAAGAACCGGGATCAGCTCAGGAACTCTACGCTCGGCAATCGAGTACGGGCTACCTTTACCTTTTTTACTGTCGAACGTACCGCTCGGCATGACGGAGACTGGTTCGGTGTTTCGGTCGGAGTCGGTCGGTAGGCCGAACGCGACGACGAGCACTGAGCCAAGGCTGGTGCCGATCCACAGGCACGGACACGCCACACCGTCTGTGCCACACCAACAGCGTCCAGTCACTTAGCAGCCCAGAGAACAAGCTGATACGGCAATGGTAGCGACAGCCCGCACCGCTGCCGCACAGATCGATCCATCGTATTCGCCAGGTGGCGCCAATGTGCACCCCCCCATCTAATACATGGTTCCTTGGGACCACACACACGTCTTCATTCCAAACAGAATTTTAATGCTGGTTCAGCCCTTTTTGCAAGGCTCATGACAATAATCATGATACTGACCAACAGACAGACGGATCTTGCTCTAATTGGGTGACATACATACATACATACATTTATAACACAATCGTTGGCTACTGAGCCACAGCACTACGCCACCAGTTTGTGAAGAATTTGCTGTAAGCATTGGGTACATCACGTGACCGATGACTTTTTCTGACAAAATGACAAGGCATCAATCTGAGGTGCGGGCGATCGCAGGATGCCAAAATGACAGTACATGTTAGCGATGAGCTAACACACGGGTTTTAGCTAAGATTTGAATAGTTAAAACTTTGCAGAGATCAGACAGACAATAGCAAGTTGATCCAAAGAAATTGTGCGCAGTAACTGAAAGCATGTCTGCCAAACTCGGATGATATGGAAGACAGCACCAAGACGACAAGGGGACAACTTAATTACTGACTCAGTCAAGGTTTTGTATTCCACTAAACACAAAATAGGTCATTTTAGGGACGTTCTTCACAGCCAATCACTTGGCTTGCTACAAAAGAAATCAAAACTACTAAGACAACGCAGATGTACCATTAAATACACAGACATAACACAAAGCATAAACGTCGAAACTAAAACCAGGTTTAGTGGCTTTGTACGTCTTCCTGCGTGAAAATGAATCTTATTCTTACAACCCTGGAGCCTCTACAAAGCCAGTTTGATAGAAAACACAGACTTCTGAGCAAGCACCGAGCATACCCGACTTGCGGGCGTACGTCTCGGCAAAGCAGAGGTACTGGACAGCTTCCTTGCTGACTGGCCCGTCAAGGCTGGAGAGGCTTGAACTCTGGGACCGGCACAGCGCACTGTCGGTCCGATCTGTAGACATCAACCATGCGCACATGCAGCAACATAACTCACAGTTCACTCAACAACACTGACAGGCTCGACTGAAACCCTGGTTGTAGGCCAGTGAGTTACAAAGGTGCCAGTATACTACCACTACCACGATTACTGCTACTGCCACTGCCACTACCACTTCTTCCACCACTACTACTACACCCGTTTAACGGTCTCTTTTCAGGACAACCTGGGCAAGCCGGTACCAGAAAGGTAAAACCAGTCTGGATTTAAATGAGGCAAGAGATGATGGGGATGCAGTGGCATTAGCTGGATCACTGGACCATATGCAAACAATCTGCACTTCGCTCCAGAGAGATAACCACACCACCACCACATCACTCAATTTTTACAGGCCGGATGCTCTTCCTGACGAAGCACTGTCGGCAAAGGTGCCAGGATAACCTTTGTAAAATAACTTTGCCAGATGCCACCCATTTTTTTGCCAAAATTCTTTCACCTTTCATCTCAGCAGCAATTTGTAATAACGTTAAAGATCCCACCCTATCTTAAATGCACTGCTGCACTACCTTGTGAAATATCTGATACCATATTAACTGGGGCTCGTTTTTCTCATATTTTGCAACACCCTGTATACTGTGGCCATTATTGCAATACCATGCTGTCACCTTATTATTTCATATTTTGTAACAATATTCTACTACAGCATTTTAAAGTAACTGATTGCTTTTATTCTTACAAATGTGTTGATTTCAACTGCTGCATTACAGTGATTTGTAACGATGTAAAATAGGTAATAAAATGACAATGTGGCAGTTTCAACTACTTCTGCTCACACACTTTCTATATTCAGTCTATTGTATGACTACTGGTAACTGTTACGGCTGCTTTTAGTAAGTAGCTGCAAACATCAGTGACGTTGAGACTCGAGCCTAAATTCCAATGCCATGAATAAAGAGTCAAGGACTCAAACCGTCATGAATCAACAATTGGAATTTTCTTTTTAAGAGAAACAAGATACAACAACTAAGGCCACAAACATTACCACTGGTTACTGCTGTGTTTTTTCTACAATATGGCCCAAAAGTGGACTGTTTTGATGAGTTGTAATTCTATTAACTGCTAAACAAAAATAACATCAATATTTTTAAACATCATCATTCAACAATAACATTAAAAATTAGTGCATTAAAACTGCATTTCTATCGCTATAGTGCTATACATTTTAATGCTATTAATAAAGACATCAATGTAAAACATAATACAAAATAGCAATTACGGCTGCGACAAAGACGCTTGCTCCAAAATGGAAATGTAGTTACATATAAAGAGAAATAATATAAAAAAACTTGAAAAACAGAATTGTTCAGTTCACTTAATGCTACAACACCCAAAGATGTTTTACAATCATTCAATTCAGCTAAGCATCATGCACATTTGAGCAGCCACCAGCAAATAATGCAATTAACCCAAGCGGATAGCTGAAAAAAATAAGTGAAAAAATAAATACGATTCCCAATTCCCATAAAAGCAATAACTAACAAACATCACCCAACGACTTCCGGTATATACACTAAGCTGCAGACAAAGTGAGATAAGAAATTGAATAATGTGCACAAGTATCATACTGCCGTGAAAAATCAAAGCAGCTTCAAAAAAAGACAGATTGGAAGAACGAAATGATGGACAGAAATAATTACGGCAGCTGTTGAGATGCTGAAAGGTTTGGCCTTCACAAAGAAGTGTGTAAATCAACAGTAAAATGAACAAATTGCATTGTACATGTAACAAGAAACTATGGTACCACAACGTGTCAGTCAAAATCTTGCCAACTGCTGCACAACAGTGTAGGAACAACTCGAGAACAAATCCAGAACAAATCCAAGTAATGGAGTTACCGGGTTACAGTCAACCAACATATAATAAACTTGTGCATTCAGTCACGACGCGCTCGACCGTAGTACGTGTAATCCACAAGCTCGACCATTGACAAATTTTGCTGACCACACCAATACACCATCGACTGGCCGTAGCGGAATTTTCGAAGTCCAGAGTTTGGGGCACAGTTAAAAAGAGAAGTACCCCAATTTTGTAGGTACCCGAACTTCCTTGCATAACATTTTGTGATAAGTCAAAGGAAGCTCCCATGCCAAAAACCAGTTCTATCTGTCTAGACGTTTCGGCACAATATCGGCTTGTGACGGACGGATGTAAAGACAGACGGACAGACACAAGATGACAGCATACACTGCGCTAGCATGGCGTTGCATGGTAAAAATTATCAGAAATAAACGTCAGGACACCACACACACACATACCACCACCACAAGTAAGCAGGTATGTAAGCACTTTCCATGATTTAAGAGCCACCAATCGTTGGCTACTGAGCCACAGCACTACGCCACCAGTTTGTGAAGAATTTGCTGTAAGCATTGGGTACATCACGTGACCGATGACTTTTTCTGACAAAATGACAAGGAAAATATCACAATAAAAACAACGCAGACACAGAAATTTGGACGGGGCTAAGAACATCTCTTATTCAGTTGCATGCCCCATGCCATGATGTCGACAGAATATGCAATTGCTGGTCTATTTCCGGCCTGAGTAGATCCCGATGTAAAAATAAATAGGAAACACTGATCAACATAAATATCGCAAAGAGCTTTACACTGACGAGAATTTAACCACACACAAACATCACAACAGAAGAATCAAGGCACCACAAAACAACAAAACAACACAACATGTCTTGTGTTAACATCACACCCAACCAAAATCTCACTCAGAAACATTCCGACAAATTAACATGTAGCTCTGTCTCAAACATAAAATGCTGACCAACATAAACAACTTGACATCGGAGACAAATTAATAACACGCTAAAACCACAGCCAAAAAAACTCAGGATGACAAAACAGGTCAATATACATTATTATTACTATTATAACCGTCTGACGACCTCTTTTCCAGGACAACCTGGATAAGCCGGTACCAGAAAGGCAAAACGAGTCCTAAATGAGGCAAGAGACGATGCGGTTTCAGGATGGCAGTGGCATCAGCTGGACCATATGCAAACAATCTGCACCTCGCTCCAGACAGATAACCACACCGACACCTCGTCACACAAATCTTTACAGACCAGATGCCCTTCCTGACGCCCAACTAACAGTGTCAAAGTAATGAATGCAAGAAGGCAAAACAGGTCAACATGTGGTGTATTATTATGCCAAACATCAGAGATGAATATGCCTGCAACACAAAACAGTGGTACTGACAAACATAGATAATGTAACGAACTACATGTCGGTGAAAATTTAATTACACGCTAACACCAGAACAGAAAAATTGCAGCACACACAGCAGAATGCAACGTCGTGTCTTGTGTTGAAATCACACCAAAGCTGAGATAGATCGATGTGCCCCAGACACATAACACTGACAAACATAAATAACATAAAGAACTTTACATGCATAAGAATTCCGCCGAAGGTGAACAAAACAACAGAGAGACTGCAGCGGCAGACCACAGAAGAATACAGCAACATGCGGCGTATTAACACAGAGAATATCACGCAAGAGCTGAGACAAACAAATATGCACCCGGCACAAAATACAGACCAACATAAATAACATATCAAAGACGTCATGTGGACGAGAATTCCGCTAAACACCGACACGACAGCAGAAAGATCACGGCGGTGGCACAGAACAACAGAACACAGCAACGTGTTGTGCGCTAGAACCACACCGGCGCTGTTCTTCGCGTCGTCGGCAGAAGCCGTGCTCAGCGCCTTCACCATTTTGGGCGCGCACTGGGCCCACGAGTGACGCAGGTCGGCCAGGTGGGCCACCGGGCGCTTCGACAAGCGCCCGGCCGCTGCTGAACCACTGGTCGGACTGATGCAACTCTCCGCTGAGCTCTGTCAATCACGGTCCAGACACACATCTCATCTCAGGCCAACTCAGCCCCTACCCCCACCCCGGGGGGGCGTCCACTCTATCCCCCCGGGGGGCACGCACTGGGCCCACAGGTGACGCAGGTCGGCCAGGTGGGCCGCTGCCGAACCACTGGTTGGACTGATGCAACTCTCCGCTGAGCTCTGTCATGCCACGCCGCCATAGACACATCACTTTCATTGAACCTGTGCATATACGTGTGGGTGGCGAGTCGAACCGTATGATCCCGCTAACACGTGCCATACTCTTGCTTCAGTGGTCTGTCGGACATGAGATAACGTGATTTATAAATGTCCCTCGGTTAGATGGCTGTCCCCTTAACTTTTCTGCTAGTTGTTCCAAACCTCTACATCCTCTTGGTACAGACCAAACACTTTCTTTCACATCCTCTGTAATAAAATACCAACACATATTCCTTAAACGTCCCTTTTCAATAATTATTTCTAGTTCCATTGCCAATCAGTGTCACTGTTATGTTCTGCATGTCCAAACTATCTTTGTCATCCTTCCAAGTCAATAAACTGACTGTTTCCAATCCCAACAATTCTCCAAGCTCTGCAGGTTATCTTTGCTTTTTTCACACACATGTCCACCAAACTATACTAACTTCAGCTTCACGCAAACGTTCTTCATGCTCTGACTTCATCGGCCTTGTCCCTATACCAAATATCTGACAGCTATTCATACATGAGGCATATTAATGCTGACACTCTACCGGTACTTTCATTTTTCGCTGCAATTTGGCAATTTCCTCGTTCATCATTACGATGATGGTTCATCATCTGTTAAGAGGTCTCCTCTATCCCTGCCACCCTTTCCAGTCTTCGGCTCTTCGAATTCCGTGTACTTTCCTTTTTACCGGTAAGTTATATGTTCAATTTCTTCCTTGCTCTGGCCGGTTTTCCAATCATTTTACCTTCCAATAATCCTTCAGAAAGCCATCATGCCTAAAAAATGTCAAGGCAGCTATTTCTGGCGTCAGTTGGTAGCCAAGACAGTTACGGATTCATTTACTAGTGAGATGCCCATGTATGACAACTTTCCAGCAACCTCGCTCCAATCTTCTCCAAATCCACATACCAAATGCTTCGAGCCTCTTACTGTCAGCTAATAACCGAGGTCAATACAGGCAAATGAGAGAGCAAGCGAACGGTGCAAGCAAAGTTCTGCTAAGAAAACTGAACATGCCACGTGCAAGACCAACTAGCTACGAGGCTATCTATCAGTGAGAGTGGGCGAGCAGAAAGGAGCTATAAAAGCAACAGAGAAAATCACTTCCCTTGTCTCTGCATGTACATATCAAATGTAAAAACAAACATACGTCGTTAAGCACAATCCATTTACAGGTGGAACTATACGACTGACAAAATGTTCCTGCCAGGGTACCATGGTCTGCAAAGGATGACACCCATTCTGTCACGATTCAGTGTCATGGGCAATCATTAAAGTTATCCACAAAACAGAAGTACATAACGTATTGCAACTCTGCCAGAGAAGGATTAAGTCACAGCCACAGGCAATGTGCAAAGAAAATTTGGTGAAATGTGGACTTGCGATTTTTGAGACAAACTAAAAAGTGAGACCAGAAAGACAGAAATGCAGACATATAGGCATGCTCATCACAATACTTTGCACCCCTTCTGGAGGATAAAGTAATCGGCACAACAGAAGGGTCACGACACATCACAGATTCTGACCCAGTGGAGAGCTTACAGAACTCCCTAACTACTAACTGGATTTCATGGTAAGGACAAGGGAGGGAAGGAAGAGGGGAAAGGGTGGAAAAACAAGGAAAAGAAGAATGAAAGGAGCAGGATAATAGGGGAGTGGAGGAAAAGAACGGAATACGACGGACGGAATGAGGAACGAGTCAGATGGAAAGGGGGCTCCGTGTTGGCTCGGGAGCATTGTAGAATAAGCCCATCTCGTTTCCTGGCCGAGTGTTGTAAAAGGCAACTGAACCAGGCTA
>Ga0126330_10000284_pt1 | contig 11132 bp, 6 predicted proteins | sample InaspJWI91metaG_FD_97004 | JGI IMG/M metagenome (GOLD analysis project Ga0126330, IMG submission 97004) | Marine gutless worms symbiont microbial communities from Oahu, Hawaii - Inanidrilus sp. 2 OAHU.JWI-91 metaG | ecosystem: Host-associated > Annelida > Digestive system > Unclassified | place...
GATTCTTATAATTTTTGGCAGATACATTAACAAGAGATTAGGCAATCATAAAATAGTTTATTTTCCCACTTCACCTAAATAATGTCTCTGCACTACCTTGTGAAACAGAAAAACACAAAAATCGCGTCTTTCATTCTAATGCTGTAGCTGACTTCACGAGACTTCAACCAGTCGCTGCTTGATTTCTTTAATTCTGATTGACTTGCAACTTGTACTCATGCTATTGTGTGAATCTGTAAATCTCATAATCAGTTGGCTTCACTGATAGTGTAGTCAAATACCTCATTGACAGTATCCACTAACTTTCAATGTTAGCCAGAATTCTCTCATAACTTACATGGCGCCCGATATCATGGCAGACCTGGCGAACGCCGACTGTGTGCATATCAGATGGCTGGATGCATTGTGCCCTGCGTTGGTCATGTTTGGTGCATACAGTTAATCGTTTTATGAATGAAGGATAGTCTGTCTATGACCAGGTGATAATTTTGATGTGTTTTGCGTGTTTGTTAGCAAAGAAACACACAACATTTAAGTAAAAAAGTGTAATTTTTGTGTTACCAGTTTTACAAGGTAGTGCAGATACACTGATCAGGCGAGGTGGAAAATTATACCACCTTTCAATTGCCGACTTTCTGCGAAACATTCCTGCCAAAAAATTATTAAAATTGCAGTATGCATACTAGAGTTATAGCTAAAAATGTTGGGATCCTTTTTATGGTACACGGCTAAATTATGCGCCATTAGTACACTAGTACACAGAGTGGCAGATAAATAACAACATATTTTAATTGCAAACAAGCGCTGGCGTAAGTGGCTTGTACCCTTTGCCGTTGATGTATAAATAAACAAATAAAGTGACATACGGTTTCATTGTGTTCGGGCAGGTACAGCTTGTCAGTGTAGGCCCAGCGCGACAGTATCATCTGTCCGAAGTTGTGTACAGTCACGAATGCTTCGATGGATTCCTTGCGTTGCATGATGAACGACGTGACGGCCTGCGTTTCGCGTTCACTGGATGGCCATGGACCACCGTAGTCGATGTAGCACGGCTCAACGTTTGGAAGCACTGATGTCCGACAAATACGCATAATACAAGTATGTCTTCAGCCTTCTACGGCGGCTGTATAAACATGACACTGCTGGCGATTGCTGCTAAACGCCGTGCTGCTGGGCGCTTGCCGGCCGCGGTCGATCGCACGCACCGTGGCGTGGCGTAGTCTAGTGGTTAGCGGCGTTCGTCGCATGCACGAAGTTAACCCACGTCTTTAACAACTTTAAGACCGTGAAAATTGCAAAATTAGCGGCAAAATTAAATAAACACGTGCATACAAAAGTATAAAGAAACACACGATAAACAATGTACAATATGCAAATTAACTCAACACGAAAATTACTGATAATGCAAGAGACCGAAATTTATGAACAAAGTTAACCCACGTCGGGCTCGGTTAGTACTGGGATGGGTGACCGTCTTGGGGCGGGTATACCATCTCAGTATGTAACCAGCCAACTAGGTCAAGTCAGCCTTGCATCCCTCCGGGGGTCACTGAATCGAGTACCAGCTTCGGCTGGGGCAAGGGCGGGAATGTCACCTCTGCCGGGTGGCAGGCAACACCGTGTGATCCCATATGGCATGTGAGTTCCCGTAGCGGTGTAGCAACTTTGCGAACTGCTATACACTTGTTACTTACTTACTTACTTACTTACCCAGCAGCAAATTTGCCGCACGATGCTGCAGCGGTCGGTAGATGGGACAGACAGAGAGACAGACGATGGACGCTCGACAGTTTCATAGACCCCGCGAGCAGTGTCAGCAACGTAGGCTTCATCAACGATATACGACACAGCATGCTACAGTTTGTTTGCGATATGAGAAAGACTCGCAATGTACACTGTGTTGCAGAAAAGTATACCATGCACACAACCTCCATCGATGACTTCAACAGTAGTTGTCCAATTCCAGTAAATGTTGGTACATTTATTACTGAATGAATATGCCATTGAAAAGTTGTTTAATTTCCCACCTCACCTGTTTAATGTGCGTACCTTACTTTGGGAAACTTTAATACCCTAAAAATCACGAACTTACCCAAAAATTGCAGACACTTTGGAAGTAAAATGTGAGACTGTAATTAACGGCAAAATTATAATTATGCTTAAATCCACTGGATAATAAGGTGTGGGATGTTATGAAGCAGCTAAATTATGAATATCTTATGAACTGTGTCGATAAGCCTCGTTAATTGATGTCTGACAGTCTGCAGCAGAGCGTTATTGACGAAGCCATCAACGAGTAGAGAAAGCAAGTGAGAGAGTGCATGCATGCAAATGAACATTTTGAACACTTACTATTCATGGACACATAAATTGCAATTAACTTCGTTTATTCTCAAAAAGATGTTCTTTTGCTGCCAATTTTGCAATTTTCACGGTCTTAAAGTTTTCCAAGGTAAGACAAGTACGCTACACAAGTAAGGTGGGAAATTAAACCACTATTCGATGGCATATTTATTCAGTAATAACTACACCAAATATCATTTGAATCAGACAACTACTTTAAAAATTATCGTTAGAGGCTGGGTGGTATACTTTTTTTGCAACACAGTGTACATAGCTTATCACCACGTTTAACTACATCACAAGTGGACGATACTGCTTCAAATAGCAAGTCGAAAGTAGCCATACCAACACTACCAAAATGTCAAATAGGCCAACTCTAAAACATCAAAACGGCGGACGTCATCTTGGAAATCAGGACATAAGACACACGCATAGGCCAATACCAGAAAAGACCAGTAGTATTTGAACGATGATTGCTGATAACAAAAATGAAATTGAAATGCCTGTAAAAGACGACGAAGTCGCTGAAAACTGAACTTCTGAGCCTCGCAGGACGCCTCAATTAGTTCTGGAGCACTGCGATTTTTCAGCACAATGAACGTGCAGCAACGCCTTGAAGGTTTTATGGGATATTTATTTTGCTGAAAAATTTTGGAAAATCAGTCAAAATTTAGTGAGGTTAGAGGCAAGAGTACAGACTGTAATGAAATGGCGCTATTTTTTCGAATACAATGTAGACTGTATTAAGTTCGTCGTTATTAGTTTGACGTAGCAACTATGCAGCATAGGCTACCCAGCAGCCGTATATACCTGTGCCCCACTGATAGTCGAAGTTGCGGTTGAGGTCGACACCGATGCACGTCTGGTTGAAGTTCGAGCTGTAGCTGATTGATTTCTCGTGACGCACGCGATTCTTGCGCCATAAACGATCCTGTGAATGTTTTACAACATCACCATCAGCGTGGTTAAGTGACTTTTCAACGTATGCGTGTCATATCTGCCAGCTTTTCCTAAGTCCAGAGTTTTTTAGACAGAGTTCCAGATAGAGGTACCCTTATCGTTGGAGATACCCGAATTTCCTTAAACATAGTGTAAGACAGGTGGAAGGAAGCCTCCAGACTAAAAACCAGCTTGATCTGTTTAGCCGTTTCGATAGAATTCCGACTTATGACAGACACAGACAGAGTGACGGACACAGGGCCATAGTGCCGTGCTAGCAGAGTCGCGCGGGTAAACAGTGCAAACTTGTAGATAGGTAATCTTACGTTGTATAAAATACGCGTATCGTATACGTAGCCTACCTACGTTTCAGAAATAAAGTACGTACCCATATAATTACGCCCGATCAATGTTTCAAATTGTAATTTAGAATTTTATCGGGGTGGCTTAGGCAGTCGCATGTTTATAATTATGACCCATGAGCAGCTCCGTCGGTAAATTTAATGTCGTGTCCGTCGTATATGTAGTATGCCGTACTCCAGCACTCTCGACAACGCCAACTTACCCTCTCTTGAGCAACGCCGTTACCAACAAGCCCGTGATTTTTTTAAAATTCTGCGACCAGATTCCTGCCTACGCTGTTTGCTTCCTGCTCCGCGTAATAAAGATCTCATAAGCAGACTCCGAGTTCCCCGAAAATTCCCAGCCCGAATTTCTATAAAAAGATTCCACTCATAAATTTCAGTCTCCTGCGTTATCAGTAATTTTTTTGTTGAGTTAATTTGCATACTGTACATTGTTTATTGTGTTTCTTTATACTTTTGTATGCACGTGTTTATTTATCATGTCAAGCCTATCCAGTTTGTGTAACGTGATTCGGTCTTCGGACTGCCGAAAAAGTTTTGCAGTTCACAAGTTAGTGTGGTGACATTTTCAGCTGGGGTGGGCAAGTGGATTACAGTTTGTTTTCTTCTGAGATAACATAAATAATCAGAACTATGTATGAATAAGACTGTAGAAGATGACTTTTTGCATTTCCCAAGGTAAAGTAGCTACATCTGACAGGTGAGGTAGACAAACCTGTAAGAAGATTATCATGTCAAATTTTCTCAGGATGCCAAAAATCATCAAAATCGGTTAACTTTTGACAGAGTTATTCAAAACATAAAAAGTGGACGTTTTGGGGGACACAGTGCTACTATAGTCAGTGCCTGTTCTGTGAGGAAAGTATCAATTTTCTTCCATTTGTTTGTCAGTCCGCAGGATTACTGAAAGAGTTGCAGGTGAAATGTTTTTAAAATGTTCCTCCTAAACGACGGTGACAATAATATCAAAGCATATCTTGGATTCGGACAATCTGTTAAATAGCACAATAACGAGTGCCAGACCAGATGTGACTTAGTACTCAGAGTTATGTGACATCTGTATGAGAATTTGCCACGACAAAGGCGGCTGCGTGGGGCTTACTCGTCTGTAAACATTGTCGCTGTCTAATTCAGCTGTCAACATGTCTAACGATGACCATGAAGGCGCAACAACAACAAGCTCGATGACCTCGAGAGAAGAATCGTTCGCTTTCGCACGTCAGCACATTGCTGCTGCAATGTTGCGGCCTCAATCGGCTGTTTATGGCAGTTTTGACACCAACATTTCGACCAGAAATACTGAGAGAGATAATTATACGGTGTGTCGAAGCGGCTGTTCGCGAGAGCTTCAAGCCTCGCTATGAGCATCTACTAGCACCGGCAGTGCATAATGCCACGGCCTTTGAAGCATGATGATGATAATGATAATAATAATAATAATAATAATAATACCAATGACGATATTTATGGTGCTGTCATCATGACTCAAAGCCATTGCGAGAGTTCACCCGGTTCACTTGATGAATGCAGACTGAGCGCCAGATGGCTGCCAACCATGAGACCAAGCCAAACGACTTGGGCTGTGAGTACGCCGGCAGGCTGCTACCACCCACATCCATCATCGCCATTGTTATTATTACTCAGCCCGAAAGCTGATACTCATCTTACCGTCCCACGGACGGTAGAAAGCTGAGTCGACCCACGGACCCAGGCACTGCAGTTAAGGTGCGCAGCCCGTGCCCAAGGCTGTATATCGCAACGGCTGTCGCGGTGAGATTCGAACCTGCGTCCTGTTACACCGCAGTCGGGCGCGCTAACCACTAGGCCACTGCGACCTGGTGTTCTCCCGAAACACGATTTTGGTTGACGGTTTAGTTCTAAACGAGTGTATTCCAGTGCAGCTGTTTAAACTGCAGTTCAGTTCACGTACTGTAAAGAAAGCTTATGTATCGCCCACACAGGGCCTCGCCGACTCACCTCGCTGTGGGTGTAGGAATATCCGTCCGGATTCAGCAGCGGCGCGACGTACCAGTCCAGATGACGTATCGTCGTCCAGTCTCCGGTCTGTGAACTAAATGAAGTCAGAAGCTGCAGCGTACAGCAGCATCAGCATCTCTATCGCAACGAACGCTCAACTGCTAGTGGCTGTTAACATTGCAATTTGTCACACCAGAATAACAGCTTGTTAAATATTTTTATTAGAATATATATTTCCAGATCACACAAAAATGCTGCACTCTTTGCATCCAATTCACCTAACAGAAAACGTGAACTGTAACGCCCAATTTACACCGCCCAACACGACGCGACGAAGCTCGACAGTTCTGTCGCGTCGGGTCGGGCGGTGTGACTATGAATTGGTCATAAGTCTATATTAAGTGCTTGCCAGATTGACGAAGTAGACAGCAGTTGTTACAGCGATCCACTCGCGCGCGTGTATCCCCGCATCTATCCACATCGCACGTCGACCAGCGTCAGCAGTCGAACGGTCGGAAATCTACAATTAAAAGTCTCCGTATAACCATCAGAAGACACACGCGATCTTACTGTTGTAATGCCCAATTCACACTTACTATCTGGCCCGACACGACAAAACAGTTTCGTCGGATCGGGCGGTGTGAATTAGGCATTCAGCTGAGAGAGCAGCGTCACCGTGTCCGCATGTTTCAGCTGATTAATCAGTGACTCGAAAGTCATTGTACTGCAACGCGAAGATATGAGGTTACGTTGTAGATACAGTTACAGGCAGACGATGCGCTGTTCTGCGTTGTCATCAAATCAAATCAAATCATCAAATCGTAACAAGTCTGTGTTCAGCTACATAGACACATTAACGACGTGTTTAATTTACCTCGATGACATAGATATCGCGGTTTTCGACGGTACTGCCGATTCTGTGAAGAGTGCACACGCTAGAATGCTGTCGGCACATCTCAGCTAACCACGTGATCAGCTGCAATGTAAAAGAAAGACAATACACGTTCTGTCATTGAACTCCAAATAAGGTTTACGGTTTCACGAGTTAACGTTAATTATTTATATTAATAGAGTTGAGTGCGTTCCGTGGGCATGACGAAGAGACCAAAAAGATCAAAAGAAATCTTAGAGTACCAATACGATACGATATGATAAGATACGAGATGCTATTTTAACGTGCGCTCAAAAGCTGGCATAAGTCACTTTAATCTACCGCACGGAACCAAAAACTAAAAAGTGGAAAAAGAACAATATAAAGTAAAAACGGATATGCTCATAAGTATCGGCAAACAGTCCGGGGAATCCATGGAGTCAGCTAACAGCGTGAGAACGAATTTCTTTGCTAACAGGATTGTGAATGTATGGAACAGTTTACCTACTACTGTACATATTAACTCACTTGCAGCCTTTAATAGGACTGTCAAACGTGCAGATCTGTCTGCATTCTTATTGTGCAATTGTACTTGATGTGTTCTTTTTATTGCTTTTATGTTTTTATATCGTGTATTCTCGTCATGTTAGCACAGTTTTGTTATGGACACCTGTCAGTGCAAGAATTCTTGCCTTGGTTCTCCAGCTCTGTGAGCGAAATAAACTATAACTAAAAAAAGAAAATGAAGGCTACGATAAAGGGATTTGCAGAAAGGTGGGTTTTAAGCCCGGAATGAAAGAGTGAGGGGGCAATGGGTGATGAGAGTGGTGAGTCGATTGAACCGATGGAAGGAGTGCCGTTCAAAAGGACTGGGTGAGTCAGGATTGAGAAATTAGTGCGTGTTTGACGGAGAGAAGCCAGGAGTTGATTCCAGAGACAAGGGGAAGCCAAACTAAACTGGCTTTTCGTCGAGATCACCCACGTCGTCGGATCAAAATGCTTTTTTACCGCGCGATGCTATGCATGCGCGGTACTAGCCATGGGCCTATGTGCGTGTCTGTGTTTGTCACAAGTCGTTCTACTAAAACGGCTAAACACAGGATCACAAAAACAAACCACATGATCGCTCAGGGAGTCTAGTTTTTTATACCAAAGATCTCCACGAAATTAGACTGGAGTCATCCCCTACGGGGACGCCAAATGCAGGCTGGGTGGGTCAAAATCGGCGACTTTCGAAAAATAGCTGGCTATATCTCAAAAACGGTACAAGATAGACGCACGGTTTCTATTAAAGTCAAATAGGAAACCGTATACGCTCTATCGAATGGTGACATTGCCGATGACCTTGAGTGACCCATAAGCGCCCCAAACTACCCCTATTTGTACATTTTGCACCGGTTCTCGTATCTTCATAATGGGTGTAGTTAGAAACTTCAAATAGGGTCTGTAGGTTAACAGTAGCAAGTCCCATCCTGCCGATGAAAAATATTCCCTGAAAGGGGCGTGGTCAGGATCAAGTGACACATTTTAGAATTTTACACCCTGTGAAATATCTCCGCAATGGCTAACGCTAGAGACTTCAAATTTTGTACACGGGTCGGCCATGTGAAGTCTTAGTCTTGTGATGAGTGAGTGTTCCCTAAGGGGGCGTGGTCAGGGTCACGTGAGCAATTTCTACATTGTAGACTTAGAAAATTTCGCCACGGCAAGTCGTCAGTATACAGGTGATATCCACAACTCGTCCGTGGTCGGTTTGTTTATGACACCTATAGGACAATGAAAGCGACTCGATCGCGTCATGGTTGAGTGTGCATGTTTATTACACATTGCCCCACTGTTATCCTCCCAACTTCGTAACTTCGATTTGTTCAGGACTTGTCGTACAAGTAGTTTCTGCACTGTTTGCGCGGCAATTGGCAAGATTTCAACTGACACGACGCATCGCGCGGTCCATCGGCGATAGCTGAGCTTCTTGTTGTATGGAGGGTGAGGCGTGCGACGGGCGAATGCGGGCAGCGCCACTTTTACGTGTTACGCACCTGATCGTAAGTTGGATACATGCCGACAATATCGGCATATTTGACATGCGAAGTGCTGCGCTTATGATATCTTCTCGAACCTTTACCAGTTTCACCGAATACGTTTGACTCCCTTTCTTCGTCTATCAACCTGACACACAAAACATCTAAAATGTACGTGTTTTGAAATATTTATTATCAGTACAAGAAGGCATTGAATATATCGGTAGTTTGTATATTTCCAACAGGTTAATGGTCGGCGAATTTGAGACTGCGAAGTCATTTTAATTGTTTATTGTACATTGTTTTATTTCAGAAACAACACGACATCGATTACACAACTGTGACAGATCAATAGACCACCGCATCGCCAGCAGAGCTTGCAGTGTTAGGTGCGGGCAACTATAACATAGGCCTACGGTGTGAACGACTGAACCGTACATAGTTGAGACGGTTTGGGATGTGGACTCATTTTGGCCCAATGAACCATGCATTAGATGGGGGCTCGGGTCCCCAACGGGAAGATGCACCTTAGGGAACATGTACGAGGGGCGATCAACAAGTTTTGCTACTTGGCTGTAAATATGAACATGTTATGTCACACATACTGTCATTTTTCGACATATTCATATTCTCCACCAACATCAATGTACTTTTTCAACTTTTCTTCGGAGATGTTTTTGCCTTGAAAATAAATTTCTGTTTTGACACTCAGACCATGCCTCGACAGCGATCTTCAGTGATTCACCATCTATAAACAAGGTTCCACGAAGATGGTGCTTCAGATTTCTTATTAGGAAATAATAGTCACTGGGAGCCAAGTCTGAACTGTAGGTAGGATGGTTCAGTTGAACAAATTCACAGTTGCCGAGAGCTTGCTGAGCAACCAATGACTTGTGCTGTGGTGCATTGTCGTGAAAAAGTCAAACTCCCAAGTGACAACTTTCGTCAATGTTTCTGCTTGATGACATCGACTAACTTGGATGTTGGTTTTGCATAATACTGACCAATAGTTGTCTTACCAGGATGCAGATAGTCTGTCATAGGCAACTCGTCTGTATTCCAGCAAAAACTGTTGCCATATTCTGAACAGTTAATGGCTGAGTTATAGATTTCTGTAAATGTGGGGCAATCCATGTCCTCCTACGGCGTCAGTTCTAATTTGCAAAATGGGTCCCAATGATAAATCCACACAGTTTACCCGCAATAACCAAACAACAACAAAAGAGCTCTTTGTCACTTGTGTGTGTGAACTCAGCAGCTCTTGCGATGAAGCCACCCGCTAACGCCGACCGATCATGTGCACTGAGATTTTGTTTGACTCAATGAACGGACACAAGCAACACATGACAACTCTCGGGGATTATTTATTCAACGCTAACAGTAGAAATGTGTAACTCTTTTGCAACTGCTGACAGCATTACTCTTGGGTTTTCTAAAACCAACTTTCCATAGCAGCAGCTGACAACTGGTTCGTTGCATCAGAAGGCTGACTAAAACATGGATAACCTTCCGGAGATTGGCGGCAACGTGTAAATTTGTTAAGAGCCATCTAGTTATTGTAGAATAATAATTGGAGAAGATTCGCCATACACAGCAACCAAATGTTAATTAATAACTGTTGCTGAATAGCGTTATGTAAACAAAAACTTTATAACTGCATGCTATTCGTGATTCAAAATTTCCGTGTTTAGAAGAAGTACTTACAATGACGTCACGATGATGTCATACACAGAGAAGCTATCATCACTTTTTCAAAAGTTTATAACTAAATAATACTTGATTATCCTCACTCAACAATTAATTTTGACCATCTTTTTAATTAAAGTAGGAGGTTGCAAAACTTTTTGATCACCCCTCGTACCTGACTATTCATTGACTTTACTGGACATTTTGTACTATTTTGTATTGTAGGCTACTGTTGTATTAATCCAGCTTATAGGCCGCAACACGAAATAAACAATTATTATTATTATAATTATTTTTTAAACCTCGGTAGGAGTTCCCGAGGTGGGAGACAAAAATTAATACTAGAAATTATAGCTTTAATGGTCAATCATCCGAGCGGTTCTCACCAGCAAAGCTCTCGTGCAGCAGGGTGGCGTTATTATTATTATTATTGTTATTATTATTATATCCGACTGCCCTACACCCCTTCGGCAGTGGACGCGTCCAGTCTTCGCGCCAGCCGGACGCAACCAATAGCACGCAGCAGGGTCGTCATGCCGCGGCGATGCGGCCTGACGCTACCAATACTGGAGCAACACGGAGCGCGCGACACGGGCTTACAGCTGCAGGTCGCCGATGAGCGGTCGATAGGTGGCGCCGATGCTGTCGAGACGATGTCGAAACGCCAGCGTCCGAGACATCGGTACGTAGACGTACGCCGACCTCGTCGTCGGCTGACGCCAAATCTCCAACTACAACAACGTTCTACCCGCAATGCTGCTGCGCACCGGCGTACATCTTGTGTGGCCCAAAAGCTGCACAACGATGTAAGTAAGTAAGTAAGTAAGTAAGTAAAAAGTCGATTTATATAGCGCATAGTCGCACAGCGCCTCTAATGCGCTCAATGCACCGAATACCGCCGAAACAAAAACGTTTTCAGTGAGCGTCCGA
>Ga0126330_10000285_pt1 | contig 11126 bp, 12 predicted proteins | sample InaspJWI91metaG_FD_97004 | JGI IMG/M metagenome (GOLD analysis project Ga0126330, IMG submission 97004) | Marine gutless worms symbiont microbial communities from Oahu, Hawaii - Inanidrilus sp. 2 OAHU.JWI-91 metaG | ecosystem: Host-associated > Annelida > Digestive system > Unclassified...
ACCTTTGCCCAAAATGCCAGAAAGGATTAATCCGCCGGAAAGCAAAACGGAAAGGAGAAATCTACTGGTGGGGGTGCAGCGGATTTCCGGAGTGCGACTTTCGAGCCTTCGACGCGGGGGGAATGCCAAGGCAGGACGATATACCATGGTAATCATCCAAATCCGAAAAGCATTCCATATATTCTTGGCCTTGTTTGCACTGGCTCTAGGCGCGCAGTCTGCGGAAGAGTATGGCCCCTACAAAGCGAAGGTTATACGAGTAATCGATGGCGATACCGTTCAGGTTGAAATCGACATCTGGCCCGGTCTGAGCCAGAGAACAAAGCTCCGACTCAGTGGCGTGAACACGCCGGAAAAGAGAGGACGGAATATCTCTGAATGCGAGAAGCAAGCCGGGCGCGCTGCCAGCGCATTCACGCGGAATTTTTTTGAAGGAAGGAAGCTTATAACGGTTTCCAACGTCCGCTTTGGAAAGTACGCCGGACGGATGCTAGGAAGCATCCATGCGAACGGGGAAAGCCTGGAGAAGGCGCTCCTCAGTGCTGGCCACGCTCGTATCTACAATGGTGGCCGCCGAAAACCCTGGTGCAGATAAACCCCAGATCAGGAAGGGGAAATGGTCAAACCACAAACAATCATCGGGAAGATCTTCACGATGGAAGAGCCCATCGTGAGGGGGAAACTGCCATTCTACATGGGACTTCAGTACCCCCCTCCACCTATCAACACCGGGAAAGGGAAACTTCATGTGGAGAACAAAACGTGGATCGTTTTCGGCCCATCCTGCAAAGCGGGAACACGAGTTCGGGTACACCATGTCGATTCCCGGAGTTTGTTCGTAGAACTCGTGAATCCCATAGACGAAGTGCATCCGGAGAAAAAAATGCCAGAACAGATCAAAACCCTCAAAAAACGTGGCTGGATGTTCGTAATACCTGGGACCATCCTGATCGGGATGGTTGCGACTATTCCTTATCTTTCAACTACATCAGTCAGTAGGGTCGATGGAATTATCATCTTTGTCCTCATGGTCCTCTCGGTGATCTCCATCTATAGCGGCGCAACCTTCCATGTAGAGGCTAACAACGCTGATAAAATTGAACGCCAAAAGCAAGGGAAACAGTACATCGACCGGATCTTCGTACTAGAGAAACCAATCATAAATGGACTCAAGAAGGGGAGGATATTGGTGGAGAACAAACCCTGGGATGTTTTCGGCCCATCCTGCAAGGCGGGAACACAAGTTCGGGTAACAGATTCCAGAGACGGGATGCTGCTTGTAGACCGTGCAGATGAAACCGAATAGAAACATGGAACTCAAAAACCGGTACCGGGCGCTCTTCATGCTGAGCACTGTCCTGTGTGCAGCAGGTCTTCTGCTCACGTTCAGTACACGGTTTCTTGGCCTCGATGTTCTCCTCACTGGAACTACCCTCTTCGGGATCGGGTTTGTTTTTTCCGTTCTCTGGTGGAGACTCTATGAGAGGGTTCGTCCCCTCATTGAGAGCAGCCTTTCCCTTCCAACAGAAGAGGAAACGATCCTGACTCTCCGGCAAGCTGGACTGATTGCCCAACACGAGACCAATTGCGCCGCGAAACGCGAAATAAAGAAATTTCGCCGCGAGCAGCGAATAATAAAATGGATGAAATACACAGGAAGAATATTTCGTGGCCATTATGCGGATTAGATGTCAAGCGCAAGGAAGCGCGCGGAGGCAAGGAAGCCGAAGAGTGTATGGACGCACGAATACCTGGAGACAACCGAGGTATGTAGTGACTGGTAGGCTTGAGGATTATCTGCCAGATCTGCCCTGATCCCAACATCGCCACCCTGATAGCCTCTGGTATGGGTCCGGGATGGATCCGTGGTGGTCCTGAGGAGAGAGAGAGAGGAGGGGGTCGTGTCTTCTGTTAAGGCAAAAGTAAAGCCAGAACTCTTGCGTTGGGCGCGGGAATCAGCGGGTTATTCGGTGACTGAGGCGGCCCGCAAGCTTTCAAAGCTGGCGCCCGAGCGCCTGGAGCAGTGGGAAAGTGGAGAAGACCAACCCACTATTGCCCAGCTTCGCCACATGGCGCGCGTCTATCGTCGTCCGTTGAGTGTCTTTTATCTCCCTGAAGTGCCTATGTTTCCAGTGATGCATGATTTTCGGCGACTGCCAGGAGAGGTTTCCGACCAATACTCTTCCGCCCTCGTGAGCGAAGCCATGACGACCACGATCACCTTCGACTTCGATGCATCGGCCTTCGGCGCGTTTCGCCTATCGCCGGGGGAGTTCGCGCAGGAGATGCGCATCGCCGCGGCGGTCCAGTGGTACGCACAAGGAATTGTCTCGCAGGGAAAGGCCGCCGAGCTCGCCGAGCTGACCCGAGCGGAATTCTTGGAAGAGCTACACCGCCGCAAGGTCCCGGCTTGTCAAGTAACGGCTGACGAGCTCGCCAACGAAATCCATGGCGCCATCTGATGGCGTTAGCCATCAGATACCTTAGAGAAGGATTTTGGAACATGTTGAAATTTCAACCGGAGGAAATACCGCGGTTCAGGTTTATTGATCTGTTTGCAGGTATCGGCGGGTTACGGCTTGGGTTTGATGCTGTTGGCGGAAAATGTGTTTTTACCAGCGAGTGGGACAAGGCCAGCAGAAAAACATACCAGGCAAACTTTGCCTGCGATCATCCTGTAGGCGACGACATAACAAAAATACCGGAAGAAGACATTCCTTCACATGATGTGCTTCTTGCGGGCTTCCCCTGCCAACCTTTCTCCATTGCGGGCGTTTCAAAAAAAAATGCCCTGGGCAAGCCCCACGGTTTCCAGTGCGAAGCACAGGGAAACCTGTTTTTTGATATGGCCAGAATTATCGAGTTTCACAGACCAGCAGCGTTTCTTCTTGAAAACGTAAAAAATCTTGTAGGCCACGACAAGGGAAATACCTTTCGTGTCATACGGGATACTCTTGAAAATGAACTTGGATATAACATTGATTTTCGCGTTATTAACGCAAAGGCGTTTTTACCGCAAAACCGGGAACGCATATTCATTGCCGGATTTGGCAGGGATGTCGGGTTTGACTTTAAAGAGCTGAACGTTCCGGATGTTAAAGACGGGCCGAAAATGAAAACGATCCTGCACCCCGAAGACGGATCGGAACCTGAGGAACCACCATATACAACCGGACCTGACGCAAAGGTAAACCCGAAATACACTCTTTCGGAAAAGCTCTGGAATTATTTGAAGGGGTACGCTGCAAAGCACCGGGCCAAGGGAAACGGGTTTGGTTATGGCCTCGTCGGTCCGGACGATGTTGCACGAACCCTGTCTGCGAGATACTACAAGGACGGTTCCGAAATTCTTGTAAAACAACCGCACAAGCGCCCTCGCCGCCTGACGCCGAGAGAATGCGCACGATTGATGGGCTTTGATATTTCCGAGGAATCGCGGTTTGAAATTCCGGTTTCAGATACACAGTCTTATAGACAGTTCGGGAATTCGGTTGCTGTGCCCGTCGTGAATGAGGTTGCCGGGCTGATGCGTCCTTTTATTCAACTCGCTATGCACGGGAATTATAATAGACAGCTGGAACTGTTTGAAATGCCCGAGGAGCGGGAGCGCGTCGCGCAGCATGGCTGATATTGTTTCACCGGCAAAACGCAGCCAGATGATGTCCCGAATTCGTGGAAAAAACACAAAGCCCGAGCTTGTTATACGGAAGGCACTTTTCCGTCGCGGCTTCAGGTACAGGATTCATGATACCCGGCTTCTAGGAAAGCCGGATTTGGTTTTTAAAAAACATAGGGCCGTTATTCTAATAAACGGCTGCTTTTGGCACGGACACAACTGCCACCTTTTCAAGTGGCCCTCATCCAGACAGGACTTCTGGAAGAAAAAAATCACGCACAACCAGAACCGGGATATGGAAAACCTGAAAAGACTTAAAGGTAACGGTTGGCGTGTCTTGGTGGTCTGGGAGTGTGCTATAAAAGGGAGAACCAGAATGCCACTTGACGAGGTGTTGGATGAAATTCAAATGTGGCTTGTCGATGGAGAGCTTTACCACGAGATACGAGGCTATGAAGAAGCGAGCAGGATGAACTTATGAGGAAAGGCTTTCTTTCGGAATATTTTGAAGGTGTCGCTGCGAAGCGCTTGAGCTCAGTCGAAACCAACCCCGACGCCTCGAACCAGCACGAATTTAACGGGTCCACAAATCTAAGGCGCTTGCTGGGTGATGAGAGGCTGACGGATTGTCCGACCCGTTTTATCTGGCTTGGGGAGGAAAACGAGGCACTTACCGACGATTCCGGTGTAACGTGGTACGATGCCAGAGAACAACACCCAACGCGGACAGAATACAGACTCTATTTCAAAAGAAATCCGGTAATGGATCTGGCCAGCGCTGACGATTTGCTGGTTGTTGCGAAAAGACCTGACGCCAGCCTTATGATAATCATTGTTTCCGAGGGGAGCACGGTCGAAAATCAGCTCTTGTGGCTTTTTGGGGTTCCGGTGCGGATCAAGACAAGCTTTGAATACCGTGACATCGAAAATGAGGCCGACACTGAGGTTGGTTTTGCTGTCCGATTTATTCTCGACGAGCTGGGAATAGAGATCGAAGAGCCTGATTCCGATCGGCTTGATGAGCTGCTGGCAGGATTTAACAGGACGTTCCCGCCAACAGCTGTTTTCTCTGGGTTTGCACGAGAGACACTCCCCGGTGTTGATCCACGGGACGATGCAGATGCTGCGCTCTTGGCTTGGATGGAGTGGGAGGAAAAGCTTTTTCGCAGGATGGAACGACATATTGTATCAGAGCGTTTGGAGGCCGGTTTTGCTGGCCCGGATGGTGCCGATGTGGACGGGTTTATAGGCTTTTCTCTGAGCGTCCAGAACCGGCGCAAGTCACGAACAGGATATGCGCTGGAGCACCACCTTGAGGAGGTGTTCAGGGTTCATGATATTTTATATAATAGGCAAGCGGTTATAGATAACAATTCAAAGCCCGACTTTCTGTTTCCGGGCGTCAATGAATATAATGACAAGCGCTTTCCGGCTGCAAGGTTGTCCATGTTGGGGGTAAAATCCACCTGCAAGGACCGCTGGAGACAGGTCTTGGCCGAAGCAAACCGCATTCCGGACAAACATCTTTTTACGCTTGAACCGGGTATTAGCGAAAACCAGACTGACCAGATGCATGTGAACCGCTTGCAGCTTGTTTTGCCTCGGGGCATACACGGAACCTACCGCGAATCCCAGCGGAAATGGCTGATGGGTTTGGAAGAATTTATAGTAATTGTCAGAGACAGGCAGGGCTGATTGTAAGAACTGAAATTTGATTGAACCTCATCATGACCAGCCCGCCCTTCGGCTTGGTCTGCAGGAAGGACTACGGAAACGTCGAGGCCAACGAGTATGTCGATTGGTTCGAGCCCTTTGCCGCTGAGTTTCACCGCGTCCTCAAGGACAACGGAAGCTTGGTCATCGAAATTGGCGGCGCGTGGAACAAGGGCCATCCCACCCGGAACCTCTATCACTTCAAGCTGCTGCAAGCTGCTGATTATGCTGTGCGAGGAATTTGGCTTCCACCTGGCGCAGGATTTCTACTGCTGGAACCCATCCAAGCTCCCGACCCCCGCTGAGTGGGTCCAATAAGCATGAGCGGCCAGTTTGAGGCCGATCTCATGACCCTGAAGGACGAAAACAAGTTATAGGGGTATGTGCAGGATACGCGTAAAAAGTTATCACAAGGGCATCCGCCCACGTATCCTGCACATACCCCGTCCCTCCACACTTCGGCCTCCTGCCTGCGCGCGCATCCCTGCGCTTGCAAAACTGGCTTGCGCAGCTTCGCTTTGGGCTGAGCATGCCCTAGGAGGGCCTGGGAGGCGCCATTTCGGGCTTTCCTCCTGCCCGCCCCCCTTTCTTCTACCGTGGCCTTGCAAGGGCCTTGTGGGGGCTCTCTGTGGCTCCTCGCCCTGCCTTCCGAGCGCCTTGGAACGCTCGTACCCTGAAGACCGATTTCCCAGAGCCGAACAAGCGGCTCCGGTGTTTAGGTGCTTAGCCGTGGATCCCTCTAGCAGCTCTTAGGAGCCTCTCTGAGGGCTTCCTGGCCAACACGAGGGAAACTACCGCCAGCAGCGCCACGAGCACGATCCGTTTGACATTTCAAGCGCCGCTGGGCCTGCATCGAGCTTTTGCAGGACTATTGCAAAGCCGACCTTGGCCGCTTTGTCCGCGACCCGCAGGAGACAGACAACCCCGTCACCAACCCCGAGGACCCGTCCAATTACTACCGAGTGACCCGGCCCGGCATCCTGTGGAATGTGGATCACGGCGACCCCCTCCCCGAGGACGGCGGCGAAAAACGACGCCTCAACAAGCCAAAGAAGGCCCCTGCCCTCCCCTACTGCAAGAGTTCCTCCACCGGAACCTATGACGCTGGGCGCATTCAAGAAATAACGAAATAACGAAAGAAATAAAAAACGAAAACTTTACTTAAAGAAATCGTGCTTTCGTGCTATCGTTAAATCACGAAATAACGCGTGAGGGGATTCGCATGGCAGCCATTCTTGGTTTTGTTTCTCAGAAAGGGGGGGTCGGCAAAAGCACTCTCGCCCGTCTGGTCGCGCGCGAGTACGCCTTCAACGGCTGGAACGTGAAGATCGCCGATCTTGATCCTGGGCAGGGTACGTCCTTCAAATGGCACAACAGACGCTTGCACTCGAAGATCGAGCCCGATATCGCCGTTGAACGTTTCCGCACCGTGGAGAAAGCATTGCCTTTTGCGGACCATTACGACCTGTTTATCTTCGATGGCCCTGCGCATTCCAATGTCGGAACGCTCGGCATCGCCAAGGCATCTGATCTTGTTGTATTGCCGACCGGACTTTCTGTTGATGACATGGAACCTGCGGTTTTGTTGGCTCATGAGTTGATAGGGCAGGGGGTTTCCAAAGACAAGATCGTGTTTGCCTTTTGCCGGGTCGGGGAGAGTGATACAGAACTCTCCGAAAGCCAGTCTTACGTTTCCAAGGCCGGATATGCCGCGTTGCCCGCATCATTGCCCGAGCGCGTCGCTTACCGCCGTGCCACCGACGAGGGCAAGGCGTTGACCGAATGTCCTTTCCCGACACTCAAGAAAAAGGCTGATGATGTAGCCCAGGGCATCATCGACCGACTGGCTGCATCTACATCCGACGAAAGGAGTGCTGCTTATGGCTAAACCTCCACCGCCTCCCGCAAAGACCGCTTCAGTCGCCAACGGTAAGGGTGATGTGCCGTCCCCGATTGCCGTTGTTCACAACCTCAAGAAACCACAGAGCGGCGACTTGAAGCCTCTTAACTTCAAGGTTGATCCCGAGTTTCACCGCGAATTTAAGTCTTACGCCGCATCGCACGGGGTCAGCATGGTTGATCTTCTGCGCGAAGGCTTCGAATTGGTTAAGGAGCATCGTGGTGGTCATTAAGAAGGAAATAACGAATTCGTTATTTAACGAATTCGTTTCCATCCAGGGAAAGGGTAGGGGATTCCGACAAAGATTGTGAAAAAGCCGCCTTCGAGTCTTCCGCAAAGCCTACAGTACGACCTCTTTACGACGTTCTTCGGCGAGGCGGCAGAGCTTTCCAATACCATCGAGCTTTGGGACGCGATCCCAAAATACGCCGTTTCGCCCCGTGCGCAGAACGCTCTTCGCAGTCCTGATAAGCGCCTTCCGGTCCATGAGTACCGTTTTGTCTATGCCACGCGCCGAGGCGGCCAACGCATCGAGAGCGCGTGCCGCGTCGCCATTCAGCCCGCCTCGATCAAGACCAAAGGTGGCTATGTCGATTTCTATCCCAGCACCGACGAAGAGCTTGTGGACGAGGTTATCCGCAAAATCTTTGCTGATCAGCAGTGCGGCCTTCACGATACAGACAATGCTGAGAGCTGGGTCCGCTTCTCCGTTCAGATGGTCCGCAAGGAGCTTAAGGCGCGCGGCAAAACTCGAAGTCTCGACGAGATCAAGCGCTCCATAGACATCCTCTCCAGGACACACGTTTCTTTGTTTCTCGACGATACGGACGATCCTGTCTACTCCGCTCCGATCCTTTCCGACGTTACCCGTGTTACACGCCAGAAGTACCTGAAAGACACGTCTATAACCTGGGTTGCCCGCTTGCCCGCCCTGATTTCCAAGAGCGTCAACGAGCTGACATACCGTCAGTTCAACTATGGCGTCCTCATGTCCCTTTCGTCTCAGCTCGCCCGGTGGCTCCACAAGCGGCTTTCTCACAACTATACCAACGCCAGCCTCCTGGACCCCTACGAGGTCCTGCTTTCCTCCATACAACGCGATAGTGGCCTCCTGACCTACAAGCGCACCAATGACAATCTCAAGGCCCTAGAAACGGCCCTCGATGAGCTGCAAGCATGCTGCGTTCTATTTTCCTGGGAGCGCGTGGAAGAGCGTAGGGCAGGGCGCAAGATCGTCGATATAAAGTATCGTCTCCAAGCCCACTCCGACTTTATCAAGGACGTGAAGGCCGCCAACGCGCGCTTGAAAGACTCCCGCACGACCCTCTCGGGCGCTCCTGTGCATAAGTCTCTACCAAGTGGTAGGTAGACGCCGCAATAGGTGGTAGGCGGACGCTGCAATACTTGGTAGGCAGACGCCGCAATAGGTGGTAGGTAGACGCCGCAATAGGGATTCGCCCCCTTCTTACGTCAAATTATTGGGCTCTGGAACGCTCGAAAAGTGGTAGGCAGACGCCGCAATAGGCCAAAAAAGTGGTAGGTAGACGCCGCAGATGTGGTAGGTAGACGCCGCAATAGGCCAAAAAAGTGGTAGGTAGACGCCGCAATAGGGTGTCAGGTGGTAGGTAGACGCCGCAATAGGCTTCTGTTATCCGTTTGTTTTTCCTTTCTTTTTTTGGCTTTCTGCGCCCTTATCCTTTCCTTTCTTTATCCTTTTTGTCCTTCTTTATCCGCTGTGGACAACCGCATCGCTTGTCACTTCACACACTAAGCGCGCCAACGCGCGCACCTACCCTCCTACATCCTGTAGTCGCCCCGCTTCGCGGCCTATGCGCGCCCTTCCTAGGCGCTCAAAAGGTGTCCTAGCCTTCGGCTACGGACCCTCTTCCCATAACCTCCTACGTCGGCCCTAAAAGGCAAGCGCAGTAGCGCACAACCATTTAAAGGGGCCTCATTACCGGCCCCTCTGGCCCTCCGCTTCGCTCCGGTCCATTCACCCCGCTAGGATATTTCTACAACGGTAATTTTAGGGGTCTGGGATCGAGAAGGCCGCGCCCTGGTCGTTAGACCAAGGCGGGAGCCGGAGGCTGATTCCGGGGCAAATCGGCGGAAGAACGCGCTCTCTCGTGGATTTGAGCAAAGTTTTCCGGGGGAACGGACGCTGCGCGAAGCGTCAGACGCGAGTTTATGGGAAAAAACGGGGTCAGAACGGCATAAGGTGCTCTGCCGGGGTGTAGCAGAAGGGACCGCCCTCGACACCGGCGGCGACCCGCCAGTCCTCATCCTCGATCATGGCGGCGCAGGTCATTAACGGGAAATAGTGCTCGGACACTTCCCCGAACAGGGTTCGTATCACAACCCCGCCTTCCTCGTCTGGTGATAGCCTTTCCATGGCGCGCGCTTTCCGTTTTTTGTTGACATCCCATTAAGAAATAGGCGATACGATGAATAAAGGACCGCCCCCTGCGGCGAGCAAAGGACGGTCCCGGACTTTACGTTGAGATCAAAAGGTTTATTTCAAACCTTCCGATCCTTAGAAACAGGGCCATTATTGGCCCTTTTCTTTTTGGCAATTGCCTCACCTCCTTTCCGATTGCAGTCTCCACGGTTCATTTGAGCGCGTGAGACTGAACGGGCCGGAGATGGGAATAGCTCAACCAAGCCACGATTTACCATTAGCCTATTGCAGGGGCTTTGACAAATAAAAACCCCGCCGATCCGAAGACGGGCGGGGTTGGTGTTTTATCACCGTTGGCGGTCATCGCCGTCCCCGGCTGTACCGCAAGATCGAGATTACACAAACCAGACCAAGGCGGCAAGAAAAACAGGGCCGGATAAAACCGGCCCTGCGCCAAGAGTTCAGTATTCCTCGGCAAGCATGATGATCAACACGCGCACCGTCTGGGATGTATCGGCAGGGTCCTCGCTGCCGTATTTCAGTTGAGGATCGTAGTAGTCGATCTTCCAGAAAATCTTTTGCCCGTTGTGGGTGAAGGCTCCGAAATCGTGTTCACCGTAAGGATCGTTGTCCTCGGTGAAGTCGTCGAAGCGTTCGACCTTCTCCCGGATAGTGCTTTGATCTTCTGGGGGCAGGGCGCAAATGCCTTGCGTCTGTACCAGTCTTCCCGCAACCCCCATGGCCGTGCGGCACAAGTCGTTTAGTTCGCGGATTTTTTTCGTATTGTCCATGTTCCTTTTCTCCTTTGCTGTTGGTTTCGAACATGGCGCGGGAGAAAGCCGGGGGCATAAGCCGCAGCGGTCATGCCCTACACGGCACCCTTGGTGCGGGCCGGGCATTGACCGCCAGGCGGACCCGGCAACGATCAAGTCTGTTTGAAACCGGCAAAGGGAAAACGGGCGGTAGGAAAAGAAAAAGTTTACGCGGCGTTTGAGTCCGCTTGTGCAAGGATCGCTTTTAACTGGTCCGGCGTGTACCGGCGCTGCGGAATGCGAAGGAGGCGCACGCCCGCTCTGCGCATGGCGTTATTCAGGAAGGCATCACGAGCGCGGCGCTTAGGCAGTGCGTGGGTTTTATCGTCCAGTTCGATGCAGATTTTAATATCGGCGCTGCGCGGATCGATCAGAACAAAATCAATATGCCATGTGGCAACGCGCCAACCGCCCGCTTTCTAGGTCACAGGATCGCAATTGATGATATCAGCCACGCGGACTTTCGGGCATATATCGTAGCCAAGAGCGGCACGCTTCAATATTCGGTAAAAGGGCTGCTCGCCTTTGGTCAGGAGCGCGGGGCAGGCGTTCACCCTGGACCAGGACGCGAAAACCGACTATCCCGCCTATCTCGCCAACGGCGAGAAGGTGACCTGGCTACGCGGTCACCTGCTCAAACTCACGGACCCGGAAGACCACGACGAGCAGTACCGGAAATGGAGGCTG
>Ga0126330_10000286_pt1 | contig 11115 bp, 6 predicted proteins | sample InaspJWI91metaG_FD_97004 | JGI IMG/M metagenome (GOLD analysis project Ga0126330, IMG submission 97004) | Marine gutless worms symbiont microbial communities from Oahu, Hawaii - Inanidrilus sp. 2 OAHU.JWI-91 metaG | ecosystem: Host-associated > Annelida > Digestive system > Unclassified | place...
CACACTTTTATGACGTCATGTTTACATAAGCTAGTTCGTGTTTGCCTAGCAGCAATTTCATTGATTGCTTTCAGCCATAGAATATTTGAACATAAAACAGTTGTGACGTAAAATATTTCACGTGAAAATGTCAGACAATACTTACCATTTTCTCTGTAGCTGTTCTTATTTGTTCAAATCCATCCTATCTTCTCAGTTTTATTGACATATTCGTCTAAAATCAACAGCTTACTTTTTTGACCCACCCTGTACATGTAGTTCCATGCCATCTGCGAGTAGGTCTATTCTCTTTGCGGTTTGTCGATACCGGCTTTTCACTCAGCAAACGCCGTTCGTGGACGTTCGCGTTTCCTGTCGCAACGGCGGATTGCAGACACATTTCCACTGCGGCAGATCACGCATTCGCACGGTAGTGCGAGTGTTGTAAGGGCGACGATGAAAGTCTATGGGGAAGGGGGAAATTTAATCGAACCCCCCGCCACCCAAAAAGCCTTAACCGATCGTCACAAAACTTTGCACGGGTGATTAAAGTCGGAGATACCACGAAACCTTGTCCCGATCGGATAAGGGGTTTCGTTTCAGCGCATGCGCTATTTCGAACATCATTTTTGTTTAGGCCTACTCGGCTACTTCCTCTCGCCCCAGCCAAGACGCCTGCAGCCCTGCATCGACTTTGACGCAAAATAGGCTACATCAAACGACGCGGTACCGCGCAAAGATTTGCCTTTTGGGGCTCGAAAACCGTAATCTAATATTTAGACCCCAATTTTCTCCGAATACCGCCATTTTACGTTACTGTTAGTAGGATAAAATTTTCTGAATGATCCAAAAATATAGCAACAAACTTTTACTACTTTGATTGTCATGCAGCGTGTTTAGGCAATAGTTAGGCCTACTCCATTGGATAGCATTTTTCTTTCAGGCTGCTTGCGCCCCCGCCCCCCAAAAAACGAAGTTTAGCTACATAGCAGAGTGACCATGCAAGCACGCTATTTGAAAATGAGGTAGGCCTAAAATTTGGGGTTTTCTCCACTCAGGGCGACAGAATAAACTGATCTGGACGGAATTTGGTGTGTAGGCCTAGGCCTAAGTGTAGGCCAAGGATCTGCTGTTGCTTGCCAATTTGGCCCCGATCGGTAAAGGGGTGGGCACGGGAGCCCCCAAATTTAAAAAAATGTCCAAATTAGCACGGTTGTGCGTGGTCATACCAAGGGCGGATCCACAGGGGGCGGTGGGGGCGATCGCCCCCCTAGCCGCGAATTTTCCGAACCCCGTCCGTGAGTTTTTTACCTATTTTCAAGAACCCACAGTGAAATATCGCGTTTTTCTCCGTGAATAGGGTTGTTCCCTACTTATACTGTGTGTAACATATCTGCCTAATGCCGCATTTGTGCATTCCCCACATGCGTTTACTTTTGCCACAATGAGTCATTTAATTTTTTTGCTAGCATGCACGCTTGCGTTAGTTGTTTACTTACTTACAACAGTGACCGGATTAGCCAGCGCCAAATTAACCGGGCAAATCAACCAGCTACCACACGAACTGACTTCTACAGACGCACCATTTACCTGCCACTTCTGGATGCAGTCATAACTGACATGCAAAGTCGTTTCAGTGATGAAACGATCACAAATTTTAACGACTTGGCGTATTTCATACCCGCAGTCATTGCACAGTTAACTAAGGTCCCCGTGCACTTAATAGATCCCTTGTTACGGAGGTATAGCGCAATCATTGAATTGAACCTATTTACCAGGTTACACTTGCGGGGAGCTTGCCTTGTGGCGCCAGAAATGGTCGAGTCAGTTATCTGACCGACCTGACGATGTTATACCTCAGACAGCTGCAGAGGGTTTAGCAGCTTGCGACCAGCAAGCATTCCCTTTAATTCACACATTTTTGACTATACACTCTGCCAGTCAGCACAGCAAGTGCAGAGAGAAGCTTTTGGACTCTCAGGAGATAAGACTTGGATTAGGTCTCGTATGGGGGAATAACGATTGACAGGCCTGGCCATCTTGAACGTCCATCGCGATATAGCCGTGAATATAGACAAAGTCATTGACCGCTTTGCCAAGTCCAAAACACGCTTGGTTGATTTTGTTCTATGAAATCAAGTGGAATCAGTCTGTAATATGTTCTACATTTTATGAATGTGAAGGCGTGCTACAAGCTGTTGTAGATATTTAATACGTTACGTAAGTGTTGTATGTGGGTGTATGTAGGGCCTACGTCTTTTTGTATTGTGTAGGCCTATTTGTCTTTAAGTTGCTGGACTTTGCGCAGTTCAGTATGTAGACTTGATGTCCCGGAGACCGTTGCGAGCGCGCCTCGTAACCCTGACCACGCCCCTTTTAGGGAAGATTTTTCTTCGGCAGGGTGGGACTTGCTATGGTAAGTCAATGTACCAAATTTGAAGTCTCTGGGTTCACCCGTTACGACGCTATGAATGGCGGTGCAAAATGCAGTAAATGGGGTAGTTTGGGGGCACTCAAGGTCATCGGCAATGTCACTATTCGATAGAGCGCATACGACTTCCTATTCGACTTTTAATAGAAACCATGCGTCTATCTTGTGCCGTTTTCGAGATATAGCCGGTTATTTGTGGAAAGTCGCCGATTTTGACCCACCCCACCTGTATTTGGCGCCTCCGTTAGTGGGTGACCCTGGTCGAATTTTGCGTAGATCTTTGGCATCAGAAAACTAGAGTCCCCTGGGGTATCGTGTGGTGTTGTTTGTGTGATCCTACGTTTTACCGTTTTAGTAGAACACCGGCTTGTGACAGACGGACACAGGCCCATGGCTAGTACCGCGGATACATAGCATCGCGCGGTAAAAACTGAACAAACTTTTCCCGCATTATATATTTTGCAACTGGCATAAAATGCACGGTTTTTACAAGTTTCCTTTATTATAACGACAAATAATAATCAACTGCGATGTTAAAGCTGCGGTTCTAAGTGTCCTACTTGATGACAGACACATTTAATATCTGCCTAATATTACATTTTGTCAGGTCTTGGCAGTAGCCTATACATTGTATTGTGTAGCTGCGATTAGGCATCCTGAGTTTGCAAAATATAGCAAAAAAAACGAAAGTTATAATTTCTGTTTGATGTCCAAAAGTCAAAAAGCTTTCAGCTTCAGGGGGGGGCTTTGCCTCCCCTGACCAGGGGCTCTGCCCCTGGACTCCGCTGGGGGCTCCGCCCTGAGACACCGTTATAGGCTCGCGCTCGCCATATCGCCCCCCTAAGCAAACCCTCTGGATCCGCCCTTGGGTCATACATCATAATATAGACCTATCACAGTAAAATTCGGCATGCTAAAGGATATCATCCCTTTGGTGCGCCAAATAGGCCTATGACCCTGACCGGCGAACGGGGGTTGGCTCAGGAGCCCCCAAATTTCAAAATGTTGTCAAAATTGTGGTATATCAGGAGCATTTTAACCCCTCAAGAAAAAGAGAAGAAACTGATACAGGCGAAATTTGGTATACAAGTGTAGGCTATGGGTCTGCTTTTGCTGTCAAATTTATTTAACCCTGGTCGGTTAAGGTAGGTGGGTACAGGAGCCCCCAAATGCACAATATGGGCCTACATGGTCAGCTGGTTGAGAATTTCTTAACCGGTATCATAACGACGTCAGTTACATACGCCAAATATGCTCTGTAAATTGTATTACACCAGAAAATCGTCATTTTATGGTGCAGGCGAATTAACTTTAGGCCTTGCCTAAAAGCGACCGTTTAGGCCCACGTGCTGGCGGCTTTGCAGTGTTTAATTCGTGGCAATGCTAAAGTAGTTTATATGGTGCCACCTATAGGTTTTCCCGTTATAACGGGTAAACGAAGGTGCATCACAAAACAATCATCACTCTGTCATACTCACTTTTGTGTTTATTAGTCATAAGATGTTTTGGATGAGGCTGTTTTGCGTATCCTTATACCTGCTGTACCCATGGATAACTGCCCTCTCTGCCCCTCCTCCATATGCCACTGGTCAGAGTTGTTTATAACCTCTTTAATTTGATATTTGAAGGTTGTAATAAAAGTTAAAACGTGTTTTATAAAAAAAATTGAATTAATTTTAATAACTCAATAAACTGCATACATAACTTTCAATATCTGAACTTGAATACTAGATGACTGGTAAACAAAACAGTGACTATTGATGAAAGTGTAGCAAAACTGAAACAGAACAGGCCAAATTTTGGGTGAATAGAAGCAAAGCAGTAAGCAGGTGTCGCAGATTACAGTGAAGTGTGGAGGATATTATGCAGCTCAAAGAAATGGATATCAGAAACACATCTGAGCACTGAGCAGCTATGTTGCTGCTCACGATCCATCGACAGGCTTTCCGTGGAAGACATATTACTAATTTACTGACTTCACAAATTAGACATTAAAACACATACTTTTTATTGTTGTGACTAATTCATAACCATTGATGGTTAGACAATGCAAACATATCAATACCATCACAGTCGTTATATCTTTTATTTCTGCTTGTTCAATATCAGAATTTGTTTTTTGGAAATAAATGGTTCGAGGGATCGAGCAATAGCCTTTCTGAAGTCCTCCACTGGAACAAGCTGGTGCAGTGGTTCTCGCAGACGTCCAGTTCGCACTAAGTTGGCTAAATAATTCCACATATGGTTAGCTGAATCAAAACCACGGTTTTCCGAGTTCCAGCGTGTATTCCAAAACCCACACAGCTTAATGTCATTGAAAATCAGAGCTCCAGCTGGAACAGACAATGGCTCTTTTGACATTCCTCCATACGTAACAGCAACACTGCGGTACGCAACGTGCTTTATCAAGTCTACAAAACTGCGTCCTCCCACACAGTTTAGTGCTAGCTGTGGAGCACCTGAGGGCAGTGACTTAACCAGATCAATCATCTCCTTTGATTTCAGGTATTCGTCAGTTACAACATGTGTTGCACCAAGCTCCTTCAAATATTCAACAAGCTGATCATGGTCCGGCCGCCCAACACGAATTACATTAATTGTGTGCAAAGACATCTCAGCAGCTATCTGAATCACCGCTTGTCCTACGCCACTATTTGCTCCATTCTGTATTATGTAATCACCAGGAGATAATTTCACAAAGTCAACAAGCATCCGGTACGCAGTTGGTGGGTTTACAGCTAAGGTGGCAGCCGAGACTATGGGGATATCATTTCGGACCTTCACCAGCTCCGAACCTGGACACACCGCCATTGATCGCCATGTACCCCAGCCTGCGGCAGCCGGTACAACCCAGTCTCCAGCCTGCAGATCGCTCACGGCCCTTCCAACTTGCATCACCTCACCCACTCCTTCGTTGCCACCGATCGCCGGCAGCTGCGGACGCAGGCGGTACACACCCTGGATCATGTTGATGTCGGCAGGGTTAACAGGCGCAGCCAACATGCGGACGAGCACTTCCGTGTCTTGGAGATGGGTGGGTATCACGGGCGAATCCACACACTCCACAACTCGCATAGGATCACCGTGCTCAGCATAAATTAAACACTTGGGGACGCCGTCAGAGACGTTGTTGTGTACTTGGCGTATACAGTCAAGATGTGACAGGTACGAATACTGTGTGCAAATTCGTTCAAACTGCTGCTTTAATGACCGCAAATATACTGACAACGCCATGGCGTTAAATATTTAACAAAGTATTTAAACTACGGGCATGCCTGTAGTACAGTGTTTGCTACAGCCGCGTACGGGCAAAGGTAGAGTCTTGCACCGTTGGATGGTATGGACTATGGATTGGAGGCTGGCTTAGTACTTACGAAGTTACGAGGACGGACACTTCGTACCGAAGACACTTCGGCACCGAGACATTTCGATCCTACTGCCGAGACAGCCACTGTGAATTGTAAAAAAGATATTCTACTCAGTTATTTGTAAACCGATGTCATGTTACAATGTACTATGATTGTAGTAAAGCAATGGGGGGGGGAGAAAACTGTTGCTACATGTATTATCAAGGTATTATACAGTTTGCAGCTGGCACTGCGCGAGCGTTCATAAACGTTGGTCGAAACCGGCTTATCGGTGCGTAGTTAGCGGGGTTGCTCTGTGCGAGTTTATGAACACAGTTATTTTGATACATACAGGGTGGGCCAAAACACACCAAACTCATGGCCATAATTCCGTCACATCTTAACCGACTTTCAAAATTCTTTCTGTGGAAGATTCTGCATAAAGTGGTCATAAGGATCCCATCATACCTTGCATATGTTACGGCGAGACATCCCGGACCATAAGGCGGAACACCGGTCGATATGGCAGGACATTTCGGCACTTACGCTAGGAAGATTGTGTGACCATGACTTCAGAGCACTGACAGCTATCTATCTACGTATAATACAGGGTGACCCCAAAAAGTTGTACATTTTCCAACACACCATATCTTGGACCCGTTGACGATGAAATGAAAGGGATTTCACCAAAATTTTCCTAGAATTCCTGGGAATAATGGTTTGGTTGAATTTTTTACGTACCTGTTAAACTTTCTTTGCAAAGTGTTATATTACCAAAAAATGGCAACTTTCGATGGTTTTAATTGGTTATTTTTTGTTTTTTTTATAACTCTGCAAAATATAAGCCGAATTTCGTCATTCTTTTTCTGTTATTATTAGAAATCATTTGAGCATAAAATCCATTAAAGTGTTTCCTACCACAGTTCATCTGTATTGTCACCTTACCTTATTAAAGTTAGTCAAAGCTGATATTCCCATATAAGGTAACAACACAGTTAATGTGTGGCGGGAAAAAAATGATAGGTTTATGTGCAAATCATTCGATCCTGATCACAGAAGTGAAAAAGTAACTAAAATTGGTGCACGGCTAACAAAGTTATCCCCAAAACAGTTTAGCCTTAACATTTATGGAATGTCAGTCATTTCAAATGTATCTAACTTAACGAGGTAAGGTGACAACATAGTCAATATGTGGTAAAAAAGTTTCAGTATGTTTATGTACAGACTGTTTCTGATAACAGCAGTGAATGACTAAGACAGCATAATATGAAACATAGCTATTGCAAAAGTCATCAGCTGAACTGTTGGTAAGAGTGTTTTGGACACAATAACACTGAAGCTAATTTCCGAAGAATATTTAACAGCTACAGAAAACTACAACCTAATTTTTGTTCTCAGAAACTCTAGGAACATTTTTATTAAAATCCGTCACATTTTATCTCGAGAGGTTCCAAAGATACGGTGTGTCGAAAAATGTACACCTTTTTGGGCCACCCTGTTTAAACTGCGGTATGTTTCTAACACCTACATTAAAACTGCTGTGTGGAGTAGTTTTCACAGGGTGTTTATAGTTGTGTATGAGTGCGTGAGCATGTGTGTGGCGGCGTAGTGATACGTTTGTACTTTTGTACTAACTTCCTTGCAGGCCTATTCTGCTGTGATATTATGTATGTATGTATTAATACGCACTGCCAGTTGGCATAATAAATCATTTCAAAATCATAATATACTGTGTCCCAAGTAAAGTGATGCCAAAACTAAAATCTAGATAAATAGCACATACTCAACACAGCCTTATATCATTTTAATCTAACCAACGACTATTTATTTAACGTCAACTGTACAAATTTCAACAAAACACAGCAGTTTTTGTGATATAAAAATTTTATGTTTAAGTTGTACTTAAAAACTTCAGTTTCCGAAACTGTGAACGCCCACTAGTAACTGAATGAGTTGCCACTGACGACATTTAGAGTCTTTATGGGACACTGGAATCCAGTGACCATGAAAAATAAGAATCTAAACATTTCAGTATAGAATGCATTAATTTTGTGTACTTCAGTGTGCTTCGGTGAATACAAAGCTATCAAGATCCCCAAAGATTTGCAGCATTAATGTAATCGTGAGTTGCACAAACATCGACACAATTAGTGCTTACGTTTCCATCAACATGATGCTGTTCACAAAAGAAAACATATTTTTTTCTGGACATTGTAAGGCAATATAAATGTTACAGTGCAAGGTAGTTATTAGAATAGTTTCATTTTAGGCAATAGAACACAGTGTACCTGTTACAACAGATAATTGTTATGCAAATTTTATACATGTCCATACACAGATAATGTTTAAAATCAAGTCGACCAAGGCCACATTCCACAAATAAAAAGTGCAACACATTCCCACCAATGAAAACCAAATATTCTGTGATATACTACAGGGTGGGCCAAAAAGGGCCACAGACTCATAACCATAATTCTGTCACATCTTAACCGATATACAAATTTTTTTCACTGGAAGATTCCTTTATAAATTTGCAGTTAAATGCGGATGAAAAAATACCACCTCTCCTTGCATATGTTGCTACACTACCTTGTGAAACATTAATGTTAGGAAAACAAGCCATTAATGACAAATTACAAGGTAGTGTAGTTGCATATTTAAGTTGTGTGGTGGGGTTGTTAATAACCAAATTAAGAAAGGTTTATTGCTGAGTCTGCGAGTGCAAAAAATTTTAACACCAGTGAATATTTGGCAAAGTTACAAGCAAAGACGTGATTGTCTCGTGCACTTTCTTTGCCTTTTAGCAGTGTGTTGGCAAGGCATGCAAAGTGCATGAAACAACCACGCTCTTGCTTGTAACTTCGCCAAATATTCGCCCATTTTAAATTTTTTTCACTCACAGACTCTGCAGTAAACCTCTCTTAATTTGTTATTAACAACCCCACTACACCTTAAATATGTAGCTACACTACCTTGTAATTTGTCGTTAATGGCCTGTTTTGCTGACAGTGACTTTTACAAGGTGGTGTAGCAACATATGCAAGGTGCGGTGGGATGTTTAACATTCATTTAACTGCAAATTTACTGAGGAATCTTCCAGTGAAAGGCCATCATATTTCCACTTTCGGTTTATTTGACTTACTGACCTGGAAATTACAAGATTCGCCCCCCACGTTAACGATTTCCACTAAGTTTGAAGTTGATACGATTATCCGCTGCCAAGTTAAAGCATAACTGCTGCTGATATGTTCGATGACCTTTCTGATCTTGGCATTTAACCTTTTGACCTCGACTGTGACAATATATGGCGTGTCATGTGGCAAGGATGACATCGAATAACTGATTAATGATTACGATTAATATACTAATTTGATACGTGTATAGGTAGTATGTTTGATTGCAGTTCAGTCAAGGTCAAAATTGACAAACAGTTGACGGATCAGGGATTTACAGGTATTTTGTTATCTCTTAACAGTGATGGAGTCAAGACATTTTTTCTGAGACAGACATTTACCAAACACATGTGTCAAGACATGAGATGAGCAAAATAGTCTGGGATCTGATAGACATTTCCAGATCTGCTTACACAGCTTTATTTCACCACATAGTGGTAGCAAAAAAACAGAATAGAAATAGGACTGACTAAACTTAACTAAACAAAATAAGAATAATTATAGCAATTCACTGTCTTTGCAGTTCGTACATATTCAGAACACATTATATACAGCTTTAAACAAATTAAACAAACGCAATATGACTACAAATACAATCAAGACAGAACAGGTCAGTTAACTATGCATAACATTTTTTATCAAACAGTTGTCGCAGTGACGCAGTTTATCCAAAAATAAACTAGTGTGGCGAGCCAAAATAACACTCGGCAGTTCAAAGGTAAACTGTTTCCGGCAATATGTAATTATTTCCATATTGCTAGTGCTAAACAATTTCATTAAAAATCTGTTCACTGCAAATCGACAGAGCAATGTTTGAGACTTTTATGTGTAGTACAGGTGCATACCCATACTGCTTGAGAGGCAGTATAAAAATGTAAGTGCAAATAAGGTCAGCAGCAGCCATTCATCGTGTATAAGAAACAAAATAGATGGAAGATACAAGGTTTTACGTCCCACTCGACGCAAAATACCGGTAGGTCATTTCAGAGACGTTCTTCCCAGCCAATCTCTCGACTCAATACTGAAAAACCAAACCCATAAAACTAACAACAAAACGAAAGTGATCTAAACTAACACAGAAACACACAAATATACGCCTACAAACTAAACCTTTAAAAACACAAGAAAGAAAATCATAGGCCTAGTGTGTCTGTAAAACCCAAGGTACAGCAGCCTAGAAGAATGCAAGTTACACTCATTACTTTACATAGTAACCACATATGGCTCCTTGAGCAAATGCAAGTCTGCCCGCCAAAACAACGACAGAACCGGGTCTAAACTTCTGACCCGGGCCGAGACCTGACCCAGAGGTCATTGACCGACTGACTCAGCCCAGTCAGACTACGGTAAACGTTCTGAAAAAATTTCCTCGGTGGTGAATATAACAACAGAAACTGAGTATAGAATCTACAGAAGTTCCCAACTATACTTAATAATATTCTATAAAGCAGCAACAGCAGCACATGACAATGATTAATTGTGTAAGCTTAAATTTACAACATCCTACTAATATAATGCTCAGAGGTGAAGCATGGCATGTGTCGGAGACAGATTCCAAGGATGCCATTCGCCAGACCAAGCAGCAGGCTAACATCAGACGGCTCCTGCGGTCCTGGCCACGGCTGTCATTAACTGGGAGATTATTAATCACAGCGAACCATTTATCTACTGCAGTCAACGACGGACTGCTATCCACGACAGAGCATAATAGGGAACAAAAGCGTGCCGAACTGCCGATACAACTGATACAGTGCTGGTTCCCTGGGCTGGCCATTTCCAATGCAAAAAATATAAATATATTTTTGAAATAAAATATACGGAAGCAATTTCATCAAACAGCACTTGGACACTGTTATGGTGTGATTTTACAATGCTGACTGCAGTTTTAAAAAATAAATCTACTGGGCGAGCGCCGAGGGCGCGATCCATGTGTCTAGAGCAAAGCTCTAGTGTTAATAATGTCATGTCATTGAGTCGTTAATTTGTTGGCATTGTGTTGTCGCAAAAATACACTAATCGTTTGCTGCAAGCAATACTATGAGCTATGACAAAGTTTGTGACAAACACAGCCATACAAACTCAAACTTGGCCACACTGCAGTTCTGACATACTGACCCGTGACCGAACCCGACCGGGCAAAAACTGCTGACCCGCTGACCCATGCTGCTCCAAACATCCTGCTTGG
>Ga0126330_10000288_pt1 | contig 11044 bp, 7 predicted proteins | sample InaspJWI91metaG_FD_97004 | JGI IMG/M metagenome (GOLD analysis project Ga0126330, IMG submission 97004) | Marine gutless worms symbiont microbial communities from Oahu, Hawaii - Inanidrilus sp. 2 OAHU.JWI-91 metaG | ecosystem: Host-associated > Annelida > Digestive system > Unclassified | place...
CGCGTGTCAGCACTGGAGACCGGGATGCAGTGCTCCGACAGATACGGTGGTGCGCGGCCGTTCAGACACTGGTGAACCGTCACTGCTAGCTTGAAGAGAACCCTGTAATAAGACCGCCATGACAGAAATGTGTCTGCCACTCTATAATCCACGACACACTGTAGAGTGCAGACGAGGTCTCCATTCATACACTGACGCCACTGCGGTGCGCGCAAGTTCAGGAGGTTCGGGACATGATCCCTCGGAGAAAAATGTAATCTAAAATTAAACAAGAAAGACAGAAAATCATCAAAATGATACTTAGGCTTACATAAAAGAGGGGAGCTGGTGCACACCAGGGGCCCGATTTACAAAATATCTTACGACAATCTTACGATTATCTTACGATAATGCCAAAGTTACGATCATCTTACAACGGACGTCTAATTTGCAAAACAGCTTACAATGAATGGAAAGCTTTTTATGGGTAAGATTCAAGTACAAAATCGTAATATCGTCGGAGATAGTGTTCGTAAATGAGCTTACGATCTTCCTGAGAGAAATTTCAGCACGTTTTAAGTCACTACCGTAAGTCGATATTACGACAAACTTACGATAATCGTATGATAAATCGTAAGATATTTTGTAAATAAGGCCCCAGGTCTAGACCTGGCGCGTATTTGAACTTTCAGTGAATACAAAAAAGAGCGAAGATTACTATTTTGATTTCGTTGAAATAATATATCACTGTTATTGCTAGAGAAAAAAAGTCCGAATTTGGCATGTGAAGTTTTGTGAACTAGAAACGAACTACCGTCTATCGCTGGCTATGACACTGACATAGGATGACTGATAACGTAAGGATTACGACAACGACGAAGTGGACAGCAACGTACAAAGCTGAAGTTGTAGAATATTTTCTCGCTTTGTCAGTCCCACGCACGCGTACTGTGGTCGACTACAAATATGCAACGCACATTCTAGTCATTCTCGTCGTGCCTATGGCTCACTACGTGTAATGCTTTAATCTATTTAACCATTCATTAATGCATGCGTATTGTTCGATTATTAACCCAACAACACTCACAGCAAAAACATCAAAGCCTGGACAAACTGAGCCGCTAAAGCGGTTGAGTGTTTTCCTAATTTTACACGTACAACAGAGCCTCAAAAGGAGGCACGTTGACAATTTATGAGGTACCGGGTACCGTAGCTGAATTTATTTATGAAAATGTCACACGCTTTACAGGGTAGTGTAGCGACATGTTCAAGGTGTGCTTGGAACAGTAATGCGTTACAAATTTGCTGTCAAAGTCCGATGGTAGCAATTTTTAAAATGAAAATATGTCAGCGTTTTGCATAGTTACAGGCAAGAGAATAGCTACGCAATAATTGACTCACATGTTGGCTGCTAGCTCGATTTTTGCGTTATCGTAGACTACTAACAGAACAACTTGCTACGACACTGGCAGCGAGAGACGCATCACTGCATGCTGCCTCTTGCGAATAACATTGAATATATCGACAGCGGCATGTATTCAACAGAAAGTACCCCTCGCCGCATGGAGAGATCCGAACCCCCAAGAAATACACAGTGCTTTAGGCACACGCGAGTCCACGTGGCAAACAGCATCTCGATCAATTCAGCCGTTTTTGTGACCAACAAACACATAGACACACGAACCACGCTACATCTGTAGAAATAGGCCGCATTCTCACGCTTTGTATAACGATGCTGCTTAATAATAATGGCAATAACAATGCGACGTTTTGATTTTAGCTTTCTTTGTTTTTAAGCCCCCGGGATCTTTGCTACCTGGGGCATAAAATAATGAGACCTTCCTTCCCGGCTGAAGACGAAATGGACACGTAGCCATTCCAGCCTGGTTTTAGTTTTTAACCCCGGGGGATCTGTACTACCTAGGGTATAAAATAATAATAACAATAATAACAACAACAGTAGTGATAATGATAACAACAGCAACAACAACAACGATAACAATAATAACCCCGGGGATCTGTACTACCTGGGGTATAATTTTTTTAATTTAAAAATAATAATAATAATAATAATCATGATGATGATGATGATGATAACAATGATACCATCCGTTGTTGCGGACGACGAGCACGTGGTAGAAAGGCCGCTGCCAGTGGCGACTCTTACACACCCATCGCACTGCATCGTCTCCCTCCCGCGACACGCTCTCTATGCGGTCCGCGCCGATATCTAGGTCACGTGCAGACCGGAAATCACGTGACGTGTCGGCGATGACGTCATCGAACGACCGCCAGCGACCGTGCAGCTCGTCGGCGAACCGACATCCGGGTAACGTCTGCAGTTCTACAGATACGTCATGTTATTATGTGCCCGCCTCTAGTGGACATTAAGCTACAGTATGCTGCGATCCGTCCGTGCGTCCGTCCGTCTGTCTGTCTGTCTGTCCCATGCCGCCAGCTCAAAACTGCGCATTTCAGAGATAGAGAACACTGACAGGAAACCTCGCGCTGGAAGTCGAAGTTGTCGAACGCACTGGTCAGCTGTCAGCGTGGCTGCACGACCACCGGGAGAGGCCGAAACGGACGGCGCATAGCGTTTCGTCTCCGTGGACGCAATACCTTGCTAGTATTATTAAGCCGTGTTCACAGCAGACGAACTAAACCGAACTGCAGTGCGCGCATAGCAGGCTACAGCCCTGCAGCCAATCAACTTCGTGACGCTGACGCGCGTGGCCAATAACGCGTCGTGTAACTGGGTCAACTTGATGCAGGTCAGTTCAGTTCAGTTTAGTTTGGCTGCTATGAACAGTCCCATTCGAAAGCATGCGTTCAGAATGCCAGTTCGCGAACTCTAGTTCAGTTCAGTTCAGTTCAGTTCGTCTGCTGTGAACACGGCTTTACGATCGCCCAGTCGTAGAAATGCGGTCATTAAGCAAGCTGTTCTTTCCATTTTGGGTGGCTCGGTAGCCGAGTGGTTAGCGTGCTGGACTCAGGCGCAGAACGGCCCGGGTTTAAATCGCAGCCTCGGCGCTGTCGGGTAACAGTCTTAGGCAAACTCACACCCATTGTGCCTCTGTTCACCAAGCAGCGAAACTGGTAGCAGCCCTCTTAAGGGTGGCGGAAAGTAGCGGCAGCTTACCGCGACCGCCGGGTTTGTGACTCACGTCTTCTGCAGGCTGACTGCCAAGAACCGGGATCAGCTCCGGAACCCTACATTTGGTAATCGAGTATGGTCTTCCTTTACCTTTTATCTTTGTATCTGATCTAGTTAAGTTCCAACTTCAGAGACGAGCCAGTGGTGACTGATCAGTGAAACTGTTGTGGATTTTTATCGTAAAGATGCTACTTTGTAACGCTGTCTTATTTGGGAATATTCTTGCCATTTTTTCAGGGTGGCTAAATTTTCTCGTAAAAATTCACGCAGGACATCACATAACGAATGGCCACTGTCAGGCTATTCTTCAGGATTAACGCACGTTGTCGCAGGAACACGACAGTATAAGAGATAAATAAGCATTGTCTGGTCTGCTCGATGTCTTCGATCAGATTAACGTCGGGACATTAACGTCGTTCAGTGGAAACACAGCTTAACTGAGCCAGTCATAGATAATAGCAAAAGACAGGCTTAACTGACGGTGCGGTCTCAAGACTTTTTACGCACTACACTACCAAAAACAAAATAATAATAATAATAATAAACTTTGTAACGTGTAATTTAATAAAGTAGGTAATGTTTATGTTGTTTTTATACTGCATCATATTTCTCGTTTAAGTATTTTAATTGTTGTCACTTTAGCGCAATACATATGTGGTGTGCATTTTATTGTACCAATCCAGCATTTGGCAGCAAGATTTAAAGAAAAAAAACTTTAAATAAACATTGTGTTTTGCCTTGACATACTGGCTGGACCAAGTTAAATGGTACCATCTTCCATTTCTGCTTGAAAACAGATGTGCACGGTGGCGCAGAAAAAAAGTGGAACGCTTACATGCCACATACGCTTCGTCGTGGTTTCATCTGTCTGGATCCCGAAGTTTTATTCCCAGAGAAATTTTTAATGATGTTTGTGCACTCCATCTTTTGTCAACTGGCAGTTCAAAGATATTGTCAAAAACGTCATTAAGGACGTCAAAAACAATAAGCTTACTTAATATCAACAATATTTCAAAGAATACTATAACCGGGGTATCCATATACACAAAAACTACGACTGGACAACGTATAGTACATGTGTCTCGTTTTTTGAGCCACGATGTGCATAACTCAGTAACATTTGGCAGAGGTGTGGGGATGGAGCTGGATGACCTTAAGGCTTGCACACAGCACATAAATTGAATTCAACTGCCTGAACGAGTCGACCCAATTACACCAAGTGTTAATTGGTCCATACGATACGATACGATACGATACGAGATGCTATTTTAACGTGCGCTCGAAAGCCAACATGAGTCAGCTTAATCTACCGCACGGAACCGACAACTAAAAAGTGTAAAAACATAAAAACTAAAAGTAGAAAACAGATATGCTCAGAAATAACAGTAAAACAGTCTGGGGAATACATGGAGTGAATCCTGAATAAGAAAAATGAAGGGCTGCAGTGGGAAGGATTTACAGAAAAAGGAAAGTTTTAAGCCTGGAATGAAAGAGTGAGTGGGTGATGGAATACCAAATAATAGTAAGTATGACTGTTGGCAGATTCGCGCGCATCAGCGTCACGACCTACTTCGCATTGATTGGCTACAGGCTTTGCAGCGAAACTAGGTGGCTGACTGTTCTCAACACGTGTATTGATGTGGGACTACTGTTCACAACGCAGCTGTGTGCAAACTGCAGTTCGCGAACTGTAGTTCAGTTCAGTAGGCTACTTGTGCTGTGAACGAACGTTTACACCGGACGGTTGTGTGAAGTGCGCCCCTGATATGAGCTGACTAAGTATGCTGCGTTATGGTCCATTGACAGCTTCTTTGCAAGTTGCGTTACGGTCCGTTCGGGCGGGATAACGGCTATAGAAGCATGTCCTACAGGCACACACTTCGGGTAACCGGTCTATCGTACTGCAAGACAGTGAACAAGTTTGCAGCCAATGACAGTAAAAAAACCAGGCAGTCATAGAGCACAGACTCCATCCCCAGTACTGCCACCTGTGGGGTTATTCTAAGTACACGTCATTTTCTTGTCGCATGGACATTACGTGCAAGCATGATGTCATAAATATTCAACACGCCCACTGCGCCCTACCATGGGGCCCTGACTGCAAGAAGTAGTCCCGAGCGTCCGCTGCCTGCAACGGGTATTCCTACGCGCCGAGCCTAAGGCTGCGTACTTGTGAGCCTCACTGCCTCAGCCTGGCGGCGACGTCGAGCAGCCAGTTAGCTTATGTGCAAATATGACGTCATCCACAAAACCGGAAATACGTAACGATCACTACGCCGTCAGAGGAGGACCGAGCCACGGCCGTAGGTAGCACGCACAAAAATTTGGTAAAGATCGGACGTGCAGATGCGGAGATATGATCGCGGACAGACAAACACACACACGCTCATCACAATACTTCGCGCTCCAATATATCGGGACGGAGTAAAAAAGTAAACGTAGCCTATACTCGATTACAGTGCGTAGGGTTCCGGAGCTGATCCTGGTTCTTTGCAGTCAGCCTGCAGGTGACGTGAGTCATAAACCGGGCGGTAGGCTGCCATTACTTTCCGCCAGGCCTGCAGTTACCCCCGCAACTTTTAAGAGGGCTGCTGCCAATTTCGCTGCTTGGTGAACAGAGGCACGATGGGTGTGAACAGTTTGCCTAAGACTGTTACCAGACAGCGTCGCGACTGCAATTTGAACCCAGGCCCATCTGCGCCTGAGTCCAGCACGCTAACCACTCGGCTACCAAGCCATCCTATCGGGGGTGGAGTGATCAAGCCGAAGTACAGTACAGACCACAGACGCCGCACGCTCGTCGGCAGTGGAGAACGTGGTCGGTGCAGCGACCAGAGGCAACGAACTGACGACACTGGTCGACGTCCTCGTCCTCGCACGTCGAGTTCACTGTACACCAGTGTCAGCAGCTGTACTAGCAGATGGACCCGCGCGACGCACGCCAGTAATGTTTCAACGCAGCCAGAGTTTCATACAAAGTACCGGAGCGAAGTGCCGTTATTTCTGTAGATACCTGAATTCCCTTATAACACAGTATAGGATAGGTCAAAGCAGGGGTTAAACTGGAGGGTTGGGGATCCCACCGGATCTCAGATCTTGTTTGATATCCACTACCTCTAATAACAGAGCCTGTACCTCACAACTGAGATCCGGCACCTTTTTGCTGGGATCCTCCACTCTACACAGTTTATATTTGAGTATTTTTCTCTGTGCATGGCGTTTTGTAAAAATGTAGTCCTTCACGGCCATTTTGTCATTCGCATTTGTCCATGCCTAATGTAGATAGATGTTGCAAGCATCAAACACTATTTAAATGCCATAAAAGCCAAACAAAGTGCCTTGAATGCTCGAAAACCCCTGGTCGGCGGTCCGGAACCCCATCTCTGCTCACGGCCATTCGGGCTCGAGCTTCGGCCCTTCAAGCCTCGCGCCTATAGGGATCCACCACCTCTTGCTGAGTAATTTAACCACTGGGTCGAAGGAAGCCTCAGTGCAAGAACCAGCTCGATCCGTCCATATCTTTCGATAGAACAGCGACTTGTAATAGAGAAAGACATCCATAGAGAGAGATATATGTCACAGAGTCACAGCTAGCACCACGCTAGCATGACGTCCGCGCGGGCAAAAAAAATAGTAAACTAATAAAAAACCCTTTGTGAATGATCCTGCGGACAGACAGTATGCCCGTATTTGAGGTCGCACCGACCTTTAGCAACATTTTCCACCCCGTAACTGTAAATTTCAAACTACGATCGTTACCTTCGAACTTGTCCTAGACGATATCAAAATTATCCAGCACGCCAGTCGTCTAAGTCTGCAAGTTAACGGTCATTTAGTTCGAATTTAGTTATTGCCCGGATAAACTCACACACCTGACTGGTTGCTCTATCTGCACCACTAAAATCAAAATTATCTCCCAACCGCTTGTATATCTGGGGCGATAACATAACATAACATATTCGTTCATTGCGAACTGTAAAGCCGCACTCGCAGACAAGAGTAAAACAAAGTGCAGGCTAGAACATATATAAGTCAATACATACTGCGGTACAACATTCTCACAGTAAAATTACAGTCCGTTATTCGAGAAATGCGGTCAGAAAGCTGTCTATTGTGATGTCTATTTCTAAGACTGTAATTTTGTGCAGTAGGTGGTGGCAAGAGTGTCCGTAGGATATGGCTTGTGCAGGTTAAGTTTTTCTTTAAAAATTTCTCATCCGAACGAGGCGTTGGATGCATACATGAGTTTTACGACGGCGACTGGACTGCGTAGACGATATCATGCAGTGAGTCGTCGCACAACCCATGCTTGCGCAGGACACGCAGTGCGTACGGAGTTTGTGCACAGGCCGCTATGACACTCTGTACGTGCAACGTTACAGACAGACTACTGGTAAATGCGACGCCAAGAATTTTGATAGTTCGTACCCGTTGAAGTAGTGAGATTTTATCAGGAATTGCTATAGAACAGGAACAACAGCCAGGCGTGTAGTCTTAAAAAAAAGAAGCGAGGGGACGCCTGAAACAAGACTTAGGCAGAGATTTTTTAAACAATTTAGGCCTACATACACGTACACTCATACACGTCAGAGAAACTGCCACAGCGGATCTTTGGTCTTGTCCTGCGATACAGCTACTCGTGTTTGAGTGTCTGTAGCAAATCGATATTAATTGTGCTGTACTGAAATTATCTTACACTGCGTTTCAGTAAGTAACCAGTTGCAACAGTGGACTAACTTTTGCACGAATTTCAGTCCAAAAAGTGGGTGGGGTGGGGACGCGTCCCCCTGTCGAAAAAAGTGGGGGACGCCGTCCCCCCGCGTCCCCGCCCCACTACACCCCTGACAACAGCTAAAATTATCATTTTGTCAACGTTGGATACTGACCGCTGTGTCGCAAGGATATCTCGAGGAACCTGGTCGAACCGGGCGGGTATCCGCGTCCGCTCAACGGCGCTACGGGACTGAAGTAGAGAAAGCCGAGGAACGGTAGAGTGCCGACGCGAGGTCGCTCGGCCGGCAACCGCTATGCAATCACACGACTATGTTTGATACGATACGATACGATACGATACGAGATGCTATTTTAACGTGCGCTCGAAAGCCGGCACGAGTCAGCTGAGTTTAATCTACCGCATGGAACCGATAACTAAAAAGTGTAAAACAGAAAAAAAACTAAAAAGTAAAAACGGATATGCTCAGAAGTAACAGTAAAAGTCTGGGAAATCACGTAATCAGTGCTGAAGAAGAAAAGGAAAGGCTGTGGTGGGAAGGATTTGCAGAAAAGGAAGGTGTCAAGTCTGGAATGAAAGAGTGAGTGGGTGATTGAAAACTAATAATAATAAGTATAACTGTTAGTGGCATAAATGACCGTATAAGATTCTACAGTTAAATGCTTAGCACAACGCCATCAACACCTCTAACACGATAAGAACACAGACCGGTGCCACCGAACGCTAATCCAGCGGTCTGGATACTAATTCGTGTTGTTGGCGATTAATTAGACAGACGAAATTGACAATTGCTCGATTGTATTTCATCTACCGATGCTCGTTCATCAGCTAAAGATCTATAATTTGCAGAGCATTATGCCCTACACAGCTGTTATCTGCACAAACCGTTACGTGATTTTGTTGAATAACTTGCAACAATATGCGTTGACGTCTTGGTAATGTCGTGGTCATCTAAGTTCTGTTATGCTCATTGCTAAACCTATGCTGCGTTTGACTACATCGGCTGTCCCGCGCCGCTAAATGCCGCATGTTGTTGTCAATCCGCTCCCGATAGGAAAGCGTAGTATTGTGATGACCGTGTCTGTCTGTCTGTGTGTTTGTTTGTCTGTCCGCGATCATATCCCCGGAACTACACGTCCGATTTGCACTATTTTTTTGCTACAAGGGAAAATAACTTGCTACTTTCTACTTCAAATGATATAAAAGTTAATAACGTGACAATACGTAAAAATCAATGGTGACGATTTGCAATTTCTACTTTAGTGACGTAAATACCTAGCCAAATCTATACCTGTACTGTACATATACTGAACGAATGTCGCAGGAATAAAATAAGCTCAAACTGAAACTATGCCGGCATTGAGAGCTAGTCAAAAGCTAAAATTCAATTTTAAATACAAATTCTACACGGGTTCAAAATAGTCGGCATAGTGCGTTTATTTTTAACACGATCAATGCACTGAAATAAGGAAATTAGGCCGACTTGCACGACGGACTTACAAGTACGTATCTTGGCAAAATGTCGCGTTCCGCAGCCAAGAGGATGAAGAGATAGTTTGCTTCAAACCATTCTGACCAGCAGACAAACCGATGATCTGGACAGTCGCAATTACATGATTAACTTCATCAGGGTGGCGTCCAACAGCGCTAAATTTACCAAATTCAGCACAGACACAAAACTGCGTATTGCCGCTGTTATTCATGTCGCGTTTTTATGCTTCCGACGTTTTTATTTCGGACAAAAAACTCTGTAAAAGTATAAAGTCTTATTTAGAATTCAACAAAAAGCACTGCCGAAAGTCAGCATAGAAATACCTACAACGTGTTCCAAAAAGGGAGACGTCAAACTCGTGGTGGTAACTCTGTTAATTCTCAACCGATTTTCAAACAAAATACTGTCAGATTCTCCAGAAAGTTTCAGTAAAGTACTTATTAAAGATTCCATCACACTTCATATGCTTTGCTGCACTACCTGTGGAACATTAATGTCAGAAAATAAGCGTCAGTCACACCGTAAATATGTAACTACTGTACCTTGTAATTTATCGTTATCGCTTGTTTTCTGACATTAATATTTCACAAGGTAGTGTGGCAACATATACAAGGAATGATGGGATTTGTAATAACTCTTTTACTGCAAATTTATTAGAGAATGAGGCAGTGAAAGAATTTTGAGCATCGGTTAAGATTTAAAACGGAGATATCACCATGAGTATGGTGTCTTCCTTTTTATGGAACACGGTGCCTGTTTTTCTTTGTAAGTCGATTATCCGAACAATGATAAAGGCCTATTAATAATTCACTTACAAATTAGTCACAAAAATTACGTTTCGTTCAAGTTATTTTGTATGTACGTTAAGCGTAGATTTGAGTTAAATATAAGTAACGTTTTCTGGGCACACGAGCGTTTTATTCACATTTATATATATATTTTTTTCAACTATATAACGTCTGTAATGCGAGATGGTCTTCCAGTTAGTTTGCCTCTGTCGACTAGTCCAAAGCCGACTGTCTTCGACAGAGCTTAGATGCGAGTCACACTCGCACGCTTAGCTCCGTAACCGAATCGTGCCACTTTCGTCGCTGATAACGCTGATTTCTGTCGCTGATTGACTCGATGTGAGTTCTTCGTCCGGTATCGTGTTTAACGGTGGATTTTCATTTGTCGGTCATCCAAGACAAAATCTCCCCCAAACGCCAAACATTTCCGTGTCTTTTCGTATTCAGCATCTGTGTATCTGTACAGTATAAAAAACTGAGATAGCAACGACATATAAGCATGACTTCAGGGGCGTCGATCTTTCCCCAAACTTAGTCGGGTCCTACCCCCCATCCACTGTCCTCACGCCCTTTCCGCTTTCCCTTTCTCTCACCTCACCTTCCAGCTACGGAGTCCGAGCCTGGATAACAATGCAAGCGGTCCAGGGCTGAGCGCCGGCCGCCGATGAATTTCTACGTACAGTATATTTTTGGGAGGGAAATTCTGGCCGGTGATAGTGTAGGATCCTGAGCCGCACGTTCCCCTGTTTGTCCCCTAATATTGGCTTACGAAAATTCCACGCTTCTTTCCCTTCGCGAAGACCGTCTGTGTGTCTGTCCGTAAGAATTCGGTCGACGTTTCGACAGATAGGAAATGACCCTTACCCTGTTAAAAGTTTAAATTCATAAATTAAAATCGC
>Ga0126330_10000289_pt1 | contig 11006 bp, 8 predicted proteins | sample InaspJWI91metaG_FD_97004 | JGI IMG/M metagenome (GOLD analysis project Ga0126330, IMG submission 97004) | Marine gutless worms symbiont microbial communities from Oahu, Hawaii - Inanidrilus sp. 2 OAHU.JWI-91 metaG | ecosystem: Host-associated > Annelida > Digestive system > Unclassified | place...
CTGTCAGCTCTTCCTTGATGGGGGTTACCTTGGGATACCCCAGCGGACACCCAGACCCACATAGTAGCATAATAGCAAGTGTCGTCGAGAGTCAAAGCACTGCCGGTCTAGAAGCTACTATTACACCAACGGTTTCCGCAACAGCTACCGATACATCAACAACAGGTCTTCTCGCGCGGCAGCCGCCCATCGGCACCGAGACGGCTGCCGCTACGAATCCTACACATGTGGCAACATCGGGGGCGGAGCAGGGGTGCAGTGGTGCGGGAACGCGGTGGAACGCCGTTCCGGCAAATATTTTGGAGCCGGAACGGCGCTCCGGCAAATATCGTTGGCCACAGGTGGAACGCTAACACTGAAGCGTTCCAGCAAATCACGTCGTACCCTCGATCAGTTTATTTTCTGGTTGAAATTGCCCCCAAACGCGGGATTTGGCATCAAAAATCTAAAAGAAAATTCCGGGGGTGACACCCCCGGACTCCCTCAGCGGCAGGGGGCGACCCCCTCCCGCACCTACACCCAGCACGGCTACACGCCGTGCGCGGGGGCGCGAGCTCCCCCGTTGCAGACCTAGGTCTCGGAAACCGTTCCCCAAATCAAAATTTACCACTACACCCCAGGGGCGGAGTCTGCGGTCTGTGACTGCCTTGTTTCATCACTGCTCCGCACGCAGCCGTTGTAATTTCACGTGCTGATTTTCACGTCCTGCATTTCCAGCAGCACAAGGACTGCAAGATACCGACCTTTATGTGTGCGTTCTTCTTTCGGCGAAGTTGAAAGCAGGGCGAGACATTCTGACGACCAATCAGCGGCCGTGTGTCGTATTTCAGAGCGATGACGTCATCCGTGCGCTCACGGCCCAGCTGGTGATTCGCTGAAACGTGATAAAAAATTGTTGGTTATTCCAACTTGTTCGAGACTGTAGTGCACAAGATAACGTAAACTATACGAGCATTAACATTCGACGGAACAAGTTCAGCCGTGCTCGTAGCTTAGCTGTAGACATGACACTGTCCGCATCTGCTGCTGAGCGCCGGCGCCTGCTGTCGATCGATATCTCCTGGCCGCGGGGCGCTCAGCAGCAAACCCGCCGCAAGGCCGTTGTCGATCGATGAAACTGACAGACACACGCTCGACCGTTTCATAGACCTGCTTCGCATCATTGCTCTTCCTCCTGGCAATATTTTCCCAAAGACGGGGAGTTTTTAAACAAAATTTTACACGCCTATTACGTAGGTATGAACATGCAATCGGCGTGTAAAAATTTAGTTTAAAAAGTTCTCAGTTGTTGCGGAAATATTGTCAGAAGACCTTAAGCGGTAATTTTTTTTTCTAACTCACACGGTATAGGCCTACTATGCAATACTAGAGGGTGGGCCAAAAAACGGAGCCACAGACTCAGGACCATAATTCTGTCAATTCAAGGTACGAGCAAGAACGTTATTGTTTTGTGCACTTTCTCCGTCTTTTAGCAGTGCGTTGGCCAAGCGCACAAGTGCACGAGACAATCACGTTCTTGCTTGTAACTTTGCCAAATATTCACCAATTTCAATTTGTTTTCACTCGCAGACTCAGCAATAAACCTTTCTTAATTTGTTTATTAACAAGCCCACCACACCTTAAACACGTAGCTACACTACCTTGTAATTTGTCGTTAATGGCTTGGCTTGTTTTGCTGTCATTAATGTTCCACAAGGTAGTGTAGCAACACAAGCAAGGTATGGTGGGATTTATGATAACCATTTAACTGCAAATTTACCAAGGAATCTTCCAGTGAAAATTTCTAAAATCGGTCAAGAATTGACAGAATTATGATCATGAGTCTGTGGTCCCGTTTTTGGCCCACCCTGTATACATACGATTCGGCAATGAGTTGCCCACCCGTTGATAGGTCGTGAGATTTGCTGAGAAGCTCATAAAGCCTGTAATCATCGTCGACGTCCTCTTCGTTCAACACTTCTCTGATGATCTCCGAGCTTTCCGCGTTCTCCCCCACACTCAGCAGCGACCGTGTTCGATAACCTGCCGACGAAATTCACAACTGAAATACGGAGATGGAAAAATTTTAGCCTCGCGTCGGCCGTTCTGCTGCCAGGAAACAAGACAGTAATAGACCGCAGACTCCGCCCCCGGTGTTTCCACCTGGGAAGTTTACTTTAAGCGCCCGAAAATCAGTCCCTTGCGTCCGTTGGCCTGCAACTGATACTACTGCGCACATTATACAGCCAAGCCCAAGGCTGCGTGTGCACTGCGCTTCAGTTGGGCGTCGACGTCGAGCAACCTTGGCTTATGAGCAAATATGACGTCATCCATAAAACCGGAAATACATAACATCAATACGCCACCGGAAGAGGACCGAGCCACGGCCATATGCAACAAGCACAAAACTTTTCGTGAAGATCGGACGTGTAGTTCCGAAGGTATGATCGCGGACAGACAAACACACACAGACACACAGACAGACATACAGACAGACACGGTCATCACAACACTCGGCTTCCCTATCGGGGGCGGAGTAACAACGTCGGACAATTAAGTTGTTCACACACGCGCGCGCGCCTCTACCACATTGGCATCGGTCGATGGGCCGTAGTGCCCGGAAGCTGGGAAGGTAACCGCAGGTCTGGCGTCGCACTGGCCATGCATCACAAACTTCAGTGGTTTATCCACCTATACGGGCTCACGGCCTAAGGAAGGGAGATGAGCACCCCACCTACACTGCATGGCGTGGCACACTACCTGTGTCTTTTACTTCGGCCTCCAGTATTTGGCCACACTTAACACCAGCAGTTAAACAAGGTATCGCCCCGGGGGCGGCGAAACAATATGCCCCCTGCCGACGGCAGGTCGACTGTGGCATATCGTTTCGCCGCCAATCAGGCCATCTGCGTCAGTCCATGGATCCAAAAACGCGGCGGATCTACGTCCGTCCGCGGACAGTTCCACAGTCCGCGCATCATTGGCGGCCGGCGGTGGCTAAGCTGCAGGCAGCCAGCGTGCCTATAGCCTAGGCAGCTGCGCCATGGGACAGACAGACGGACAGACAAACAGACGGGCGGATGCCCCGTGGGGCGGGCATAGTAAAGGGAGACTCGCATTACGTGTTGTAACTGAACTTGTTGAAAGCAATGACGACGTTCACACTGCGAAAGGACACGGGGAACTATACGTAGTGTGGACGAGTCTTAACACAGTGTGAGAGTGAATGGTGATCACACAATGGAACCAGAATGGCGACAAGTGGCTGGCTTGAACAGCTCAGGTCCGTACATGAGTTCCAGAAGGATACTAAATTATCACTTCAATATTACAACAGCAATTGACAACAACAGCAACAACAACAACACTCGTTTCGGAGACAACCTGGATAAGCTGGTACAGAACGGTAAACCACACGATACGAGATGCTAGTTTAACATGCGCTCAAAAGCTGACATGAGTTAGCTTGAGCTACCGCACGATACCAACAACTAAAAGTGGAAAAGACAAACTAAAAAGTAAAAAAACGGATATGCTCAGAAGTATCGGTAAACAGTCCGGGGAATCCGTGGAGTCAGTCCTGGAGAAGAAAAGGAAGGCTACGGCGGGAAGGATTTGCAGAAAAGGAAGGCGATAAGCGTGGAATGAGAGAGTGAGGGGGCAAGAGAAGCCAGAGATAATGGGTTGACTGTGGCATCGGCTGGACCACATGCAAATCATTTACACCTTGCTCCAGACAATCTATACACTAGCATCTCATCACTCGATTTTTACGGGCCGGATTCAGAGACCCAACCAACGACCAACAGTGCCAAAACACCGGACGCAAACATAGCAATCAAAGTGGAACTCGTGACAGCAAATTGTTATTCGATGTTACCTTTTAGACAATGCTCGACCGACAGTTCACACTGAATATGAACTTCTCGTTCGGCTTCGGTATTCGAAGTCCTGTTTCACAAAATTGCCACAACAATGACTAGTTAATTAGTTAGTAAAAGGATTATTTACAACCTGACGTTAGTTAGTGAACTTCTAGGTGACAGAGCAGAGGAAAAAGCGGTTAGTCACGAGTTCGTGCAGTTACCTATTAAATTATTAACTGTTAACAAAACTACGGTTATCATATTACATTACAGCGGAACGCAGATGCCTCTGAATAAATGCCACGATCAAAACCACTATGATCATTTCCGCGACGGTTATGTTCTGACCGTTGTTATACTCAACGTTATTCGCAAGGGGTAACCCGTGGCGATGCGGCCTCCCGCTACCGTTAACGTAGCAACTACGCCTAATTGTTATCTGTAGAGCGAGTGGCTCAAGCAGAGTTGTCCATGGGTCCGTTTTGTGTATTTAAGCGTATTTAAGCGCTATTACAGTAACCAGCATTTTTCTGAGATTTACCCACAAGTTTTACCCACCCGCCATCCACAAGATGGCGGCGAAAATCAGCTGGCATAGGTAGGGAACGAAATTACGTCACTATCACCCTGTGTATAGAACACTGACAGGAAGTTATATCTCGCGAGTCGGTCGCACGGTCAGCTTGCTGCTGCGATGACGGGAAGTGCCCGAAATCGTCTTATGGCAATTGGCGACGCGACTATTGCCTGCAATCGGGTCTTGTTTGCATTTTAAACACTACAGTGAAGGTGATTACGGCCTAGTTTCTTCCGCTCTGCGCCGTCAACTTACTTGGGGACATATCGAAGCTATTTCGACTGACTGATGTGCTAATTGTGTAAGCAGCCGTACAGCCTATATACTAACGCTCGTATTTCGGCCAAGTACGTAAGCTTATACAGCCAACTGCTTTGTTGTGAAGGCTTACAGCCGCTGGGCGCAGTTATACACGCATTGAGCTTGAATTCAGCCGAATAACAATATTGCAATGTGTCTCCGAATAGGCCTAACTTCTCATGTGTCGAGTACAACGTCAACTATAGGCACTTGCATCATGCATGTACTGTGTCGCTGTCACTGCTGGATACCACTGCTGTTTGAAACAAGTTATCGCGCGGCGAGACGATATGCCCCCGCCGATCGCGGCGGATCTGCGTCCGTGTGCGGACGGATCCGCAGTCCGCACAGCTCTGCTGGCCTGGCCTAGGCGCGGCGCGCATAGCTGGCCCAGATGGGACCGACAGACGGGCAGACAGACGGACGGGTGGACGGATAGCGGCATCGCTGAATGCCTAGTACAGCGGGGGCCGTTGGAACTGAAGCGCTCTTTTTGCTGCAACTTTCTTCGTAGAGATAGGACAGTGGGTATAATTACAGCAAAATGTAAAATTAATGCTTTTGTTTTAATAAATGGAACATCGTATGCTGTTTCTTTTTCTCTAGTAAATAATGCAATATACGCTAAGTATTTTATCAAGCGAATCCCGACATTACCGATGATCATTAAGCTTACCACGTACATATATACATCTAACAACTACAAGGTAAACGATAGAACACATCTTACAACAGCATTGTCACAGCCTGACATTCTGTTAGCAAAACCTACTTTAGAGTTATGAATCACAGTGTTAAAACTAGGAAGTCCACGCTCAACTAACATATTTGTAACACTACTATACTGTGGGTACACAAAAACACTTAACACATTTAGAGTAGCAATATGGTTTATACTTCCAGTTTTGTGGATAACGTCATATTTCCCACATGTGGCGTACGGCAACTAGAGTGTAAGCTCAAAGTGACTCAACAAGGTCAGCACCGAGCGGGGAGGGGCAATGTCTGTTTATTATTGTTATTATTATTATTATTGGGGTGGCTCGGTAGCCGAGTGGTTAGCGTGCTGGACTCAGGCGCAGAAGGGCCTGGGTTCAAATCGCAGCCGCGACGCTGTCTTAGGTAAACTGTTCACATCCATCGTGCCTCTGTTCACCAAGCAGCGAAATTGGTAGCAGCTCTCTTAAGGGTTGCGAGGATAACTACAGGCCTGGCGAAAAATAATGGCAGCCTACCGCTGGGTTTATGACTCACGGCACCTGTAGGCTGACTGTCAAGAACCGGGATCAGCTCTGAAGTCAGGAACCCTACGCTCGGCAATCGAGTACGGGCTGCCTTTTTACGTAACGACCAACCTTTCATTGTGTATTTCGTGGTCCAGCGCCGAATGGTTCTTGTCAGCCGCGTGGTGTGAGCAACGGTCGTCAAGTTGCGAAATCTCGGCGGCGTTTGTGATGTCGGCGTCGGGACTGGACCGGCGCTCGGCTACAGCGACAGACTTCTCGGTTGTCATGGTGATTCGCGGCGGCGTCATCACGTGATCCAGCGTCAATCCGGTCATGCGCACGAGCGCCGGCGACGACGCGGCTTCCGGTTCTGAACCGGACCGGACCCGATCCGCGATCCAGTAGTTGGACGAGTACCTCAGACCCCGCAGCGAGGTCAGCGGCAGCGACGTCGGCGGTCGAGCGTACAGCGGCTTTCCGCTTCGCTCCGGGTCGGCGGCGGAAATCGGCGACTGTCTGCAGTCGCCGAAACGGCGGGATTCGAAACTTTCTTCGGCCTGGTCGGAAGGCGGTGATAATCTCGACGGCGACGGTGGGTTTTCCCGGGACGAAACGTGGTCGAACTGATCGGAATTTAGTCGATGCGCTGACAGCGTTGACGACGACGATGATGGTGGTGGTGATGATGGAGCGATCGTAGCGGATGTTGGGCCGTAGTTCGAGGTAGCTACTGACGCTGCCGTAACCACTAACGAGGGCGACAGCGCCGATGGTGAACTTAGCGAAGACGAATACAGCTCGGAATTCAGCGTCAGCGGAGATGATGAGGAAGACGCCGAGAAACTTGATGTGACGGAAGGCAGCGATACATCCGACAGAATTCCGGACGTGACTGCCGAAGATCTGACCCCGTCTGGCGATCCAAACACGTCGGAGTTGGGCCAGGACAGTTCAGACAAGGATCGGGACTTGTTCGTTCTGGAGAGTGGTTGAGCACGATGGGCAGTCCCTCCGCGCGGCAGATCAGAGGCACAGGACAGTCGTACGCGCCCGCGGTTTCTGCGCGGCGGTGGGACTGGAGTGTCGCTGGTTTCCGACGCGGAAGTGTCAGACGAAAATGTCGGAAGACGACGGGTCTGGCTAGAAATGCCGACGAAAGACTGATCCGAACGCGTCGAAATATCAGCGGTTGTACTGTCCGGATTTTCCGAGCGTACTGATTCTTCGAACACCGAGTCTTCGTGGTGGATATCACCGGGCGTGATGGAAATGATGGATGGAGAATCGACGCATCCGTTGGCTGAAGAGTATGAGTTTTCCGGTCCGGTTGTCGGGACTATGTCTGGGTCGATATTCGGAAGACGGCCGGGTGTAGTAGGAAGACTGGGTGGCGAGACAGCGGCGCTGTAGACGGCGGGCGACTGGCCTGGAAAACCGTTGGACTGGGTGGAAGCAGCGGTCGCCGCCGGTCTGGAAAGACCGCCGATGGAACCGGCGCAGCGGTCGATGCGACTGGACAGGGTTGCGGCGCCGGGTCCCTTGACGTACAGCCGCGGAGAACCGAATCCGTCGACCGCGGCACCGTCTGGAACGCCCTGGACGACATTCCGCTGATCGACCGCATCCGGTTTGAGGCTACCTCGTCTGTCGATATCGGCCAACGCCGAGTTCCGCCTGTGGTTCCAGATCTTTCTTTCTATCACCGACAGTTTCGGCGATCCTCGAATGCCGGCGAGGTCCAGCTGTCCGTCGCGAACTGGCAAGCAGTGGTTGCGATTTCCGTTCATCATCGTCGCGTCCGAGTCGCCGGACGTGTTCTCCGTCGCGTTTCCGTTCTCGTCCGGCACGACGCCATCGCCGACGGGCGTCGTCAGCGCCGACGTGGCTGCACTCGACGAGAAATGTTGCTGAACCGACAAACGACGACTGGCCGTCTTGGTTTCATGTCCGTCCGAGCACGCGCATTCCACGGAACACTGCGACCCGTGACAACTAGACGTACTGTTTCTGCGCTTGAAAGGCGACCTGATAAACAGCGACGATCTTCTCATGGACAGCTTGGTCGTCGGTTGATCGTGGAAACCTTCTGTGGAAACACTCGCACGGCCGCTCGAGTGACGCCGACTAAGCCTCGTCCTGTTGACGTCCGGTTCGTCATTCTCGTTGCACGTTTTACGATTCTCCGATTTCCGACCGAAAAACTTCTTGATCGGAAGCATTTTGCGCCGTAAGCTGTCTAGCCAGACGACCGGGTTTTCTTGGTGGAGTTTTCTTCCTAAGTTGACGAATATGTCGGATAAAAATCAGAGCTGGATTTCATCCGGCTCATCCTTGTGGCGAGATAAGTGACGTAGTGGATTATCACAGGCCGGCTGCAGAGCGCATCGCTGGCCAGAACACCATAACTGGCGTCGGGATTAACTGATTAGCATCACGTGACGCGATAGACAGGTAGACGTTGCTTCTGGTGCTGATAGGCCGAATGATGACGGTAATTATGTCTATTGATCGCCAGTCAGCTATTGAACTTGTGGTTCGTTCAGCCGCAGCAGCCAATTCTCGTTACTTCCTGAAAAACGCACAGATAACATACGACACACAAGTCACGGAATAAAAAATAATAACAAGCTGCTACAGTACTGGCAGCCACAGGCCGCATCGCTGTTGCCAGCGACCGGAATAACTCTCACTTTGTGACCAACAGACACGTGGTCGTGCAAAACCACGCTACATCTGTAGCAATAGGCCGCATCTGTAGTAGCACGGCGTGCATGCGATGCGGCCTAAAATGCAAACATACGAGATGTATGCACGCTCGTACTGAGAACAAAGCAAATGAAGTAAGATAAAAAATGAATGTGCATAGGAATGCCGTAACCTCCATCGGACAATACCTGAGCAAAGATTATTGTCCGGATAAGGCTAAGACGGCAACTGCTATCAGAACTTAGAAGTGTTCCACTTTATAATATGTAGGGTAAGGTACGGTAAACGGAGTACAGCAGTTCGCAATACGGCCACACAGCTACGGGAACTCACATGCCATACGGGATCACACAGTGTTACCTGCCACCCGGCAAAGGTGACATTCCCGCCTTTACCGCAGCCGAAGCTGGTACTCGATTAAGCGACCCCGGAGAGATGCAAGGGGTGGCTGGTTACATACCGAGACGGTATACCCGCCCGAAGACGGTCACCCATCCCAGTACTAACCGGGCCCGACGTGCATTAACTTCGTTCATGTGACGAACTCCGCTAACCACGCCGCCATTTTGCACAAATATGTGTACAACGCTAAGCATATGAGCAGTTCGTACGGATGCCTGACGCTTAGGTTGGGGCTAAGTGATCCATTATTCGTCGAGTGGGACTATTAAAATGCTGCTCACTCGTCAACGCACATAAAAATGCTGCGGTTGGACTGTACAATCGGCGTCAAAATAGTAGCGGAGAAAAACTCAAGTGCGACACAATGGAATAAAGAGCCGCTATACAGTCGGCTGTGCATAGCGGCGACGTGGGAAATGCGAATCGTCAGCTATGAGCGGAATGTCAACAATTACAATTGTATACAGTGCAACCACGTTCGGGGAAACGAGGGGGGCTCTCCTCCCGGTGACGCCCGCCCCAGCGGTCATAATTCGGGGTAAAAAAGGTAAAGCTAGCCCATTCTCGATTACCGAGCGTAGGATTCCGGAGCTGGTCCCGGTTTTTGGCAGTCAGCCTGCAGGTGACGTGAGTCATAAACCAGGCGGCAGGCTGCCATTACTTTCCGCCAGGCAATTACCCCCGCAACCCTTAAGAGGGCTGCTACCAATTTTGCTGCTTGGTTAACAGAGCCACAATGGGTGTGAGCAGTTTGCCTAAGACTGTTATCCGACAGCGTCGCGGCTGCGATTTGAACCCGGGCCCTTCTGCGCCTCAGTCCAGCACGCTAACCACTCGGCTACCGAGCCACCTATAATTCGGGGGTATGGAATGTTATCGCCAGGAAAATTTTGGACAGCTATATATATGCCATTCGGTGCATTCTGCAGGCATTTTGCGCTAATTTATCCACCTTAGCTTTGCCACTCTCGTTGGGAAATTAGAAAGAGTTTTGTCAGCCAGACTCCAGCAAACAAAACATTTCTATAGGCACGGACGATATTACGTAATCACAAATTGGCTCTGGCCTTTCGCGTAATGTGTCTAAACGCAAATGTTTGGTAGACGGCATTTTTGTGGTCAAACTGGTCATACTTCTGTCACACCTACGATACGATACGAGATGGTATTTTAACGAGCGCTAAAAAGCTGACACGAGTCAGCTTAACCTACCGCAAGGAACTGACAACTTTAATGTGGAAAACAGAAAAACTAAAAAGTAAAAAAGCGGATACGCTCACAAGTATCGAACAAAGAAGAAAGACGTGCAAAAATGGAAGTCAGTCCAAATTTGGGGGAAGTCTCGACCCCCTCCTGGCAAATGCCTCAATGGTTGCATATTTGCAGCTTACTATAGATCTGTAAAACTTATTTGTCTATTCGGCAGTGTGCAAACAAAAACTAGAAAAGCCCTCACTCGCGGTCGCACCGACCGCTTTGCTACTAATTTATAGTTTACAATTTAGGTCTGATTTTCCTGCACATTTCGTCCAGTTTTTCTGTTTTCCACATAAAAGTTGTCGGTTCCTTGCGGTAGGTTAAGCTGCCTCGTGACAGCTTTTCAGCGCTCGTTAGAATACCATCTCGTGTCGTAAAGTAAAGTTCGCAAACTACAGTCGGCGGATTGCGGTTTAGTATTAGGACTCGTGCTGACGCGTTGCTGGTGTGTAGAATTATGTTTGGCATGGTGCGCCTGAACAGCAATGAGTGTTTCGCGTTAAGAAATCAACCACACCTGCGCGGTCACAAATATGTCATAAATAAACTGCGTTGTTGTAATAGAGGAGACAACTTTTTAGCAATCGAATCGTCAACTTATGGAATAACTTGCAGTCTAGTACAAAACAGACTTTACTAGCTTTCGCAAGTTTGATAAGTCTTATTGTACTGTAAACTGAATTTTACATTGTA
>Ga0126330_10000290_pt1 | contig 11004 bp, 5 predicted proteins | sample InaspJWI91metaG_FD_97004 | JGI IMG/M metagenome (GOLD analysis project Ga0126330, IMG submission 97004) | Marine gutless worms symbiont microbial communities from Oahu, Hawaii - Inanidrilus sp. 2 OAHU.JWI-91 metaG | ecosystem: Host-associated > Annelida > Digestive system > Unclassified | place...
GTGTGTGAGTGTGTGTGTCTGTGTGTCTGTTGGACACAGTCACGAGCTATGCTAAAACGGATGAAACGAATCGAAATGCCGTCTGGAGTGTACGGGAACTCGGGTAAAATAAGGTAATACGGATAGCCTATAGCAGTTCGCTAAGTCGCCACACCGCTACGGGAACTCACATGGGTGCTCCGCCAAATTAAGAACCATGTGTTAGGTGGGGACTGGATCCCTAGGGGAAGTGGTAAGTTTTGGGGGGCATCTCCCAGCTCATTGTGAAGTATAGGAAATATCCGGCGTGAGCCAAAGTTATTCGGTAGGTGGCAGCAGCAATGCGGCCTTTCGATATCTGTTCTGCAGCAGTTTGTTCCCTTTGCTTTGCACTTGTGTGTCTCATCGCCGTAAACAGTAGTATTTATAGTCGTGGTTTTTAAATCACATACATTTTATCGACAGCGATCTGTATTGTTAATGTTTGATTGCTGACAGGGCATTCGAATTCTATGGCAATTCTCCTGGCTGGTAGGGGCAAAACTGAAGATGAAAGAATCGCATTCGAAAAGGACACTAAAGACATGAAAAGACTGATAACGGACCCTCGAGTAATGGGCATTAGGTAAGTGCGAATATTTGTATTTTCTTATTAATCTGTAGTAGCTGAGGCCTAACGAAAAAGCTTACTCTGTGTTTGATGTAGTCTTGTAGAAGACTTTACGCCGTTCGTCGTCTTTGCACATCGTGCTTATATGCTACCGCATTTCTGACCGTGTGGGTCTTTCTGCCTGTCTGTTACATTATCACATTGCGTTCTCAACAAACTGTATCATCACACGGTTTTTACTCGCGCGACACTATGCTTAAGCGGTACTGGCTGTCCCGGCATTTGTGTCTGTCTATCAAACTGGATGTATACGCATTGAGCTGCTTTTGGTATGGAAGCATATTTGAGCTATTCTGCCGTGTTGTAATGAAATTTGGGCATCTGCTAAAATGAGGGTATTTCCCTCTAGAAGTTTGCCCCAAACTCTGGAATTAGAAAATTTCGCCACGGCATGTACATCGTCGCATCGAGTTGTCAACTCAGCCGGATAAAGGTGGTCGGTCGGCGCGATAAACTGGACCGTTGTCAGTCTAAGTTGACAGTACTTGCGACGGTCGACGGCTAGTTTATCACATTGACCACCCAGCCCGATGCGCGTAACGCCGCGCTTCGTGTGGGTCCGTGTGCGACAACACATCCGTTATCTCCTGAAAGTCGATCATTTTAATTTATATTTTCTGCCAGCAAATATTGCTGAAATTCCTATGAAAAACTGAAGAAATCAACCGAGAAAAAACTATTTAACTTTCTTATATATTTAGCATATTTTAAAGTTAAAGGCACGAAATCGGTGCAGATAACACCGTTGACAATAACGCTGGCGCCTTCTCTGTAATCTGAATGCGCTAGTTGCCGTCAGTGAAACTTAAGCTTTTCCTTCAGATGTTAACTTGGCTTACCGGCTCAATTAAACATGGTTGTCCTGTATAATGGCTGTAAAGCGGTGTATTTTAGAGTTTTGTAAAAAAAACTTTAAAGCTTCTTGTAGGCCCCTGTTATGAGCTTTATCGATAGTAGCTTAATCAAATTTGTGTAACTTGTGTTGTTCAGTAAAACGTTTCACCAGGTTAGAACGAAGCTGTTATGAAGTTATTGTAAACTTCTGTTGTTGTTGTTGTTGTTGTTGTTGTTGTTGTTGTTGTTGTCGTCGTCGTTTGACCTGAATCGTGTTGTTAGGCCTGAGAACGTTCACGAACTTCGCCTGGAGACGATGAGTTGCGAGCATATGTCGGGAAAGTTTGCGGCGAAGGGCAACAGCGTCGAGTTTCTGCTCGTCTACTACACGGGACACACGCCGGGAGTGGACAAGCAGCTGCAGCGATGTCTGCAGGAGGTACATGTAGGCCTATGAAATGCACTCGCAAGCAGTGTTCGAGAAAACCTGCGGCAACAACTCAATAAAACGTTGAAAGTCACGTTTTTTCATTTAAAAACGCAAAAACGTAAAAGAAACGTACGTATAGTTTTAGAGACCACTCAATCAACTCGGCGTCAGTGAGTGAGCAGCTTCTTAGCGGCGCATCAGCAAGTTGTAGGCTTTTCAGCCGCGAAAAGTTGATTAACCATAACAATGGGAACAGAATAAGTTAATAACAAACAAATCGTAAAAAATTAAATGTAAAACCAAAGCGAAATTGTGAACTCATTTTGAAGGATTGAGCATCAAACCTTTGCTGACGACTTTTTGACGTGTCAGTTGAAAAACGTAGTCCTAAAACGCGTTGTTTTAAATCTGGAAAAAAACTTAAAATACGTATTCTCGAACCCTGCTCTCAAGGTTCGCACCGGTAGTTCAGCGTCGACCTCCTACTCATCCCAGCGACCTCCTTCGACAGCTTCATTGGCTCTCAATGAAATGGTGCATAAGAGTACAGACTTGCCACACGTTCCTATCAGATTCTTTCTTCGGCGTTCCGTCATATTTGTCAAACCTTTTCGTACAATATGCTCCGTCCAGGCTTCTCCATTTTTCACCTCTGCTAATCTTCTCACTCGAATGAAGCTTGCTTTTAACTCTCGTGTTTTCAGCGTCTCTGCACTGTCTGTATTTCTACAGACAGTATCACTTGCAATTCTCAAACCTTTCCATATTTAAACGACATCTTAAAACACATCTCTTCCAGGCTGCTTTTAACATTAACCTAGTGAATCCCTCTTATGCGCCATGATTCATTTTTGACTTCGGCGCTGTATAATTGCTTACTTACTTACTTACTTCACCGCCCACGTCCGCGGGGCCGTTAGTCCGTGGGTCCGCTATAGTCCATCGGTCCACCCTTTAGGTTCACCAGCCCGCAGCACTTTCAGGCGACGCCAAATTAACAGGTATTGTTCTGATGGTTAATTATTGGTAAGGGTAGGAGTAATATTCGCCGGCGCTCCATCCCGGCTCGTATACCATTCAAGTCTCTTAGTTGGATGGGGAGGGGTCAATTAACATTTTCCATAAATAATCAAACCCGGCTCCGCACACCCCACCATGTAGATACCTTTGACGTCTCATTCCAGCATCTTCGGCGCTTCGCCCCGCCCCCACGTGACCCGTGCTTCCAGTTTCTTTACCCGGTTCAAGTGATTTCCCGTTGAAAGTCTGATCGTTGTCATGTGACGAGATAGGTGCGCGTCCGTCGACTGCTGTGCGTCATCGACTGCTGTCGCGCCGACGAAGTCCGACTGGTCCCCGACATCATGAAGGACTGCATTTGCGTGGTGCTGCGGTCGTCGGAACGCACGGCAGTCGCTAGTCCGACAGCTGGTAGTATGTTCACGCGGTACTTCCTGGCCGGACTGCGTAGCGCCGTCAAGTGTCCGTGCGACCAGCGCGTCAACTGTCAACTTCTCAAAGACTTTCGCCAGAAGTCGCTCGCGTCCGGCGTCGTCACGCTCAAGAACCTGTTCCGCTACACGACGCAGGTGCGAGCGATTAACGTCAACAGCGCTATAACTCATCGTTACTCGGCAGAGGGCGGCACGCTCTCTTCGAGCCTATACTGCCGCGATTCGGAAATCCGTTACAGCGCGTATATTTTAATTGTGCTTCTTACGCCGAAGCGCCACAGAATTTAAAATCTGTTATTGCTAATTGCAGCTGTACGTTTTGTCACTGTAATATTGAAAATGACGGAAATAGGCCGGATAAAAAAGTTTACTCAGTAAATGCATGTTTTGGCAGCACATGGAAGGACGCCAGAGACCGCGCCGGGAAGTCGTCTCGTACGACGACAGTAACTTCGAGTTGGCGTTCTTCAACCGGCAACCGATCGTGCACAGTCTTCAGTTTGTGCGCGGACAGAGACAGCTTCCAGACGTCGAGGTGGAAGAACAGAAGTTAGACTTCAGTGCAAGCTTTGACGACATCGTTGCACAGCTGAGACAAGAAATTCATAGCCACAGTGAGTTCATGTATTATACTTTTTAAGGCAGGCGTAATAGTTCGTATGTTTGGCAAGAGCATGTGGCTTGGTGAGTTTCTATTTTGTTACCGCGCAATGAACACAGCACGACAGCGGAGCGGAAATTGGAGGGGAGCTGAGCGGGCCTAAATTGAGTGAGCGGGAGCGCAGCACGGAGCGGAGAGCAAGGGCAAAAAAGAAAAAAAAAGAATGAGTACTGAGCGCTGACTACATTACAATGTCGTTACAGATCGATCTAACATTGTGCATGTCTTTGTAACTTGTCTATTTTTTTCTGGAACACCAGAAGATACCAACTTCACTATTATTTTCTTGTTTCTCTCTCTCTTGCAACATTTCAAATTATTATTTTACATTTTCTGGGCGGCACTTCCCCGAATCTCCACCCCCTAGTGGCGCTGGCTTTGGCGGTCGCATGTTTGTAAATTAGACCTATAGTGGCCTAAGTATGTTGCCCCCCATGGTGAATCCTGGACATGTCCCTTGCGCCTGACCCCTTTTGAAATGTTGTACAAACTATTAATCGATTACGTTCGTATTTAAAAGTCAGGTTTAATGGGTAGACATGAGCGAACTCTGATAGTGACATTTGATAGTGAAAAAAGGAATTGTTCCTTCTAAAACTCTAAGTAGGCAGGATACAGTCATCTGAGATGGTCGTGTGCGCGATGTTTCAGTCGCTGACGATGGAGCGTGCGATCTGACGAACGAGTTTTCACTGCAGACTTCCAGTGGAGACGACATCGCTGACGTGACCAGCTTGAAGACTGCTCTTAAGCACGGAACAGTCGTAATTAGAGCCCAGTAACAACAGTTTGATGGTCTCCGTACTAACATTGTCCACTGCATTGGACAGATTGTTCACAGAGACTTTTATCTCTGTCGACAACTTGACAATGTATTCAAAAATCATTAAAAAGCAGCCTATTTCTTGTTCCATTGTTCCAGAAAAATAGCCAGTTTCAACGAACATTTCAGACAGTATAAAATGTGGATTACGGGCGTCTGAAAATTTATTTTTGCTGACAGCAACATTTTCTTGGTGTCCTAATGCCTCATCTTATGCATTCGTAAAACGAACACATAGGCCTACGATGATATGAACTGATTACGACAAATACTAGGCTACATACCGTGAATTAATCGTTATTATCATTATTCTAGGCTTTCCAGGCTTTTCTAAAAAAAAGAAACTGTAATCATGAAGTAATGAAACGTAGTATTATAGGCTACACAAATACATAAACTACTTAACAAACATACAGTCTAAAGTAAAAAGCACCAGACTCGGAATGATCACTAGGTCGTTAGACACAGATACAGGGTGGGCCAAAATAAACGGGGCCACAGACTCATGACCATAATTATGTCAATATTATTCTTAACCGATTTAAGAATTTTTTTTCGCTGGATAATTTTTTTTGGTAAATTTACAGTTAAATGCATATTAAAAATCCCACCGCAGCTTGCATATGTTGCTTCATTACCTTGAGAAACATTAATGTTTCTCAAGGTAATGAAGCAACATATGCAAGCTGCGGTGGGATTTTTAATATGCATTTAACTGTAAATTTACCAAAAAAAATTATCCAGCGAAAAAAAATTCTTAAATCGGTTAAGAATAATATTGACATAATTATGGTCATGAGTCTGTGGCCCCGTTTATTTTGGCCCACCCTGTATCTGTGTCTAACGACCTAGTGATCATTCCGAGTCTGGTGCTTTTTACTTTAGACTGTATGTTTGTTAAGTAGTTTATGTATTTGTGTAGCCTATAATACTACGTTTCATTACTTCATGATTACAGTTTCTTTTTTTTAGAAAAGCCTGGAAAGCCTAGAATAATGATAATAACGATTAATTCACGGTATGTAGCCTAGTATTTGTCGTAATCAGTTCATATCATCGTAGGCCTATGTGTTCGTTTTACGAATGCATAAGATGAGGCATTAGGACACCAAGAAAATGTTGCTGTCAGCAAAAATAAATTTTCAGACGCCCGTAATCCACATTTTATACTGTCTGAAATGTTCGTTGAAACTGGCTATTTTTCTGGAACAATGGAACAAGAAATAGGCTGCTTTTTAATGATTTTTGAATACATTGTCAAGTTGTCGACAGAGATAAAAGTCTCTGTGAACAATCTGTCCAATGCAGTGGACAATGTTAGTACGGAGACCATCAAACTGTTGTTACTGGGCTCTAATTACGACTGTTCCGTGCTTAAGAGCAGTCTTCAAGCTGGTCACGTCAGCGATGTCGTCTCCACTGGAAGTCTGCAGTGAAAACTCGTTCGTCAGATCGCACGCTCCATCGTCAGCGACTGAAACATCGCGCACACGACCATCTCAGATGACTGTATCCTGCCTACTTAGAGTTTTAGAAGGAACAATTCCTTTTTTCACTATCAAATGTCACTATCAGAGTTCGCTCATGTCTACCCATTAAACCTGACTTTTAAATACGAACGTAATCGATTAATAGTTTGTACAACATTTCAAAAGGGGTCAGGCGCAAGGGACATGTCCAGGATTCACCATGGGGGGCAACATACTTAGGCCACTATAGGTCTAATTTACAAACATGCGACCGCCAAAGCCAGCGCCACTAGGGGGTGGAGATTCGGGGAAGTGCCGCCCAGAAAATGTAAAATAATAATTTGAAATGTTGCAAGAGAGAGAGAAACAAGAAAATAATAGTGAAGTTGGTATCTTCTGGTGTTCCAGAAAAAAATAGACAAGTTACAAAGACATGCACAATGTTAGATCGATCTGTAACGACATTGTAATGTAGTCAGCGCTCAGTACTCATTCTTTTTTTTTCTTTTTTGCCCTTGCTCTCCGCTCCGTGCTGCGCTCCCGCTCACTCAATTTAGGCCCGCTCAGCTCCCCTCCAATTTCCGCTCCGCTGTCGTGCTGTGTTCATTGCGCGGTAACAAAATAGAAACTCACCAAGCCACATGCTCTTGCCAAACATACGAACTATTACGCCTGCCTTAAAAAGTATAATACATGAACTCACTGTGGCTATGAATTTCTTGTCTCAGCTGTGCAACGATGTCGTCAAAGCTTGCACTGAAGTCTAACTTCTGTTCTTCCACCTCGACGTCTGGAAGCTGTCTCTGTCCGCGCACAAACTGAAGACTGTGCACGATCGGTTGCCGGTTGAAGAACGCCAACTCGAAGTTACTGTCGTCGTACGAGACGACTTCCCGGCGCGGTCTCTGGCGTCCTTCCATGTGCTGCCAAAACATGCATTTACTGAGTAAACTTTTTTATCCGGCCTATTTCCGTCATTTTCAATATTACAGTGACAAAACGTACAGCTGCAATTAGCAATAACAGATTTTAAATTCTGTGGCGCTTCGGCGTAAGAAGCACAATTAAAATATACGCGCTGTAACGGATTTCCGAATCGCGGCAGTATAGGCTCGAAGAGAGCGTGCCGCCCTCTGCCGAGTAACGATGAGTTATAGCGCTGTTGACGTTAATCGCTCGCACCTGCGTCGTGTAGCGGAACAGGTTCTTGAGCGTGACGACGCCGGACGCGAGCGACTTCTGGCGAAAGTCTTTGAGAAGTTGACAGTTGACGCGCTGGTCGCACGGACACTTGACGGCGCTACGCAGTCCGGCCAGGAAGTACCGCGTGAACATACTACCAGCTGTCGGACTAGCGACTGCCGTGCGTTCCGACGACCGCAGCACCACGCAAATGCAGTCCTTCATGATGTCGGGGACCAGTCGGACTTCGTCGGCGCGACAGCAGTCGATGACGCACAGCAGTCGACGGACGCGCACCTATCTCGTCACATGACAACGATCAGACTTTCAACGGGAAATCACTTGAACCGGGTAAAGAAACTGGAAGCACGGGTCACGTGGGGGCGGGGCGAAGCGCCGAAGATGCTGGAATGAGACGTCAAAGGTATCTACATGGTGGGGTGTGCGGAGCCGGGTTTGATTATTTATGGAAAATGTTAATTGACCCCTCCCCATCCAACTAAGAGACTTGAATGGTATACGAGCCGGGATGGAGCGCCGGCGAATATTACTCCTACCCTTACCAATAATTAACCATCAGAACAATACCTGTTAATTTGGCGTCGCCTGAAAGTGCTGCGGGCTGGTGAACCTAAAGGGTGGACCGATGGACTATAGCGGACCCACGGACTAACGGCCCCGCGGACGTGGGCGGTGAAGTAAGTAAGTAAGTAAGCAATTATACAGCGCCGAAGTCAAAAATGAATCATGGCGCATAAGAGGGATTCACTAGGTTAATGTTAAAAGCAGCCTGGAAGAGATGTGTTTTAAGATGTCGTTTAAATATGGAAAGGTTTGAGAATTGCAAGTGATACTGTCTGTAGAAATACAGACAGTGCAGAGACGCTGAAAACACGAGAGTTAAAAGCAAGCTTCATTCGAGTGAGAAGATTAGCAGAGGTGAAAAATGGAGAAGCCTGGACGGAGCATATTGTACGAAAAGGTTTGACAAATATGACGGAACGCCGAAGAAAGAATCTGATAGGAACGTGTGGCAAGTCTGTACTCTTATGCACCATTTCATTGAGAGCCAATGAAGCTGTCGAAGGAGGTCGCTGGGATGAGTAGGAGGTCGACGCTGAACTACCGGTGCGAACCTTGAGAGCAGGGTTCGAGAATACGTATTTTAAGTTTTTTTCCAGATTTAAAACAACGCGTTTTAGGACTACGTTTTTCAACTGACACGTCAAAAAGTCGTCAGCAAAGGTTTGATGCTCAATCCTTCAAAATGAGTTCACAATTTCGCTTTGGTTTTACATTTAATTTTTTACGATTTGTTTGTTATTAACTTATTCTGTTCCCATTGTTATGGTTAATCAACTTTTCGCGGCTGAAAAGCCTACAACTTGCTGATGCGCCGCTAAGAAGCTGCTCACTCACTGACGCCGAGTTGATTGAGTGGTCTCTAAAACTATACGTACGTTTCTTTTACGTTTTTGCGTTTTTAAATGAAAAAACGTGACTTTCAACGTTTTATTGAGTTGTTGCCGCAGGTTTTCTCGAACACTGCTTGCGAGTGCATTTCATAGGCCTACATGTACCTCCTGCAGACATCGCTGCAGCTGCTTGTCCACTCCCGGCGTGTGTCCCGTGTAGTAGACGAGCAGAAACTCGACGCTGTTGCCCTTCGCCGCAAACTTTCCCGACATATGCTCGCAACTCATCGTCTCCAGGCGAAGTTCGTGAACGTTCTCAGGCCTAACAACACGATTCAGGTCAAACGACGACGACAACAACAACAACAACAACAACAACAACAACAACAACAACAGAAGTTTACAATAACTTCATAACAGCTTCGTTCTAACCTGGTGAAACGTTTTACTGAACAACACAAGTTACACAAATTTGATTAAGCTACTATCGATAAAGCTCATAACAGGGGCCTACAAGAAGCTTTAAAGTTTTTTTTACAAAACTCTAAAATACACCGCTTTACAGCCATTATACAGGACAACCATGTTTAATTGAGCCGGTAAGCCAAGTTAACATCTGAAGGAAAAGCTTAAGTTTCACTGACGGCAACTAGCGCATTCAGATTACAGAGAAGGCGCCAGCGTTATTGTCAACGGTGTTATCTGCACCGATTTCGTGCCTTTAACTTTAAAATATGCTAAATATATAAGAAAGTTAAATAGTTTTTTCTCGGTTGATTTCTTCAGTTTTTCATAGGAATTTCAGCAATATTTGCTGGCAGAAAATATAAATTAAAATGATCGACTTTCAGGAGATAACGGATGTGTTGTCGCACACGGACCCACACGAAGCGCGGCGTTACGCGCATCGGGCTGGGTGGTCAATGTGATAAACTAGCCGTCGACCGTCGCAAGTACTGTCAACTTAGACTGACAACGGTCCAGTTTATCGCGCCGACCGACCACCTTTATCCGGCTGAGTTGACAACTCGATGCGACGATGTACATGCCGTGGCGAAATTTTCTAATTCCAGAGTTTGGGGCAAACTTCTAGAGGGAAATACCCTCATTTTAGCAGATGCCCAAATTTCATTACAACACGGCAGAATAGCTCAAATATGCTTCCATACCAAAAGCAGCTCAATGCGTATACATCCAGTTTGATAGACAGACACAAATGCCGGGACAGCCAGTACCGCTTAAGCATAGTGTCGCGCGAGTAAAAACCGTGTGATGATACAGTTTGTTGAGAACGCAATGTGATAATGTAACAGACAGGCAGAAAGACCCACACGGTCAGAAATGCGGTAGCATATAAGCACGATGTGCAAAGACGACGAACGGCGTAAAGTCTTCTACAAGACTACATCAAACACAGAGTAAGCTTTTTCGTTAGGCCTCAGCTACTACAGATTAATAAGAAAATACAAATATTCGCACTTACCTAATGCCCATTACTCGAGGGTCCGTTATCAGTCTTTTCATGTCTTTAGTGTCCTTTTCGAATGCGATTCTTTCATCTTCAGTTTTGCCCCTACCAGCCAGGAGAATTGCCATAGAATTCGAATGCCCTGTCAGCAATCAAACATTAACAATACAGATCGCTGTCGATAAAATGTATGTGATTTAAAAACCACGACTATAAATACTACTGTTTACGGCGATGAGACACACAAGTGCAAAGCAAAGGGAACAAACTGCTGCAGAACAGATATCGAAAGGCCGCATTGCTGCTGCCACCTACCGAATAACTTTGGCTCACGCCGGATATTTCCTATACTTCACAATGAGCTGGGAGATGCCCCCCAAAACTTACCACTTCCCCTAGGGATCCAGTCCCCACCTAACACATGGTTCTTAATTTGGCGGAGCACCCATGTGAGTTCCCGTAGCGGTGTGGCGACTTAGCGAACTGCTATAGGCTATCCGTATTACCTTATTTTACCCGAGTTCCCGTACACTCCAGACGGCATTTCGATTCGTTTCATCCGTTTTAGCATAGCTCGTGACTGTGTCCAACAGACACACAGACACACACACTCACACAC
>Ga0126330_10000292_pt1 | contig 10952 bp, 9 predicted proteins | sample InaspJWI91metaG_FD_97004 | JGI IMG/M metagenome (GOLD analysis project Ga0126330, IMG submission 97004) | Marine gutless worms symbiont microbial communities from Oahu, Hawaii - Inanidrilus sp. 2 OAHU.JWI-91 metaG | ecosystem: Host-associated > Annelida > Digestive system > Unclassified | place...
AACCAATCTGGATTTTACTGAAGCAAGAGACAATGAGTGGCAGTGGCATCAGCTGGGCCATATGCAAGTCTGCACCTTGCTCCAGACAGATAACCATGCCAGTACCCCACCACTCAGTTTTTTTACAGGCCGGATGCCCTTCCTGCCGCCCAACCAACAGCGTCAAAGCACTGAAGGCACAAGTCCAGCACAAAAGCATTAATCTGAGGTGAATGTGATGCTAGATGGAAACGTGTTAACAACCAGTAAGTGGGTCAGTTTTTACCGCGCGATGCTATGCATCCGCAGTACTAGCCATGGGCCTGTGTCTGTCTGTCTGTGTCTGAGTCTGTCTGTCTGTCTGTCACAAGTCGGAGTTCTGCTAAAACGGCTAAACATAGGATCTCACAAACAACACCACACGATAGCCCAGGGACTCTAGTTTTCTGATGCCAAAGGTCTCCGCGAAATTCGACCGGGGTCACCCCCTACAGGGGCACCAAATGTAGGTGGGGTGGGTCAAAATCGGCGACTTTCGACAAATAACCGGCTATATCTCGAAAACCGTACAAGATAGATGCGTGGTTTCTATTAAAGTCGAATAGGAAGTCGTATGCGCTCTATCGAATGGTGGCATTGCCCATGACCTTGAGTGCCCCCTAACTGCCCAAACCACCGCATTTTCTGCATTTTGCACCGCCATTTATAGCTTCATAACGGGTGAACCTAGAGACTTCAAATTTGGTACATTGACTACCATAGCAAGTCCCACCCTGACGATGAAAAATTTTCCCTGAAGGTCGGGGTCAGCTGACCCGTTTTAGAATTTTGCATCCCATGTAAAATCTCCGCAACGGCTAACGCTAGAGACTTCAGATTTTGAACACGGGTCGGCCATGTGAAGTCTTAATCTTGTTATGAGTGAGTGTTCCGTAAGTGAGTGTGGTCAGAGTCACGTGAGCAATTTCTACATTGTGGACTTAGAAAATTTTGCCACAGCAAATCGTCAGTATACAGGTGATATACACAATTCAACCGTCGTCGGTTTGCTTATGACACCTATAAGACAATGAAAGCGACTCGAATGCGTCACTGTTGAGTGCACATGTTTATTACACATCGGCCCACCTTAACCCTCCAAGTTCATAACGTCGATTTGTTCAGGACTTGTCATACAAGTAGTTTCTGCACTGTTGCGTGGCAGTTGGCAAGATTTCAACTGACACGACACATCGCGCAGTGATAGCTGAGCTTCTTGTTGCCTATGCAGTGCCATGTACTGCTGTTTGTGGCCAAATAAAATGTGACTGCTGGAGAGTGACATGTAATCTGTTTGTGTTAGTTATGTATTTTGAAGGACAGGTACGAAACGGTAAGATTTTAGCTGAGTTAGAGTGTCACGCGGATTCATCTGCAACAGCTGGTGTGTGTTAGATGCAGTTTGAAGAGATCGAAACTTTGGAGAGATTGGGTGGATAATAGCAAGTAATAACTTAAGATTGCAGAGTAGATAAGGCTAGATTTCATAAACTTGTATGATTTTTAAAAAAATGCAAGCACATTCTGGTCACTTGAATAAAGAGGCAGAAGTGATTGATATTGCTAAAGTAACAGATGCAGATAGGTTGGTTGTGTGACTGACAGTGATTCATAAGCAATAGTAGCTGGTTTGTATTTAATGTGAGAAGTGACTGTTAGCCAGTGTAATCAAATAATACAATAGCAGAGAATGATCGTGAATTTGGGAGTGGAGTGAAGATTTGGTAGAACAGTCTGCCGCAGTATATTTATGGCTTGCTGAAGCTTATTAATGTTTATGTGGAAGTTTTGAATAGAGTGGAGTTTGCATAGTCCATATGTGAACAAGCATGACTGCAAGAACAGCTTGGTGTCATTATGCCTATCCGTGCATCATGTCACAGTTTCTACATGGGGTGGGCCTTTTATATGAGCCATAAGTGTGTATTGACTATGTGGCTTTTATTTGCCAAATGTCTAGTATCATTATGCAGGTACTGTCAAATTGCTGCATATGCTGATCAATCATGTGATCTGTGCTCAGGTAAGCAAACCAATACTACATGTATTGTTTTCATTTTGTATAGTATATTAGAACTTGATTGTCATTTATTAATCCCGTTAACTGTTACTAGTACATGCAAGTAAAAATGCAATTTTGTATTGTAAATATTTCAGATGAAAGCCAGAAATTACGAAAAAGTGGAGAAGGTAGTGAATGTTCGTATGTACGCTTGTGAAGGACATTGTGTTTGCCTTAGTTTAGGATTACTCAGAGCTTTATGAATGACTACTACTACCAGTACTACTTTTAATGGCCTCTTTTCCAGGACAACCTGGGTAAGCTGGTACCAGAAAGGTAAACCCAGTCTGCATTTAAATGAGGCAAGAGATTATGGGTTTTTGGGAAGCAGTGGTATCAGCTGGATCATATGCAAACAATTCGCATCTCACTGCAGGCAGGTAACCACAACAACACCTCATCACTCAATTTTTACCGGCCGGATGCTCTTCCTGACAGTGTCAAAGCACTGAAAGCAAGAAGTTTATGAACTTATGTATGAATATTCATGAAATTTGGGGAGGGGTAAGCTGGACTTGTGGACTGTAGAGCAGAAGGTAAGTTATGTATCATAAATAGTTACACATTGCATTGTTTGTTACCCCAGTATAGGATAGACATTTGCATGGAAATGTCAATGTGCTAATGTTAATGTCACTGTGGAGTTTAAGGTGACACTTCGCGAATAAGTCCGTTGCAGGGGCACCTTGCAGTGGCAATTAGTGCTATGGAAAGTAGTGCTATGGGGAAATACTCTGTGAAGCCTGATAGGTACTAACAAATTAGTGATGGAGATTTTTATGTTTGGTCATTTTCTAGTTGTATATGATTCTGTTTGTTGAAGATTTGATTGCTTTTCATGGTTCCCTAAACTGTTCTATTAGCAATTTAGCAGTGATAGTTGCAATACAATGTCCCCAAACTGTTTACACTAACTAATTGCCACTTGCACAAACTTTTGCATTTTCCATGGTGATACTGTATTATGCACTATGTAGTAATTGTGGTTTATATATAAGAAAATGCAGTGCAGTATTGTGATCGGGATGGGGACATTGTATTTGTTAATGATGTTGAAATGTGTAATTAATAATAATAGTGGTAATAATTATTAAGTGCTCTGCAACAGTACAGTGGTTGAAATGCAACAGTGACAACCGGAACCAAACAAAAACTGCCATGCAGCAGATGCAGTGGAAGTGGAAACAAGTATCTCTGTTTCTCAGCAAATTTGTTGGCTGTAAATCATTTTGGAGTTGGCGAGTACTGTTGTGTGGTTTATACGCAGTTGTTTCAGCGCTGCTTGATAAAGGTGCTCAACATAGACCTCTGGAAGTGCTACCTGTTCTACATAAAAGAAACTAAAGCCAGTCTACCTTCATTCAGGTGACAGCATTGATTATCATGCTTTCAAATGATTTTGCAAACACTGGTTGAGCAATCATCTAATGGCATTGAACTACTTGTACACACACTTATAATTTACCTGAATAATTACTTTTAGGCATCGCATGTAGAAAGTTGTCTTTGTTGGACTTTATATGTGAGACTGCAAGGGGTCCAGTAGTGGATGCATAAGTAAGTTTAAAAACTTAGCTCCATTAGTCACATGAATCAAGTGAATCAGAGGCACTGAGGTGATAAAAGATGAGCCCAGTGGGTGTTTCCCCTTGTTGACATTAGTGATTTGTTAGTAATGCAAGGGCATCTGGCATGTAAAATGTGTTCCAGTTACATGTTCCATTACAAAGGTTTCTTGGGAGAACAGGGCCCATCTGGAGTAACTCTGGAAGAGAAACAAAAAGTGGAAGATACTGCTTGGACTACAGTGATGGAGGCAGATGGAACTAGACAGAATAAGACTGTCTGGGATGGTGCTCCTGACGGTGTGAAAAGTTCTAGAAAGTTTTTTCTAGTGTGTAAGATGGAAAGATACAGAAGACCAGATTCATCTGAAAAGTGGCCAGTATTTATGTACATATGGAGGCGGGATTGAAAACTGTGCAGTTTTCTGTTATAGAGAAAAGATGGCTCAAGCGTACGACTTTGCCTTGGACAAGATTGGAATGGACGTGTTGTCATATCCAATATGGGTGGAATACATAGCATTTCTGAAATCAGTGTGAGTATCATGCCGTGGTCATCTCTGCAGTACCAACAGTATAGGATTACTGTTATTACTTCAACATGCATTGTTTTGATTGCGTTGTTTTAATTGATTTTATGTTGCTGCTTTGATTTACTGCTTGAAGTATTAGTTTACAACTTTTTGCCTGCAGCTTGCAAGTAGTGATTGATTTAATATTAATGTCCAAAAATAAATGAAGTCATAATATATGATCAGAGTTGTTGAATTACTCGCAGACAACATGACAATAAGAATGGATTATGGCTTAGAAAGTAGACTTTTGACCTCCATTTGCTTATGATACTTGAGTCACATTTTATTGCATGCATGCACATGGGCAGTACCAGCAATGAAACCTGAAGCCACCACTATAGGGAACATCACAAGATGGCCGCTGGAAAATGACCTTAACGTTTGATGGGTGCTGGTTTTCCATACCAAAATTTAGGTATTCTGTGTTACAGCAGATGACACATGATTGGTGATTTCCGACGTCCTGCTTCACTGTGATTGGTTAGGCAGGATTGGGCTAATAATAACTCGGGCAGTCCGCCATCTTGCGATGTACCCTTTTGGCAGTGATCGGTGGCTTCACCTTCCAAGATGTTTGATTGGCAAGTAAGGTATCTAGATACCGGGTATTTATCTATTCTATGTCTATGTCTATGCATGCATACACACACACACACACTTTGCATTACATGCATGTATTACAAATGACAATTGTTGATGTTATCCATATTTGCTGTATTAGAATACTTGAGTAAATATGCTCTGTTGCTGCATACGTTATAAACTGTGCACAAGAAATGTGTGGTAGAAACGTGTCATCAGTTGAGTTTCATTATGGTTACCTCAAACTAAAATTACTACACACCACTAATAGAAGGTGCCATATAGCCTCTCGATTCGTGCCACTGCCAATGACTTTGAAGGTCATTCGCTGGTTGCAAGGCATTTCAAATGCAATTCAATGAACATTTGTGCATCATTTCACACAGTTCAACTGACAGCATGTCGCACAGTCCCTTGGCAACAGTGAAGCTTCTTGTTTCCTACCTTGTGCAGCAGCTCTAGTCTGTGATCAGTGCTGATCTACTCTTCAAGCTACAGCCGTGACACTCTACTGCTCAGTCATTTCTGCTGGCTGGCAGCTCCACGGCAGAATGACGTCAAGCTTGCTGCCCTTCCACTGACTGTGGCCACTGCTGTCTCTGAAGTTCTGAACGTAATGATGAACTCTTGACAGTTATCAGTGTCCACACATCATCGTCATCACTGTTCATCAACTGCAAGCATCTCTTCACTATCGGTGACTGGTCGTTCCTGTTTGCTGCTGATGGTATATAGAACCATCTGCCTCAGCACCTCACTTTGGCATCAATATTCCAGTCTTCAAAGCATGTCTGGAGACATACTAGCTGCAGTTTTATGCCTCTGAATTTTGTACAATGCCTGTGCAGTGATATGTCATTTCGGACGTTAATTGTTCGTTTTCTTGTAGCATAATTAGCATGAGTGCATAGACAACATGCGGTTGAATTATTTGTTTATGTATGATGGAATGGGCAAACATTGTGCAGAATGACTGCCTACATTTTGCTTTGTCCAGTATTAAACAAATGCAATGAATTAATTGCACCGGTATGACTGAATTATCCATTTTTTATGATGTGTGGTTTTTGCTGTAAATATTTCAATTTTTGCATCATACATTCGTTAGCTTTAGCTTAGCACTTGGACAGGCATTCTTTGGAGTTGGTAGAAGATGTGAAATGAAGTCTGAAGCATATAGCAGGCCAGATGTCATGCCGGATGCAGATGTTGTAACAACACAGGTGTAAAAAATGTGGTTCAGTGCTGCTGATTGCATGACTAGGATGAACATTTCCTGATGTTATTGGTGTATCATGGATTTATGTATCACTTTGTACAATCGCTGCTTGTAATATCTCTGAAAGATATTTGCATTTGAATTTTGTATCATACCTGTGTTGCTAATTACTATCAGTCATCATCAGAAAACATTTGCTGTGATACATTGTGGTTGTTGTTATTGCTTTGCTTTAATCTTCGTTCGTCTCGTTACTTTCGATACTAGGGAGGCCATCGGCTCATATGCAGAAAACCAGAAGATCACCGCCGTTAGAAAAGTGTATCAGCGAGGAGTTGTTAACCCGATGCTAAGTATCGAGCTTCTCTGGAAAGAATACTGTGCATTCGAACATGTAAGAACAATTACTTCTCTCTGTGCATGCTAATCATTATTATATGTCGATGTATTAGCATGTTGTTCCTTCAGTGCTTTGACGACAGGAAGGGCATCCGGTCTGTAAAAAAACTGAGTGGTGGGGTGCTGGCATGGTGGTTATTTGTCTGGAGCGATGTGCAGATTTGCATATGGCCCAGCTGATGCCACTGCCACTCACTGTCTTATGCTTCATTAAAATCCAGATTGGTTTTACCTTTCTGTTTTACCTTTCTGCTCACCTGGGTAGTCCCAGACAAAGTGCCGTTAAATGGGTGTGTGTGTGTGTGTGTGTATTGGCGTCTTAAAGTAAGTTAAGAAGTGCCTCTCTGTCACTATTTTTTTCTTACTTTACAGCCCATACAAAGCACCATACATTCTATCACTTTTCTGTTTGTTTTCTGTGTGTGAAATCATTACCGTGCTTTTCACTGCCCATTATCCCGTCATTTTGTGCACCAAATGCCTGACAAAATTATAGGGGTCATGGGAGTGGATTATGAAGAATTTGTAATTTTTATCGAGTATACTCGTAGTATTAAACTTATGTCATATTGGGTGTTCTTTACAGTCTGCCATGTTTCATAGCATATTGCACACTGTGTCTGTACAGCTAATTGGCATGGATTCCGGCTATGTTCTCATCATGTGGTTTGTGTCAGGGCTGCTGGTGTACGTAGGTAGCACCACATGCTGTGCTCTTAAGAGAAAACCAATATATCACTGTACAAGTCTGCATTACCTTGCACGACTTCCCTGGCATTGTAATAATAGTCTGGTAACATCCTCGAGGCAAACTTTCCCAGCTCAGGAGGTAAAGTGCAGTGGATCTGAATAAAGATTGGGCCTGAGGACTATTAACTATACTTCTGCCTGACGTTGTTTTCCTGAGGTTACAGGATAGGCTGTTCTTCGATGCAGTGTAGGCTACAGCTTTTCTGGTTGCGTTTGGTTAGATGTTTGCATGTAATGTTTTGAATTGACATTATCTGTATCACTGACGTGATTGCTGCGTTGCTGTGACTGCAGTCCATCAATCCAATCATTGCAAAGAAGATGCAGGAGGATCGCGGCCGAGAGTACATGAACGCCCGGCGTGTTGCGAAAGAGTACGAAGTAGTAACGAAGGGCTTGATTAAGAACGCTGCTTCAGTTCCTCCACAGAACACTCCCGATGAAGTCAAACAAGTAATTACATTACATTGTAAAACTATTTATAGTGGCCTAAGTATAAAATGTCAGGTCCACTATAGCAAATAACAGGAACAGTTACAAAATAGTGTTCGAGTTTGATTATCAAAATAAATGCACTTTATATTCAGCGAAATATTAGTAAAGATGTTGCATATGTTGCCTCTTCAAGAAGACCATTCCAAACCCTGTGGCAAATAGACAGTTACTGACAGCAGCAGCAGTAAACATTGTCTTTAGTATTGATATAGATGTATTATTTCTGTGGTTGCCTTATATTAGTTCAAACATCGTCCAGGTTAGACCAAGTTCTCCAAAAAAGAACTTTGGAAATAATTTGGGTAGGATTTTTACGTGCCAGATTCCCTTCCTGTTGCCCTGCCATCTGTATCTAAAAGCATTGAATGGAACTCAAAACACTGATGTCAATGAGTAAATCAGCCAGTGGACTTCATCCTTTCTTGATACGCCAACTTTCTCGTGAATAAAAGTATCCTACACCTATATTTTATAGCTACACTGTCTTTTGTGAACTGCACTTACTGTGTTTTGTGTAAATTTGCTGCCGAGTCAGTTGATAGCAGCGTGGTATGTGATGCGCAGGTTCAGTTATGGAAGAACTACATTCAGTGGGAGAAGAGCAATCCGTTGCGCTCTGAAGACACAACGCTGATAACTAAGAGAGGTACAAGCTGGAGACTGCAGCATTATGATTCATGTGATTCTGACTTCTGGTTTAGTACATTTTGCAGTGATGAAGAAGGCTACTGGCTTTCCTGGAGTTCAGTGGCGGGTGAATGAAGGATGAGACCAGTTGGCGTTTTCTTTAATTTGGGTAATAACCCGAACTAAAGAAAATTCCCAATTGTCTCATATACTATTTTTTGAGTTTCTTTCAGTGATCTGACACTATTGGCTGGACGACAGAATGGACAGAAACCTGTGCCACTTTTCCCCCAAAGTCTCTCTTCTAGAATAAGTGGAGGAAGAAAACCTAGGGGCCAAGCTAACCCAGCTTCACCTGGAAAATGGCTATTAAAGTTTGGTTGAAGGTGATAAATATAATGAAGATGATACAAGGGGGTTGGTTTGTTGTAATGTTGCAGTGATGTTTGCATACGAACAATGTCTGCTTTGCCTCGGTCATCATCCCGATGTCTGGATTGAAGCTGCCGCTTACTTGGAACAGGCCAGCAAGCTGCTGTCGGAAAAAGGAGTATGTTTTAGTCGTGTGGATATTGCAGCAAACGTGATGCAGAGTTTAGGCTGATATAGCGTTGTGCCAGTGGCCTGTTTTCAGACTTTGCATATGTTTCCATCTGTAATATCAGTGAACTTGAATCGTCAGACTTGCAGAATTATTACAGGCGCAACAAAAAATTGCCTTATGTAACAGATTAATATAATTCGTTGTTGGTATTCAGTTGAGATATTTTCTGTGGTGCATATTTGCTGCAGGCAGACACTTCGGGCAGGGTGTTTGCCGATGAAGCAGCGGTCCTGTACGAGCGTGCTACAACTACTGTGTTAAAGAACTGCATGCTGCTCTACTTTGCATATGCAGACTTTGAAGAGGTACTACTGTTGATATGGTGGTGTGGTGGCACAGTGGGTTCAGCATTGTACTTGGTATGTTGTAGGTTTGACTCCCATATGGGACGTGACTGGCTCCATAGTGACATCAGGAAAGTTCTTCACACCCTTGTGCCTGTTGCCAAGCAGTGTAATTTGGTACAGATCATTGGGCAGTGGTACTCTAAAGCTGGGAGAGTAATTGTAGGTCTGGCATTGTGCTGTTCATGTGTTACATACCATAGTGAGTTATTCAAAGCAAAGATAAGCAATCTGCCTGTGTTCCTGTACACAGCAGCATGGCTACCTCTGTCTTATCTAGTTACTACTGTTTGTAAAGGTTTAGCATGTATTCTAACTAGGTACTTCACTGATGTTTAAACCATAAAAGGGAAGCTTTTGATTCTGTCAACTTTACTGCACTTTGCTTCCACAAACACAATTACCTCCTTGATTGATTGTATGTAATGTGTAGCCGAATTGTTGTTGGATTAGAATTCGTTGATGTTGCAGAGCCGGTTAAAATTAGAAAAAGTTCATTCCATATACAAGCGTCTTGTTGAGTTGCAAGATGTGGATCCGTCTCTGGTCAGATTATTATTTTTATCAACTGATCATATTTAGCTAGCATGTATTGAACTGCATGGGTATTGGAGAGCGACAGTAAAGAGATCAACTCCCCTTTTTAGGAGTCTTACAGTGAATCAAGAAGATATGGTGCCAGTTTGTGATTTTCTGTTAGTGGGGTCAGTGTTTTGAGTTTGCTTCAGTGCTTTCACACTGTTGACCAGTTGGCAGGAAAGGCATCTTGCCCACAAAAAGCCTGTGCCACTCCTAAAGGCTGCTTGTCTGAACAGTTTGAGAAGGAACCAAAATTAAATCAGGTTTACCCAGAAAACAGCAGTTAACATGGAGGTCATATTGAACTATTTGGACGTTTACTGCTGTTTTTGTTTTCTTTTACTTGTTTCATGTTGAAGAAAAGCTGAGACTGCAGCTTACGTGCCATATGGCTGGTTGGTTCTGTTAGTCTGTTTTTTATGTATTATTATTATAGGGTAGCAAGAAAAACAGATCATTTGCCACCGTGAGTGAGTAAATGTGCTGCTATACTCTTGCCCATACCATCTTGTAATACTGTCTGATCTGCACAATTTTTTTTATTTCTGGCCTGGGCTGCAAATTTGAATAATTCAATCAGATTAACGCAGTCCATTAATGCCCTCCAGCACTTGTTGGTGGTGTAACAGCTAGTGTGTGTTGGCAGCCATACATACAATACATGAGGTTTGCTCGTCGAGCTGAGGGGATCAAAGCGGCTCGTGCTGTGTTCAAGATGGCACGAGAAGACACAAGAACAACGTATCAGCTCTATGTGGCAGCTGCACTGATGGAATATTACTCCAGCAAGGTTGCATGCAGTTATTTACTACGTCTTGATGTGTATGATTAAATTTTTGTTGACTTCTAAGTAACTGTTTAATTAGATAAGTTTTTTTTACTTTTAGCATTGTAGCTGACAGACATGGACAGTTGTCAGTAGCAACAAAGACTGAGCATTACGTACTGCAAAAACTCTAGCATCATTAATCAAAATTTCTAATGCCAAAACCTCAGGCTCAGCTGATCTCACACACCACACACACACACACACCCGTTTAATGGCCCTTTTTCCGGGACTACCCGGGTGAGCCGGTACCAGAAAGGTAAAACCAATCTGGATTTTACTGAAGCAAGAGACAGTGAGTGGCAGT
>Ga0126330_10000293_pt1 | contig 10948 bp, 11 predicted proteins | sample InaspJWI91metaG_FD_97004 | JGI IMG/M metagenome (GOLD analysis project Ga0126330, IMG submission 97004) | Marine gutless worms symbiont microbial communities from Oahu, Hawaii - Inanidrilus sp. 2 OAHU.JWI-91 metaG | ecosystem: Host-associated > Annelida > Digestive system > Unclassified...
ATAGTCCAGCTGATGCCACTGCCACTCACTGTCACTTGCTTCAGCAAAATCCAGATTGGTTTTACCTTTCTGGTACCGGCTCACCCGGGTAGTCCCGGAAAAAGGGCCGTTAAATGGGTGTGTATGTGTGTCAAAGTCTACAGTTCTACAGATGATAATACAGATGTGTGTCGACCGTACAGCGTGGCGTACAAGCAAGGAAAGGAGTACGGAAGGACGAAAAGGGGGGTAGAGCACGCAGCGCGACAAGCTACAAACAGTCTACGGGCAAAGTTGTACTCTAAAAACGAAAAGTCCTTCCCGAGCCACACGGGTGCACAGGATGCCATTGATTCCAAGCTCACGTCCACTCTGAACTACCACTACCGCTACCTCTGTCTGTAGTGTGTAATGAAAGTGTGTGTATTGACCAGGTCGGGGGGCAGGCGATGAGGTTGACGGTGACGTGGGAGGTAAACTGTCGACAAAGAAGTCCTTGAGAGTCATCAGATACTCCAAGCTCACGTCCACTCTGAACTACCACTACCACTACCACTGTCTGTAATGTGTAATGGATGTGTACGTACTGACCAGGTCGGGGGGCAGGCGATGAGGTTGACGGTGACGTGGGAGGTAAACTGTCGACAAAGAAGTCCTTGAGTGTCATCATATACTCCATGCTCACGACCACGTTCAGCCCATTCAACTTCACATCCACTGTAGCACAGAGTCAACACACTCGGTTCACAGCAGGGCTCTCTTCAAGGGACGTACTCGCGTATAGTACACTAAAGCTGTTTCATCCTGTTCACCACACGACATGCGCGTTGGTTCTTTGCGAATTTATATAACAGTTATACGTCTGTTTAAGGTGGCTCGGTAGCCAAGTGGTTAGCATGCTGGACTCAGGCGCAGAAGGGCCTGGGTTCAAATCGCAGCCGCTACGCTGTCAGGTAACAGTCTTAGGCAAACTGTTCACATCCATCATGCCTCTATTCACCAAGCAGCAAAATTAGTAGCAGCCCTCTTAAGGGCATTTAGCCACAAAAAAAAACAAAAAGCAGCTTACTTAGGTTCACCTAATGGTCGTGAAACTGCAAATCTGTGTGATCAGTGCGCTGAACAAAATCTTGTGTCAACACAACTAAGTTTGATCATGAAAACCAAAAACGGAATGGTTTACCTACAAACATCTTTTCACTGGCACCAGTTCTGAGCATATCAGTTTCATTTTTGGTTGTCAAAGCACTGAATGCAAAACTGAGCATAAACTGTGGAGAAAATTAAAAAACTGTCGGTCTGTTAACAAATTCAGATTAGAAATAAAATCTGCAAAGTATACCATCTTTGTTCGAGTTTGAGTCTTGCACAAAGTTGACATCAATCATATTCTTTGGCTCACTGGCAAGTAATGGCACATCTCCCTCACCAACCATTCTGAATGACACCCATCACAAAACAATACATGAATGAATGTGAAATGTGGTAATATGTTTGAAAATTAACAATATTAAACCACTCTTCAAGGCAACATTTTACTGAAACAGCCATTACACGTTACCAAAACTGCTAGTAACGATCGCTACTTTTGTTATGTCTAATACCATAACATCAAGGCTGATGCAACAGCTACGACAACAGATGTTTACAGCATAGCATAAAAACTAAGCACTGGGTACAAAAATAAAGGTTACCACTACTACACTACACCAATTTAATGGCCTCTTTTCCAGGACAACCTGGGTAAGCCGGTACCAGAAAGGTAGAACCAATCTGGATTTAAATGAGGCAAGAGATGATGGGGTTTGGGGATGCAGTGGCATCAGCTGGACCATATTCAAACAATCTGCCCCTCGCTCCAGAAAAATAACCACAGCAACACCGTTATCAGTCAATTTTTACAGGCCAGATGCACTTCCTGACTCCCAACCAACAGCGACACAGCAGTGAAGGCAAAAGACAAAGAAAAAAAGAAAGAAAGGTTAGTCAGCAATAATGAAATCATAAAGCTGCAGCAGATAACATGATAATAAAGAGACAATACAACATGCAGCAATCAACTACAAAGTTAGTCCATCTTCTCCATGCTCTGCACAAACTTACAATAACACAAATTTTCCACCAACACTGCAAAATAAACAGTTTTATTTAACCACAGTTCAAACGAGCTTTAGCTGCAATGAGTGATGCTCGTAGTTTATTCAGATAATGTCCGCAAAACTGCTAGACTTTAAACCTTTCCCACCACGCAATAAATGATAAACCCCTACACAGTGCAGCCAGTAGGAACAACAGCCATTAAGCTGCAACTACATTGTGAGGCAGAAAAAAGGACCACTTTTCTTTTATGAATAAATCTTTTAATACACAATGTAATTTGACGAAATTTAGTACTCTTATTGCTAATGAATATTAGCATCGACGTTACTTATTTAATTTCTGGAATTTACGCACCTTTCTATGTAAAAAGTGTGACGTAGGACATGACATCATTAACCATGGTGTTTACAGAAGAAGATCATGTTGTAATAAAATTTCTGCATCAAATTAAAGGCTACAGCTCTAGGCGTTTGGTAAAAGAATTTCCGTAGAAAAAAAGGAAAACTGGCGGTTTGAGCAAACTTCTGAAGTAAATTGATGACACTGGATCGACTGCTCGGTTGTTGTTTATCAGTGGAGTAATGAAATTGATGACTATCGGCTAGTGTTTATAGTTTCAATAGCCTTGGGCTGCAAGATTTTAATAAACTTCTTGTCTTGAAAAAATACTTTTAAAAACTGATAAAAAATACACACAAACACATACAACACCATGCAATCCGTCGGCGACGGCAAGCCTTTTGTTTTGCATGCTGAATGTCTGTCCAGTTACCCAGCCAACATCAAAGCAATGACGGGAGAATTTAAGCAAAAGAAACGTCCACCACAAAGCAAAGAAAACAAGCTCTGAAGCATGTTAAAGTGCATAGATAAATAGAAGGAAAACAGAAAATACAACAGCAGAATGCAACGGAGTTATGCACTGCAGTTGCTATTGCGATTAAATCACAGCAGTATGCGTCTCAACATGAAATATACATGTACCTCAACACATGACCACTGCAAACAGCAAAATACCAAATATTGCTAATTTCACTCTAGCACAGCTTACCCCAGTGACTACTACTACACCCTTTTAACGGCCTCTTTTCCGGGACAATTACCAGTGGGTACAGAAAAAAAACAATATATTTAGTTTGCTTCAGCACCTTTGTATCTTCATATACAGTGCTTTACAATTTGCTTATTATTAAGCCGTATGATATTGCAGCACTAGTTAGAATGCTAGTTGCAACAATACAGCACTACGGACGTCTTGGTCTCTGTGCATCTATGTGTCGGTGAACACAAACACACGCACGCACGCACGCACGCACGCACGCACGCACGCACGCGCGCGCGCGCGCGCGCGCGCGCGCGGGCACACACACACACACACACACACACACACATTTAACGGCCCCTTTTCCGGGACTACCCAGGTGAGCCGGTACCAGAAAGGTAAAACCAATCTGGATTTTACTGAAGCAAGAGACAGTGAGTGGCAGTGGCATCAGGTGGGCCATATGCAAGTCTGCACGTCGCTCCAGACAGATAACCATGCCACCACTCTTTTTTTACAGGTTGGATGCCCTTCCTGCCGCCCAACCAACAGCGTCAAAGCACTGAAGGGATAGTGTCGGTGAACATAACGGAGCAAAAAATCAAAATCAAAAGTCACAAAGAGTAGCAGGGTGGTTCTGGGGACAGAGATAACAGCCGACTGTCAGCTGCTGAGACCATCTTTACAGAACACTAATAGGAAGTCATACCTTGCCAGTCTAATGCAACCACTGGCCTGCTGCAAGTGCCCAAAATTGCCTTTGGTGCCTAGTGACCAAAGCCAGATAGCCTTACACATCTAGTGTACTGTAATTTTATTACTCGTGTGTCATTTCACCAAGTTTGTTGACAACGCTTCGTAACTTTGTGTGTTTTCCTGCTTTCTGTCAGTTGGATGAAGCTACGGAAAAAAACTTTGTGTTTTCGTGCTTCACTGTATTGTAACTGCATTCAGACAGTTGTGTGAAGCTACAGAGACGGTGCAGGTAACACTGTCAAAGAAAACAGTCTTCTCTCAAATCCAAATACACTAGCTGCCACCAACAAAATCTTCCACTTCTTAACTTAGGGTGTCGGCTGATGCACGTTCTCCTGGTGATTTTAATTTTAATCATTCTGATTTTCTTACACTCATTTATTATGTGTCGTCTGTTTAGGTATCTGATGTATACATTTACGTGTGTATTTATATGTACTACTGTATGAGTTTCATAATAAACAATAATAACGACAATAATGACATTTCGATCTTGTTAGAAATGAGCAGACACAGGTTCAATAAAAACGTCAGAGACACAATAAAGCCAGAGTGAGTGAGCCGACCTGGTGATGCCTTCGTTTCTGCCTGGTCGAATGTCGTCCAGCTCACAGCGGTGAAGACTGAACCTCGCCGTCATTGACGTGTCTGACTTCATCTCCGCGGCAAGGACTATCGACACCAGCTGGAAACTGGCCATAGCGCGAGCGACGTCACGGTCGCCGGCGCCAGAGCTCTAATAACATCATCATCATCATCATCATCATCATTCGTAGCAGCAGCAGCATCAGAGGCAACTGACTGCAGCTGGAAACTGGCCAAGCACGGCCAACGTCATGGTCGCTGGTGCCCACACTATATGTCAACATCACCAATATCATAATCATTATCATCATTATCAACATCAAGATGTGGACAGTTCCGATATTTCATACTGATATACAAGAGGCAAGGAACAATGCCAGGTGCACGCAGGCAAGGAATACCACGCACTGCCGGGATGGACAACATCAAGATGTGGACAGGACTCTCTGTGGAAGAGTCAGTCAGAATGACAGAGGACAGAGATAAATGGAGAAAGTACGTCCATGGTGTGGCCAACCCTCGGATCAAGGACAGCCAAAGAACTGAACAAAACAGCCTGGTCATTGCAGCATCCCCGATAAATCAGAAGGCTAAAGATGTTTCAAGATATGACTACCCGGCCAGTCAGTTATCCCAGTGCAGTGTCATGTATCAAACAGATCATTAATGATCCAGAAATATGACACTCTCGGACAGCTGGAGTTTGTGCTGAAAATGACGTCTTGATGACTTACCAAGTCGCTGTCACCACTGAAGAGTTCCAGGTTGATGCTGTCCACCATCACGTCCAACCTGAGTGTCGAGTAGACATCGTCTCTTGCACGTTCCACAATCTGCGCGGCCTCGGGCGTCGACTCGGCCAGCTCTATCGCTGGCACGTGAACAGTTGCTGGCACCTCCGTCACTATAAATCACAAGTTCAAAGTGGCATGCCTGGTTTGCCAATTGCTGTCCGGGAAGGCGCCTCTCTACTTGGCCGACGACTGCCATCTTGTGTCTGACAGCACTCGGCGCTCTCTGTGGTCAGCTGACATTTCGACTTGCATGGTGCCACGATCACTCAGCAGTTATGGCGACAGAACTTTTGCAGCCGCGGGAACTCGACTGTGGAACTCTTCCGGTCTAGCTGCGTAATCCCGACATCACCTACAGACTGTTCCGACGACAGCTGAAGGGACACCTTTTTTGGGAAGCGTAAACACGGCGCTCTGTGACTTCTGATATGTGGCGCCATAGAAAAACACTTACTTACTTACCTACAAGTCTGTGTCGATCCTCATCCCTCAGATCGCTATGTAAGATGCTGGCCGCTGCTGCTCTCCAGTGCTGGGCCAGATATCGATCAGTTGTCGGTAAGCAGTGCATTTATGATATGATACGAGATGCCATTTTAACATGCAGTCAAAAGCTGACATGAGTCAGCTTAATCTACCAAATGGAATCAACAACTAAAAAGTGGAAAAACAGAAAAGGTAAAAATTTCTTTAAAAACGGGTAAGCTCAGAAGTATCGGTGAACAGTCCAGGGAATCCAGCTATTGATCGACGGGATAGAGAGAGGGACAGACAGATGAACCAACAGACGGACACCAGCCTGACACATAGACGCTTACCGCTAGAAGCGGCCAGCATCAATATAGAAATCACAGGAATCATTTCACCTAGACACACACACACACCCATTTAACGGCCCTTTTTCCGGGACTACCCGGGTGAGCCAGTACCAGAAAGGTAAAACCAATCTGGACTTTACTGAAGCAAGAGACAGTGAGTGGCAGTGGCATCGGCTGGGCCATATGCAAGTTCAGCGCCTTGCTCCACGCCAGCATCCCACCACTCAGTTTTTTACAGGCCGGATGCCCTTCCTGATACCCAACCAACAGCGTCAAAGCACTGAAGGCAAGTTGCCCCATTCACTCTGTACAAAAAAGAATGGCGTGGACAGAAAACTTTTCTGGCCTGGTGCCCTTCCCGCCACCCACCATGTAAAAGCATTACACAGAATAAAACTTACGGACGTTTAGAAAATAGAACTTATCACACAGTATACTGACGGTTACGCCACAGATTCTGACAGTCAAACAGTACACCAATCAGCAAGTGAAGCCTACAGAGGGTACCCACAGGGCCCATCAGGTCCCTTTGGAGGCAGGTACAAAAGTTGTGGGGGACCTACAAACCCAAAATGTTGCAGGCTAAAATGACGGCAAACGAGAGTGATGAAGCAAGTCAAAAACTTCTGTTTTCATCAGCAACCTAGCTCGACTGCCCACCAAGTGTATGCTGATCTGTTGTCCACAATAAGTGAAATGGGAAGTGTGAGTGACAAACAGATCAGTGTCAGTAACTGGAGTTTTGGCAGGTTACAATGGTACAGGTGGTGGTGCTGCTGACATGAGGCAGGAGATGAGGGAAACGAAGGACCAACCTCATGTAAGCTTTTACTGAGCAGTACTGTACTCTACCTTGTGTCTTCAATGCTTTGACGCTGTTGGTTGGGTGGCAGGAAGGGCATCCGGCCTGTAAAAAAACTAAGTGGTGGGGTGCTGGCATGGTTATCTGACTAGAGCGAGGTACAGACTTGCATACGGCCCAGCTGATGCCACTGCCACTCACTGCCTCTTGCTTCAGTAAAATCCAGATGGTTTTACCTTTCTGGTACCGGCTCACCCGGGTAGTCCCGGACAAAGGGACGTTAAACGGGTGTATGTACTGTACTCTACCTTGTGTATGAGGTCATAATAGACAAGAGCATAAATGAGTGACAAACAGACCGGTGTGGGTCACTGGAGTTTTGGCAGGTGTCGATGGTACAGGCGGCGGCGCTGCTGGTATGGAGGCAGGCAATGCAGCGGGAGATGAAGGACCAGCCTCCTGTAAGTTCTCACTCAGTATCAGCAGTATCGTCTTCAGGTCGCCCTGACTTATCATCAGCTGATAACACATCGCACGTGATAGAGAAAAGTCAAAACCACAGTATAACATAGCAAATCATAGGCAGTGACTTTCAGAAACGTGTTCTCCCTGAAATAATGCTAATCCATAACTCGGATCAACTGTAAATTGGTCTACCCTGTACAATGGTGCTATGTTACTGATGAGGTCATGGCTCAACTCACGCCAGCTGCACAGAATCTCTCTGAACCAGTTTTTTCTAACCTTACAACACACAGAAAAGCAGTCAGCAAGTCTGTGTTCAGCCTCCTACATCTGCTGACAACGTGGCACTGCCCGCATTTGCTGTGGCGCGACTGCTACTAAGCACCACACAGCACTCGATCAATATCTCCTGTTTGCCAGGCCCACAGCAGCAAACCTGCAGCTCAGCAGTCTGTGGCGGGCAAATGTGTCAGCAGATGAACAGACACACAAACGGATGGACACCGTACCATTACATAGACCCTGCACTGCATACTATGCAGGCAATGCTACTAAGGTGAACAGGTTTTTTAACCTTCTTTATCATTTACTTTTCGTACTTGAAAAAAAAGAACACCCACTTAACGGTAGCAGTGAGGTAAAGCCATTCTAAATTTTAACGAGGCAAGAGATGGTGGGATTTTGGGATGGCAGTGGCATCAGCTGGACCATATGCAAACAATCTGCACCATGCCTCACAGAGACAAAACAAGCCAACACTTCGCCATCAAATTTTTAGAGACCAGATGAACTTCCTGATGCCCAACTAATATGTACAATTTGACTTTTTGTGCAACCAAGCATGGCATCAGAAGCAAGTGTGTAACCGAGAGACATACAGTAAACATGCTGTCATTTACTGACATCAGGTCAACCCAGCCTTCCACCCTTTGTGGGGCAGTAAAATGAATATCAGCTTATGGCCTGAGTAATAATAACAACGGCGAGGTGGATGCGGATGGTAGCTGCCAATTTTCGACAGACTCGCAGCCCAAGTTAACTGGAGTGGTCTGAGGGTTGGCGGCCACTCGGCGCTCAGTCTACATTCGTCAAATAAACCGGGTAAACTCTTGCAATGACTTGAGGGCAGTACCGTAAACACTGTCATAGTTATTATTACTGTTAGTATTATTATCAGCAACCGGAAGTGAGTCCTAAGAAGACCTATGATAGCAGATCAAAACAGTGTCGTTAGAAAGTCATTAGTTTAAAAGTGTTACAGAGAGTAAATACGAGTGTACCGAGAAATCGTGAAGTCTTCCGTGCAGCTCGACGTCTGGATGTCCGTGATACCACGACGCCGAGAGGTTGCGTGTCAGTTTCACGGCCAGTGAGACGGGCTTCAGCAGCTGACATTCGGCCGTTATCTCCGTCCCCAGCACCAGCGCTCTGTACACCAGCCAGCCAATAAACTCAAACTGCTGTCTCAAGTTCAGCTAGAAAAGTCGATGGCACACCAGTCGGGGAGCCTCCGCCTGGATGTACGCACACACAGACAGACAGACAAACAGCCAAAAAATATAATGCACCCTCCAGCCCCATCTACTGTATGGACGGAAGCATAAAAAGACCTAAATGCAGGTAACAGCCAAAGTCACTAGGTGCCAAAGGCAATTTCGGGCACTTTTGTTCATCAGAACAGCATGCCAGTGGTCGCATTTGACTGGCAAGGTATGACTTCCTATTAGTGTTCTATATATTGTTTTAGGTGAAAAAATTTTTCGATGGTAGGGCATTAAAATCAGCAGAATCATAATCTCCCAAAACAACAAGAACTTTGCACGGATAGTTACAGCTCTGCTTTCACCGTGCAACATGGCCGAAAATTCAACTTTTGTACCTGCCGAGCAGAAGTGATCAGATCGTGCTTGTTGAAGTAGAACAGCATCACCTGTAAAACCTGAGAATTCTGTGTGAATCGTTCCGGGGATAAGGTTGGCAGCATGGCATAGTGGTTCGCGGAGTTCGTCGCATGAATGAAGTTAACCCACGTCGGGCCCGGTTACTACTTAGATGGGTGATCATCTCCGGGCAGATATACCAGCTTGGTATTTAACAAGCCAACTAGGTCAACTCAGCCTTGCATCCATAGGGGGTCGCTTAATCGAGTACGAGCTTCGACTGGGGTAAAGGCGGGAATGTCACCTCTGTCGGGTGGCAGTTAACACTGTGTGATCCTATATGGCATGTGAGTTCTCGTAGCAGTGTGGCAGGTTAGACTGCAAACTGCTATATCCATATACTATACTACTACTACTAAGGTTGAGTTAAGGTTTAAAGTCCATTCGACACAAAATACGAATCAGTACTGAGATGTTCTTCTCAGCGTGCTACTGAAAGAAAGTAAGCATATGTAACATAACAGAACCAGACATGCATCAGTAAACATAACACAGGTGCATATAAGTCCAGCTTTGAAACAGAATAAGCACAACACCGATAGCCAAATGGGTATTGCCTCTTGAACAGGCTGTACACCACAACAACAGTGTGGTGCATTAGGCCACAGGCCACTGTTAATAAAAAGATGTCAAATAATTCACAACAGAGCAGTGATGGGATCACTGATTATGACACTACTGTGATTAACTACCAAATGTCAAATCTCACTGTGAAAAAGAAACAACATTCGGCGAAGATACTGGCACAAGTTTAGTGGCACTTTCTTGATCCACACTGGCCAGTTGCTGCCGCATCATCGTGTATGTGAGGCAAGAACGTACCGTGAGAGCGTGAGCTTATCCAGTTCGACGCTCATCAGATCGAGCACCGGCGGCAGTCCATCACCACTCTTCTGTCCAGCACCAGTCAGCTGCAGTCCATTGGACACAGTCAGCTGGCCCAGGTCCACCACCACGGCATTGCTGGACTGTGAGTTCTGTGGAACGATGATGACCGGAGCGTTCAACTCCACTCGCAGAGACACACGCGACGCACGAGTCGACATGTCCTGGGCTGCGGCCGTCGCACGGTCGGCCACCGCCGCGCCGGCCAACGCCACTTGGTCCTTGGCCAACTGGAACTGGTTCACAAACGACTACAACACACAGACACAGTAACCACCAGCCATTTTAATGGCCAGTTTGCAGATGAACTGCAGATGAACTGCAGCCAGCCAGCTGCCTCCTGGTTCTCAGCAGAAGATGCTAGAGCTGTCTCAATATCACGAGATGAGAACAACAAAGTAAAAAAATCGATGATAAACAAGCAAAAACCAGGCTCACATGGAAAATGGCTGACAAAACAAATGAGGAAGATCTCATCCTTATTATCCACAGACTCATGACCAATACACCGACGACTTGCTGTGGTGTGCCACAGTAAACACATTTCAGCTTTTTACCACGCGAGCTCTAATCGCATGTCTGTCCGTCTGTGTGTCCGTCCATTTCTTCTGAACAACATGGTTTTCTGCTTTTAATCATTTTTGTTACTTTTCTGTTTAATGCTCTATGAGCCAGATTAAAGTGCCTTCAGTGCTTTGACGCTGTTGGTTGGGCGGCAGGAAGGGCATCCGGCCTGTAAAAAACTTGAGTGGTGGGGTCCTGGCATGGTTATCTGTCTGGAG
>Ga0126330_10000294_pt1 | contig 10930 bp, 12 predicted proteins | sample InaspJWI91metaG_FD_97004 | JGI IMG/M metagenome (GOLD analysis project Ga0126330, IMG submission 97004) | Marine gutless worms symbiont microbial communities from Oahu, Hawaii - Inanidrilus sp. 2 OAHU.JWI-91 metaG | ecosystem: Host-associated > Annelida > Digestive system > Unclassified...
CGGAAAATATGCTGTGAGCTTGAAATGTAGTTTTTGTGTGCAACACTGAATCGATATTTTTGTGCGTCTCGACCTCAGAGGCTGAGCCCCCCTGCTACACATTACCACTTTAACCACTGCACATCAGCAAGACACAAAAACACGCAGGAACGTCCGCAGGGCTTTGGTTAGGGGGTCAATGCCCCTTTGCCGCCTGAGGCAAAGAAAAGTTTGAAAATCTGCCTACGAAATGGTGCATTCTGAAGTATATCTTAATAAATATGTGGTCAGCATAGTGCCGTTCTCTACACCTGCCTGAAACGATTGCTGTCAAAATATACTAAAAACATGGAAAACTGCTCTTTTTGCACGCATGTTTTCGCTTTTTAATTTTTCATCCATTTTTCCAGGGGGTCAGCTGACCCCATTTGCCCCTATGTGCGGACGCCCATGAAAAGACACTCACGGGACGGAGTAGCGTAACAAGGTGGCGCCGTACTGCCGCTGGGTTTGAACTCTCTTAATGCATACCGATTACCGACCCACGCAGCGTCTGCAGGAAGAGGCCGTATCTTCGCAGTCTCTGTGCCTCCGATGTGGCCTAAAAATTAGCTGATGGCTGTCTTATGCTCAAACACGCGCGACAGCCGAAACGACGGGGGGGGGCAAACGTGCTCCCCCATCCTTTCGGCAATTAATTTTTGTTCACGCGTCATGAACTAGAATGCATCGAGCGAGTCCGTGTGTATCTGTTGGTCACAACCGTGAACCCTACAAAAACGGATGAACCGATCAAGATGTCGTTAACTGGGTTGTGGACTCGGGTGGGCCAAGGAACCATGTGTTAGACGGAAAGCCCGGACCCCCCCCCCGGGAAAAGGGCCATTTGGGGAGTTGTCCCATTGAAATGCACCAGACGACCGCAGCAGCACGGGGCTGCAGATGCAGCGTGTCACGGCAAAAGCGAGGCTTCGTAGTGGACTCACCCGCCGCGGGGGTGACAAGTGCGGGGGCGATGCTGCCTCTCGTCGAAATTCTTTGACCGCTCGCTTCGCCTGTGTGCGAGTGGCGAAGTCTGTGTTATGTCAGCCGACAAGCACATTGAGCACTCGTTCGGTTCTCCGTGTCGCAGACACATCAGCGACTTGCTAGGCGACGCACAGTTTCTGCACGCAAGGCCGGTACGTGATTACTTTTCTTATTGTAAAGGAAATTACCGTTGGTGTGGCAGTTTGCAACACGCCTCACCGCTACGGGAACTCACATGCCATACGGGATCAGACAGTGTTATCTGCACGCACCCAGCAGAGGTGACATTCCCGCCCTTACCCCATCCGAAGCTGGCACTCGATTTAGCGACCCCCGGGGTCCTATAGTTGGCCGGTTACATGATACCGAGATGGTATACCCGCTCGCAGACATTCGTCCATCCCAGTACTAACAGGACCCGACGTCAGGGTTAACTTCTTTCATTTATGCGCCGTCCCAACGCTAACTACCACCGCCACGCTGCCAACCTGAAACTGCATACGTAATCTTCCAGTGTTTACGGCATTTAAGCGATTTGCGGACTCTTCAATAAGATCATTATGTCGGCCACGTCCACAGCGTTTCAAAGCGTAGAGCTCGTGTCTGTCAGTCAGTCATTCTGTCTGTCCCTCGGCAGCAGCAGCGACATGTCGATTAATCGAGAGCACGCGGCCAGCGTACGTATCGGACCTACCGTCTCGACGGCTTTTAAAATTAGAACATTGGGGCTGGTACTGATTAAAATTTTTAGTCGATTAATCTCCAAAAATTGCCTCGATTAATCGATCAATTTCGAACAGGTATTCTACTCGGCCAAAAAGGTAATAAAAACTGCAGAATTCGAGTAGGCCTACTTGTTATCTTTCATACAAAATCGGAACGTGTGAATGATGCAGTCAATTAGCTCTCAGTTCAGGCTTTTAGTCAATCACGCAGACAAATAACTCTGTTCATGCAAAACAGCCAAAATGCGCAAATTAGTGATGTTAAGGCGTCCAGAGTTTTATTCGAGTTTTTAGTCAATCAGAAAATAGTTAATCGGACAATTTTTTAACGATTAATCGATTAGTTAATCGTCATTTTTCGCAGCCCTAAAGAACATTGCCCTTTCGTGCAACGACTGTAGTAATATGCCGCATCTGCGACGCATGCTGTGCGGCCGAAAAACGTAAAAACGTTTTGAGTCTAGGTTACATTATGGTCATACTCCGCGCTGGTTTGCTTTATTTGACTTTTCATGCGACTGTTTGCTAGAGTTACGAAGATGTGGCGAAGCTGTAACCGAGCGAACTTCAGTGGGCGATGTATTCTTGTGTTCATCGTCGCATGCTTCGTGGTGTCGATAAACAGTGAAACTGTGCTCGTCGGTACGTTCCATCACGTTACTGGCTGTCCGCATTGTATGGGTCTATGGAACGGTCTGAAGTCCGTCCGTCTGTCCGCCCGTCTGTCTGTCTGTCTGTCCCATCTTGCTCTGCTGCCGGTGTGGGTCCCACAGGCAGGCGATACCAATCGATTGCTGCACGGCAGTTTTTCGATCCATATCCACAGCAACACAGCGGTCAGCAGCAGCAACTGCTTTAGCCGCCGTAGCAGGCTGAACGCCGAATACTACACAGCGAGTTTACGCGTATTCGATTCGATTCATTTTTACCGCGCGACGCTATACTATAGCGCGGTATTTGCTGTCATGTGTCTGTCTATCACAAGCCGGTATTGTACCGAAACGAACGGACGAATCGAGCTATTTTACCACGCGACGCTACCCTAGCGCGGTATACTGTAGGCCTATCGCCTATATGCCATGGCCCTGTGTCCGTCTGTGTCTGTCCTTGTCTGTCCGTTTGTCACAAGTCGGAGTTCTATCGAAGCGGCTGTTACGGATCGAGCTGGTTTTGGCATGGAGGATTTCGTCCACCTGTTGTAGGCCTACATTGTGTTTTAAGGAAATTCGAGTTTCTCTAAAATAAGGGTATTTCCCTCTGAAACTTTGTCCCAAACTCTGGACTTGGACAATTTCGCCATAACGAGTCGATCGTGTTATCGACAGTCGTCGACGGTCGAGCATTTTGACCACACTTATACGTCGGTCGACGTACCGCAGCTGCACGCAAACATAGTTTACTACATGTCCGTCGACAGTAATGATTTAACTCAACTACTGCGATTCGATGTTCGAGAATACGTATTTTACGTTTTTTCATATATTTAAAAAAACGTGACGTTTTACGTTTGTTTTGAAATGACGTGTTAAAAAGTCGTAAAAAGTCGGTAGCAAAAGTTTAGTCCTCAGTCCTTCGAAATGCGTTCACATACTTCGCTCAGTGATCACTATAATTCATTTCAGTTATTTATTTGTCAGTCTAGTGTATTTGAGGACTTACAGACATTTATCACACACAGTTCTAAGTTGCATAGTTTCTTGTGAATGTGAACACTACGTCCGCATTTCTGAGCAAGGATGCGTGATGTTGGTGACTTACCGGTACTGACTTTCGGTAGTTGTGTATTAAAGGCCGGAGTGATTAAGTGGACTCTGAAACAGTACTGTATGTACATTTTTTTACGTTTTTAACGTTTTTTTTCAAAATCCAAAAACATGACTTTTTACGTTTTCTTTGAGTTGTTGCAGACGTTTTCGCGAATACTGCAGCGATTTGTTGTGCGTTCGTCGTACAACTTGTTTCTACAGTCGTGCAGTAGTTGGCAAGATTTCGACTGGCGTAGTGCGTCGCTCGGTCCCTCTGCGGTAGCGGAGATTCTTGTGACATTACGGGGATTCTGTGTCGCCCGTGATGTACGATACGATACGAGATGCAATTTTAACGTGCGCTCGAAAGCCGACATGAGTCAGCTTAATCTACAGCACGGAACCGACAACTAAAAAGTGTTAAAACAGAAAAACTAAAAAGTAAAAAACGGAATATGCTCAGAAGTAACAGTAAACAGTCTGGGGAATCCATGTAGTGAATCCCGGAGAAGAAAAGGAAAGGCTGCGGCGGGAAGGATTTGCAGAATAGGAAGGTTTTAAACCTGGAATGAAAGAGTGAGTGGGCGATAATAATCAGTATGACTGTTGGCAGATAACGACCGATGTGATGTGCAAGTTCGCACTGACTTGTTATCTTAAGTCAACTTTTCTATTTTGTTGCATTTTAATAAACGTTTCCTATGCAGACAGCAAATTAGGTCTGCTGTAGATGTAAAAAAAGTTATCGCCCGGGGGCGGCGAGATGATATGCCCCCGCCGATGGCAGTTCGACTCGCGGCGGATCTACGTCCGTCCGCGGACGGATCCGCAGTCCGCACACGTCTAAGCTGCAGGCAGCCAGCGTGCCTATAGCCTACGGCAGCTGCGCCATGGGACAGACAGACGGACAAACGGACGGATCGTGGCATCGCTTAATGCCCCCCCCCTACGGCGGGGACATAACAATAAACAGTGTACGTTTTATGCTAAAATAGCTACGTTCAAATTCATTAAGTTTTCAGTAGTTGACTAAACTTCACGCTGCCCGCGTGGTATGCGGAGCAAAGTCTATGTAACGTCTCTGTCCGTCCGTCCGTCCGTCCGTCTGTCCCGTCGATCGACTGCAGCAGCGGCGTGCGGCTGGTTTGCTGCTGAGCGCGGGCGCCTGCAGCAGATATCGACCGATAACTGGCACGCGGCGCACGCGCCCAGCAGCAAATGCGGGCAGCGTCAAGAGCCGAGCGTAGAGGCTCAACACAGACTTGCTTTACTTTTATTCAGAGAATGAAGAGTTTTCGAGCGATTCCGGAGACGAATTCCGTGTGGCAGGCAGCACGCGAGCTCTTTCTCGTATTCGCAGAAGCGACGCTAACCGACGCTGGCGGTAAGCGACTGAGCACGAAACCACTCGCGTTTGATTTGTTTCATCTAGCCCTCCCGGCTGCTGAAAGCAGACACGGCGGGCTACATGTTCTGCTTCTGTTTCTTATTTATTTAACGATTTCTGTCAGACCAGTTATCTCGAAATCTACAGGACCGATCTTCGCCAAATTTTCGGGGCCGGCAGCTGAAACAGTCTGGAATCATTTTTATGAGACGCAGTCTATTTACAGACTGAATATACATTGCATTTCTAAAAAACAGCCCATTTTATTTTTGGTCAACTCATGTGCATGTAGACTGATTTTCACAATTCTTTCATTGACAGATTCCCATAAAAACTTACTGTGTACCTCTGGCAGAAACTCCCACATCAGGTTCACTACGTTGCTACACTACCTTGGGAAATTCGAAATTTAAAATATAAGGTTTGTACGACGAATGACTTCATCATTTCTGCCTCAGATGTTAATCAACTGCATTTCAGCAAATGTGCGTAATGTTCAAAGTGCATGTTCGAAATGACATTTGTCAGACCTGCAGTCGTTTGTGCCATTCTCTGATTGCAGTGTCAATCACTCGCTGATTAAGACCGCCCCACTCCTCCTCGACGCGCTGCCGCAGCTCTTCCACGTTCTGGATCTTCTTCTTCTTCTTTTCTGGCATGCAACACTAGGAGTGAGTAGCGCCATACGCAGACATCAGCCTCCACAGAGGACGGTTCTGGGCCAGGTCGACTGCTTCGTTCAGTGTGAGGTTGTGGGCTCTCAGATCGTGCTGGACGGTGTTCAGCCACGTGATACGAGGACGCCCCGGTGGTCTCTTCCAGTTATCTGGTGGGGGAGCCGTTAGAATCACCTAGGCATCTGCATCATCATCCATACATACACACGTACATACAAACGCTTGATAACGCGCACAATAGTCAGGCGCAAGGCTTGAATCTGAGGCGCGGTCCATGCGTGCAATATGCCTAAGTATGGAAAGACGCCGTGACTGGATTATCGCTGTGGGGTTAGATTCCTTCCTGCTCACCTCATCGTTGCGAACAACGTCCTGGATCTGGTTCTTGTAAACGCGTTCTTGTAGGATCCCCCACATACACTGCACAGTCAACGGGGTTCTGATCTGGACTGTTGGGCGGCCACAGAGAGTGCGGAATAAAGCTTTGGTGTCGTTTGCTCTAGCAGGTAGATGGCCACCCGTGCTCGATGTGCCGGGGCCCGTCCTACTGGAAAGTGAAGTACTCAGAATAACCACCTCAAATTTCACAAGGTAGTGTAGCAACATAGTGAATGTGAGGTGGAAGTTTCTGTCAAGGATATATAGAATAATAGAATAGAGAATTTTCTTGAGAAGTAGTGAGAACGGGGCCCATCATGCTGGAAAGTGAAGTATACATAGGGTGACAATGACGTAATTTCGTTACATATCTATGCCAGCTGGTTTTCGCCGCCATCTTGTGGTTTAGTACTCTGCTGTCACTTAAATACACTTTGTCGGAAGGTTAATGATCACGTGGACATTTTATTACATTAACTGGTTAAATTCTACTCGAATAACATGGCAAATCTTCACCCACCCATTAACTCCACACATTATGCCAAGTTATTCCCACAAAATGGCGAACGTGTCGTGGCCATAGATTCTCTGACGTCAATTCATCTTATGTATATACTCAGAATAACCGCCTCAAATTTCACAAGGTAGTGTAGCAACATAGTAAATGCGAGGTGGAAGTTTCTGTCAAGGATGCATATAGAATGGAGAATTTTCGGGGAAATCTGGCGGTATTTTTTTCGAAAATCGGCCTACATTCGTATAAGCCATGACCGAAAATCACGGCGATTTTATGGAAACAATGTATTCAAATACACTCTTATTATCGCATTCTTGACGTATATGCGTTTTACTGTATACAGAAGCAGTCGGGCGTCGGGCGCACAAGACACGTCCACGCTGACACGCTGCGGACAGGTCGATACATTACAACTGTTATGTTTTTACCGCGCGATCCTATGCATCCGCGGTACTAGCCATGGCCCTGTGTCCGTGTCTGTGTCTGTCTGTCCGCCACAAGTCGGTGTTCTATCGAAACGGCTGAGCGAATCGAGCTGTTTTTTGGCACATGAGCTTCCTTCCACCCGTCCTACACTGTGTTAAAAGGAAATTCGGTTATCTCCGAAAATAAGGGCACCCTCTGGAACTTTGTCCTAAACTCCGGACTTAAAAAAATTCGCCAGGGCATATCGATCGTCGAAACGTGTTATCAACTTAGCTCGAGAAAGGTGGACGCTCAGAGCGTGATGAACTAGGCCGTCGTCGGTCAACTAAGTCCATTATACCTCCGAGCCAAGGCCGTCTTAACCAATGGGCACACTGGGCACATGCCCAGGGCCCCCGGATTGTTTTTTTTGAGGGGCCCCAACTGGCTGTGGTAAAATAATTTTTTTACAATAATTATCTTATTACCTTCGCAAAGATCAACTGTAAGGGAAACCCGGTAAATACTTTCTAGCGAGGGGCCCCGTTCGGCTGGGGGTGCCCAGGGCCCCAATGCAGATAAAGACGCTACTGCTCCGAGCTCCGACGCTCGACCACTATAGTTTATCGCACAGATCGTCAAGCGCTGTCTACAGCACGATTCTGTCGCATGGGCCAATTAGCGACAGCTGATACTTGGCTCAGGACTCGTCGTACAAGTAGTTTCTGCACTGTTGCGTGGCAAGATTTCAACTGACACGACGCATCGCGCGGTCCCTCGACGATAGCTGAGTTTCTTGTCCTTATTAGGCCGCATCGCATGCAAAGAGTTGTACGCAAGTAGTACATTTAGACTTGCGTACGGCCACTGGCAATTAACATTCTGTTGGCGCTCCTGGCCGATTCCGTATGCATACAGTGACAGTGACGTAACTTTGTTCCACATCTATGCCAGCTGATTTTGCCGCCATCTTGTGGGTAAAAACTCCGAGAAATGTTTGTCGCTGTGATAGCGCTTAAATACGCTTTGTTGGTAAGTCAGTGATCATACGGACATTTTCTCATTTTTCTGATTCAATGTTATTTGAATAGCAATTCTTGTCGCTCAACGCATTATCGTGTTATACCCACAAAATGGCGATCGTATCGTTGCCATATACACTGCGACGTCACTGCACCCTACGTACAGTGGCGCCTGATGAATTCTGCCATGTAATATCATCTTAGGAAGCTTTCAAGAAACTTTATGTATGTGTCCCTTTCTTCCACTTGTGAAACCTTTTTTCAGGGTGGTGGCTTCAACGGCATGACTCGTTGGCTGGAGAAATTCCGTCTGATTTCTAGACGCCTGCGTTCCGTGTCTATAGCTCGTAGCAGTGATAGGGAACGACAGCGTGCCGAAAATTATATCAAATAACACGCTAAACTTATTTTCTTAAACTGCAGTCAGCATTTTGATAGTTTCAAACCGTAACAGTTTCCGGGTGCTGTGTGTTAAAATTGCTTCCGTATATTATATTTGAAAAATATATTTATATTTATCCTACGGATGACGGCAGCGACCTGACGAGGACAGCTCAACAACCCGGCGGTCCACGGTCGGATTCCTGCGTCCGACAACGGATGAAGTGATTGAGCGGAACGTTGTCTCAAACGCCGCCTCGTCTGACTTCGCCACTGCGGCACTTTCAGAAAGCCAACTCGAGTGCGCATAAAACATTACACTCGGATCTCAGCTCGAGGCAGTTGTGAGGCAATTTCCAATTAGGGTTGCCACCCGTCCCGAATTTTCCGGGATGTCCCGGATTTCTGCCATGCTATCCCCGGCAAAACCACCCCCGGGACGCCGATTTGTCCCGGATTTCAAGGTAAAGTCAGAATGACAACAATAACAATAGTAACAATAGGCCAGTAAATCTAGTGCTGCTGGATGTAAAGTTGGGTCGAGGCATCGTCGTTACTAAGCAGCAATAACACTACAGTACAATCATGAGGACACTGTAACTGGCAGATCGGTTCAGTTTTCATTGCAAAGTTACAAATGTATCGGGTCCGGCGGCCTATAGCATAACTGCCACCATGCAGATTGCATCAAAATGCACCAAATCACATATAGAATTCCAAAAGGTTTCCGGGGGTGGTACCCCCGTCGGCTGGGGGCTCCGCCATCCCCGTCCCGGTTTGTGAAAGTGAAAAGGTGCGTGGCAACCCTATTTCCAGTTGTACTTCGCGCCGTGAGACTCATATGAGTTAACAGGTGCGTATGGGTGTGGGCGGTACCCAGTGGTGCTGCACGGATGCACGAAGGACAGGGTAACTAAAAATAACGCGGTATCATAACAACACTCCGTTACCGTGTGACGGCGGTTTTGCGTCGGCTGTCCAGGTCGGGATGGACGCCCGCGGGGCACTGTGCTGCGACGGAATCGTCTACGGTCGTCGTCCCGGCTCGCAGATGCAAGCTGTTGCGGGAACATGCGCAGGGGCGTCGCCAGGTCGAAATATGTGGGGTGGACAGACATGGCGAGCGCGGAGTGCGAGCCTATAACGGGGGTCTGGAGGCGGAGCGACCCTCCTACCCCTTCCCCCGTAAAAACTCGTCGGATTTGTATCAATTTTAGCAGCGACCTCTAGCAAAAGTGGGGTGAACATGTCCATGGCGACGCCACTGAACGTGCGCTGTTGTGGGAACCAGCACTGTGTCAGTTGTATCGGCACACTTCGTTGCCGCGTGACGGTGGTTGTTGCGTCGGCTGTCCAGGTCGAGATCGACGCCCGCGGGGCACTGTGCTGCGACGGAATCGTCTACAGTCGTCGTCCCGGCTCGCAGATGCGATGCTGCGGCCGCGTCGCCTACGACTCGGCTCGGTCGGCGTGCTGCGGTCCCGACGATCGGCCGACGGTCGTGCGACGGTCTTCCGTCATGCCGGCATGCTGCGACGACCGGTCCAACCTCGAATGCCCGTCTACAGGTCAGGCCTATACATAGGGTTAAGTGACGTCACAGAGTCTGTGGTCATTGGTCACGATAGTTAGTAGGCTAAAAGACAGAAAACAATAAACTAACGGAATAAATTTCGCTCGAATAAATATAGTAGCCTGCGAAACGTGACACTGACGTTGTAAGGTGGTCCTGCAGCAGTAGTGCGACAGCGCCACCATAATAATACTCATGTATAATAATAATAATTATAATAATGGTAAGTTTTCGCCGATTAACTCCACACATTGTGTCACGTTATACCCCAAAACGTCGATCGTATCGTGACCATACAGGTCGGGCGAGTGCCGCGTACATTTCGGTCCGACTTCGGTCCAGCGTACTTGTTCTAGCATGAACAGCGAAAGAAAGTGTGCCGATACAACTGGCACAGTGCCGGTTCCCTGGGCTGGCCATTTCGCACGCTAAAATATGAATATATTTTTCAAATAAAATATACGGAAGCAATTTTATCAGTCAGCACGCGGAAACTGTTATGGTTTGAAATTACCAAAATGCCGATTGCAGTTTAAAAAAGTAAATTCATTGTGTCATTTATTATAATCTTCGGAACACTTTCGTTCCCTACGCAGCAGTGGCGCAGCCAGAAATTTTCGTCAATCTGTAGCATTGAAATAAAGTAATGGCGATGCACACATTGTGTGCAGGATTCGTTTGGAGTCTCAGTCTATAGAGGCTCGACTTAGCCTAATTGACAAAAATATTGGCTCATCCGCTAGGTTTTACGCGTAGGCCTATAACACTGAGAAATCACATACCAAAAAATTGTGTATTTTCCTGACAGGGGTGCGTACGCCCCTTACGCCGGTTGGCGGCGTGGCGTAGTGGTTAGCGGCGTTCGTTGCATGAACGAAGTTAACGCACGTCGGGCCCGGTTAATACCTGGATGGGTGACCGTCTTCGGGCGGGCATACCATCTCGGTATGTAAAAAGCCAACTAGGTCAACTCAGCCTTGCATCCCTTTGGGGTCGCTTAATCGAGTACCAGCTTCGGCTGGGGTAAGGGCGGGAATGTCACTTCTGCCGGGTGGCAGGTAACACTGTGTGATCCCATGTGGCATGTGAGTTCCCGTAGCGGTGTGGCAACC